>ULUG01036087.1_pt1 | contig 131482 bp, 103 predicted proteins | sample 1958331 | NCBI WGS metagenome assembly ULUG01 (sample SAMEA4835755, study PRJEB28245) | human gut metagenome | biome: gut microbiome; material: fecal sample | place: Denmark | collected 2008
AGGAAGACATATAAGAGGGTTTCGGGGGTAGTGTGGAACACTGTATATAACATCACTTATTGCAGCAATGTCAATTATGCCGATTCGATAATTGCTATTTTGAACAAGGTCGACAACAGTGCGTCGATGTTCAATAAAAAGTCGGTTGTCAGCGCGGTGAACGCCAATGACAAGAATGTCATGCTTGATGACTATTTCAAAATATTGTTTGGCAGGTCGATTGACATAAACAAGGAGACTGGCGGTGTTTTTGATCCCACTGTAGCCCCATTGATGAAATTGTGGCGTGTGAGTGACGACGACGGGAGTTTGCCAAGTGAGGAAACAGTCGATAGCGTTATGAGTTTTATTGGCATGGACAAGATTGCATTTGATGGAGACAAGGTAATAAAGTCCGATTCACGGGTGCAACTTGATTTTAGTGCAATAGCCAAGGGTTTCGGGTGTGACGAGATTGGGCGCATGTTTGATAGAAACGGCGTAAGCAATTATATTGTGGAAATAGGGGGAGAAGTGGCAGTTAAAGGAGTGAACGATGCCGGGAAGCCATGGAAAGTGTCGATTGACATGCCTGTGGTGTCAAATGACACTGTGATTCATTCCTCGGCCGACGTGCTGTCGCTTACGCATGGTGGAGTTGCAACATCGGGAAATTATCGTAATTTCAAAGTTGTTGACGGAGTCAAAGTTGCCCATATAATTAATCCGGTTACCGGGTATTCAGAGTTTTCCAATTTATTGAGTGCCACTGTCATTGCTGACTGTTGCATGGATGCTGATGCTTACGCGACGGCATTCATGGTCATGGGATTGGAAAAAACGAAGCAATTTGTACTTTCTCATGGGAACATTGACGTATTGCTTATATATGTTGATGGTGATGGAAAGATGCAATTGTGGAAAAGTCCCAATTATGGACTGTCGGACGATGGACAGTGATTGAATTATAGGCTTGCATCTCCTATCGGTGCGCTTCTATCGTGTTGAATGCGATGTTGTGTTTGACCCGTTGAAAAGATTGGAAAGATGAAATTAATCATCTTTCATGTTCTTTGAGCGAGACTCTTTCTTGGTAGATGTGCTTGTATCCTTGTCCTCCTTGAGGTCTATTTCATTTTTATTTTGGTCGAATACCTTATATTGCAGATATGCCAGCGATTGGTCGGGCAATATTTTGAATTTAAGGCCGTATTCGATGCGCCATTTGCGATACTCCGAGAATATGCCTTTCTTCAGATAAGCATCAACAAATGGATGGATGTACATTGTGAAATTTGATACCTTCAACGAGTTTATGAGATAATCAATTTTGTCCTTCAACAAGTCGGTAAACAGCAGTGATGGCATCACCTCGCCTTTGCCTCCACAAGAGGGACAAGCCTCGGCGGTGGTTATGTCAAGTGCCGGCCTTACGCGTTGACGAGTTATTTGCATAAGCCCGAACTTGCTCAGTGGCAAAATATTGTGTCGTGCGCGGTCGTTGGCCATCACTTCCTTCATGTGTTCATAGAGTGTTTGCCTGTGGTCGGCTTGCGACATGTCGATGAAGTCGATTACGATGATGCCTCCCATGTCACGCAGTCTAAGCTGGCGGGCTATCTCGTCGGCGGCACGAAGATTGACGTCAAGTGCATTGCTCTCTTGATTGGTGGAATTTTTAGAGCGGTTGCCCGAGTTGACGTCTATCACATGAAGAGCTTCGGTGCTTTCGATTATAATGTAAGCACCCGACTTGAAAGAAACTGTTTTCCCGAAAGAAGTCTTTATTTGCTTTGTTATATTGAAATGGTCGAAGATTGGAATATCTTCGGCATACAATTTAACGATATCCTTTTTTTCGGGAGCTATAAGGGTAACGTAATGCGATATTTGGTCAAAAATATCGGCATCATTGACATATATGTTTTCAAACGAAGGGCTGAAAATGTCTCTTATCACGCTCACGGCCCTGCTCTCTTCCTCGTAGATTAGCGAAGGAGCATCGAGGCGTTGAGCTTTTGCTATGCTGTCTTCCCAGCATTTCAGCAAGGCTTTCAGCTCATTGTTTAGCTCGGCCACACGCTTGCCTTCGGCCGAAGTGCGAATGATTATCCCGAAGTTTTTGGGCTTAATGCTTTCGATGAGTTGCCTAAGCCTGAATTTCTCTTCGGTTGATTTGATTTTTTGCGATACCGATATTTTGTCGCTGAAAGGAATCAAGACAAGGAAACGCCCGGTAAAAGAAATTTCGGTCGTCAATCTTGGGCCTTTTGAAGATATTGGTTCCTTTGCAATTTGAACGATAAGTTCTTTGCCTATTTCAAGGACATCGGTTATCGTGCCATGCTTGTCGATATCGGGCAGAGGCTTTATTTTCGATATGTTAGGAATGTTTTTTTTATCGTTGAAAGCCTCTTTGAGGAATTGTCTGTAGGTATCGAATTGCGAACCCAAATCAAGGTAATGCAGAAAAGCGTCTTTTTCATATCCCACATTAACGAAAGCCGCGTTCAATCCCGGCATGAGCTTTTTTACTTTGGCAATATATAAGTTGCCGACAGCATAGGAAGCATCCCTTGATTCTTTTTGCAAGGATACCAGCCTGCCGTCTTCCAGTAAAGCAGTCGAGATGTCATTAGGTTTTACGTCAACAATGAGTTCGCTTCTCATTACCAGCAATGCGGTTTAAAATTAAATGATGTAAAGATAACTAAATCCCCCATAAAGGGGGAATTTGCTATCTTGTTTTTATGACTTGCAACAAATAGACACGACTTGATTGCAAGACTTTTTAATAGTTGCTTTTGAAGCCTATTATTGCCATTGATCTTTTGTATAGCTGCGACAGTTTCCATAACAATTGGAATTAATCCTTCCCCTAACTAACCTTTTTCGGGTTTCTCTGTATATTAGATTACAGGCATTATGAGGGAATGCAGCGATCGGTCAATGAACTTGTGTTATGAAATTGATACTTTTTCCCTTGGCTTTGCCTCCTTAATTTTTATAGAAAATTAAACCGTGGCAAAAAGTCGGAAGGGAGAATCGTAGCTGTTTATTTCTATTACAAAGAACAAACACAATGAGTAAGTTATTTTATCAATAGCGCAATCATTTTGTTTGTTCTTGTGTATGTGACTTGGTCAAGAAAGCCAGAATCATTTTTTATTTCTTTTTATGTCTGTTCTTTCTAAGTCTCTTTTTGCGCTTGTGGGTAGCCATCTTGTGGCCTTTCCTTTTCTTTCCGCTTGGCATAGTTGCTTAGTGTTTAATTGTTAGAGAATATGTTTTGTAATGCTATTTTTTATTTTACTTGATCCATGAACACTTTTGCCGGCTTGAAAGCAGGGATTTTGTGCTCCGGAATGATGAGGGTGGTACCCTTAGATATGTTGCGAGCTGTCTTTTGTGAACGAGTTTTCACGATGAAGCTACCAAAGCCTCTTAGATAAACATTCTCGTTGTTAGCAAGAGAGTCCTTAACAGTTTCCATAAATTTCTCTACAGTTTCAAGTACCGATGCTTTATCGATACCTGTAGATTTTGCAATCTCGTTTACGATGTCTGCTTTAGTCATTGTGATTTTTTTTTATTTTTATATGAAATTTCCCGTATTCGCAAAAAAATTGGAAAATAGATGGTATTTTAACTGCTGAAACACAACCTATTTTGCAACGTTTTTTAGATGGTCAAATCTATTTTACGGATTTGTAGGTGCAAATATCGCACTTTTTTTTGAAATAAATATCACTCACTCTGAAATTTTGCTCAAATATTTAAAAAAATGGCAAGATGTTTTTTCTTTTGTCGGCGGTGTCGCTTGTCGTTGTCAGGCAGCACGATGCGAGTGCCGGCAAGCTCTTGTGAATTTGCTTGTGGTCATTGCATGGCGGTGTGCGGCTTATTTTTTACTTTTGCATGAAAAATCATTTATATATCATAATTGATGAATAAAAAGTTCTCGGTGCCGTTCTTGCTTTTGACGGTGTGCTTTTGCATTTTTATTGTTCTTGCCAATATCCTTGAGGCAAAGGTGGTGAAGTTTTATTTTTTCACTGCGACTGCGGGGCTAATTGTGTTCCCGGTGTCTTATATCATTAACGACTGCATCGTGGAAGTGTACGGGTTTCAGCGTGCGAGGTTTGTGATATGGCTCGGCTTCTTGATGAACCTCATAGTGGTGTTGTTCTTGCAATTGGCGGTTGTCCTGCCTCCCGACCCTGTGTGGACCGGTCAAGAGGCCATGCATGTGATTTTTGGCAACACACCGCGCATATTGCTTGGCAGTTTTGTTGCATTCGTTTGTGGCTCGATGGTCAATGCTTATGTGATGAGCAAGATGAAAGTGGCAAGCAAAGGACGTAATTTTTCTTTGCGTGCCATATTGTCGACACTTTTTGGAGAGTCGGTCGATTCGGCTATATTTTTTCCCATAGCGTTCGGCGGATTGCTGCCTTGGTCTACCATATTGACAATGATGTGGACTCAGGCTGTGCTAAAGACAGTATATGAAATAATAATACTTCCTGTGACGATAAGAGTGGTTGATTTTATCAAGCGCAAGGAGCAACTCGACACGTTTGACTCGGGCGACGTGGATTACAGGTGGTGGAGGATAGATAAAATATGAGTATCAATAGCATGTTTGCCGGCATAAAAACCGTATTTGTCGATCTTGATGATACAATATGGTGGTTTACCGAGAATTCAAAACTGTCATTGAGGCATGTGTTTGAAATGTTCGGAATAAACGATTACTGCGACTATGGCACGTTTGATTGCATTTACCACGAGAAAAACAAAGAATTGTGGCAATTGTACCATTATGGGAAAATAAGCAAGGATTATCTTGTTACCGAGCGATTCCGATATGTGTTTGAAAGGGTTGGCTACCCTGCCGACATGCTTGAGGAGGCTGCCAGTGAAATAAATGCCGAGTATCTGTATTATTTGTCGACTCAACCGGTAGCCGTTCCCGGTGCAAGGGAAATGCTTTCATATTTGAGTGGAAAATATGATGTCAATGTGCTTAGTAATGGCTTTAACGGTGTGCAGCAGCGCAAACTTGCGTCGTCGGGGTTGAGCAAGTTTATAAGGAAACTCGTTCTTTCGGATGATTGTGGAATCACAAAGCCATTGCCGGGTATATTTGCTTATGCGCTTGAAATTTGCGGTGCAACTGTCGAGTCGAGCGTCATGATTGGCGACAACTATGATGCCGACATTTGCGGCGCAAAAAATGTCGGATGGAGAACGATATTTTTCAATAAAAATGGAGATTCTGGCACATTTGGATCGGCCGATGCCGTAGTGTGTTCGCTCGATGAGGTTCTTGCATTGTTGTGAAGGAAGGACGTAAGGGCATTTCGTCGGAGGAATCCTTATTCCGGCAAGTTGAGTTTCTTTTTGGCTTTGGCTCCGAGGTCTTTTAATTTTTCTACTTGTGACAAGACGTTGGCACGCCCGTCGCTCAGTTTTGCGGCAGCCTTGTCGTAGGCTTGTCGCGCAATGTTCAATCCTTTTTCGATGCCGGCCATGTATTCGGTGAAGTCGACAAACCTGTCATACAGTTTTCCTGCCTCTTCGGCAATCTTTATGGCATTGCGAGTCTGCTTGTCGTGACTCCATAATTGTGAGACGAGCTTCAAGACCGAGATGAGGTGTGTGGGGCTTATCAATACTACATGCTTGTTGTAGGCGTACTCCCATAGCTGCGGATTTTCCTGCATGGCAGCAAGGTAAGCGCCCTCATTGGGGATGAACATCATTACGAAGTCTCCACTGTCCTTGACATATTCTTGATAGCTTTTTGAAGCAAGTTCGTCAATATGCTTTTTTACTGATGAGAGGTGTTCTGCCAGTTTGGTGGATAGTGTTTTGTCGTCCTCGGCGTTCACATAGTCGGTGTATGCAGTCAAGGATGTCTTGGAGTCGATGACGATATTCTTCGAGTCGGGCAAGTGCACAATTACGTCGGGACGCAGCCTGTTGCCGTTTTCGTCGGTCAGCGTGTTGCCGTTTTCATCGCGTGTTGCCTGTATCTCAAATTGTTCACCTTTGATGAGACCTGATGATGATAGGATCTGTTCGAGAATCATTTCGCCCCAGTCGCCTTGAACTTTGCTGTTCCCTTTGAGTGCCTTTGCAAGATTACCGGCTTCTTTGCCTATTTGCGAGTTCAATTCGCGCAGGTTGTTTATTTGCATCATTAGCGACGTGTGGTTTTCGGCATCTTTTATGGCGCGGTCGTTTATTTCTTTTTTCAGGTTGTCGATATTTTCTTTCAGTGGCGACAATATTTCGTTGAGTCGCAAGTCGCTTTTGCGAGTCTTGTCGTCAAGAATCTTGGATGCGAGTTCGTTGAATTGCAGCCTTGCTTCGTCCTGCAATTTTTGTTTTTCGTCGGTCAGTACTTGCAGCCGTTCCTCGACTTTTGATTTCTCCGATGTGATGGATATTATCTTTTCGGTCAATTGCTTGCATTCGGCGGCATGTTTTTCTTCGCGTTCCGACGTTTCGCGCAACTGCTTTTCCAGCATGGCAGTCGAAGCGTCGCGTTGCGCTATTTCGGCTGTCAGTTGCACGATGCGTGCGTTATTTTGCTCGGCATCGGCTTGGAGCGACAGCATACGTCGCTTGTTTGCATGTAATGAAGCAAGCGTCCATGCCATTATGGCAAGTAAGATGACAATTATGATGAGAAGGGTGGTTGCGATTGTTGACATGTCAAAAATGGGATTTAATTAAAGAGCTGCAAAATAAAATAATTTTATGATAATAACCGGCTATCTATATGTGAAATATTGAAAAAATTCTTATCTTTGGATAATATAGGATGCAGTAACTTTTGCTATCTTTATACATATAAAAATGTAGAGAAAATGGCTAAATTCAAGATAGGTGATGAATGGTGGACGACTCCGGCCGAAGGCGAAAACGGGAAAGTCATAATGGTGACAGGACGCCGGCTCGGTGAAGACGTCATTGCTTCGGGCAAGTATAACGACAGGGTGGAGGTTACATGGAAGTATGATGCCATGCCTAACGGATTGCCCGACGATGCAACGGCAAAACTCATGGAGCAAGTAGACTCGGCATTGAAGGATGCTTTCTCGGGCGATAGGACTATTGCCATCATTACGGGCATATATACCGGCAATGGGGAACGTAATTGGGTGTTCTATTCAAGCAGCTTGCCGATATTTGAAAAAATATTCAACAGGGCCCTGTCCTCTTTTGAATTGTTGCCATTGTCGCTTTATGTGGAGAAAGATCCGGAATGGAACGAGTATGGTGAAATGAAAAGCCAGACCGAAATAATGGATGGAGAATGATCGAGTCCACGGACATGTGTGCATGCAAAATGTAATGTACAGTGTGACGGGAATCTAAATAGGAAATGCTGATGTTTAATTTTTAAGTTGTTTTTGTATCATGGACAATTTTTGGCTTTGGGTTGTTATCTCCTTGGTAATGGGGATAATATCGGCATTCGTTTTCACAAGTGCCGTTGACAAGACGGCTGAAGCTACGGATGAGCCCATGAGCACTGTGAGCAATGTGGCACTTAACGTAGTAGTATTCAGCATTTTGTCATTTTTAGTCATGTGGCTTGTAATGGCCATGTTGCAACGGGGCATTTATGCGGACTGAAGCTGCTTTATTGCCGTAGAAGTGTGTACCTGTTGAAAAAGAGCTTTGTGGGCAGATGCCAAGGTGCGTGGCCTGCTATTAAACAAGAAAACAGATTCCGGATTGCCCGGAATCTGTTTTCGTTATATGTATTTCCTTTATGAATTACATGTTCATTCCACCGCAGCAGTGGATAACTTGCCCTGTAACATAAGAAGACAAGTCGCTGGCAAGGAATGTTGCGACATTTGCAACATCTTCGGGTGTGCCGCCACGACGCAAAGGAATCTGAGCTTCCCATTGCTTGCGAACGTCTTCCGAAAGAACGGCAGTCATGTCGGTGATGATGAATCCCGGAGCGATACAGTTGGCACGAACTCCGCGTGAGCCAAGTTCTTTTGCGATGCTCTTGGCAAGGCCAATCATGCCGGCCTTTGATGCAGAGTAGTTGCATTGTCCTGCATTACCCGAAACGCCTACGACCGAAGCCATGTTAATGATGCTTCCGCCACGTTGACGCATCATGATAGGGGTGAGGGCATGTATGAAGTTGAAAGCCGACTTGAGGTTCACGTTAATAACGGCATCCCATTGAGCTTCGGTCATTCTCATCATTAAGCCGTCTTTGGTTATGCCGGCGTTGTTTACGAGGATGTCGATATGGCCAAAGTCGGCGTGTATTTGTTCGACTACTTTGTGAGTGTCTTCAAAGTTTGCAGCGTTTGACGCATATCCTTTTACTTTTACTCCGTAAGCAGCGATTTCTTCCTCAGTTTTTTTGCCATTTTCGTCAATAACGAGGTCGGTGAATGCAATGTCTGCGCCTTCTTGGGCGAATTTTATCGCGATGGCTTTGCCTATACCGCGAGCAGCACCTGTGATAAGTGCTACTTTACCTTCAAGTAATTTCATATTATTGTGAATGTTTAGTTAAGATTTTTATCGTTATTTTTCTACAAGGAATGCACCGCATGAATATCCTCCGCCGAATACGGTGAGCCCGAATGTGGTGCCTTTGGGGTACTTGTCGATGTTTTGTGCAAGAACTAATGCTGCGCTGGCCGACCCCGTGTTGCCGAGTTCCTCTATGTTGTTAAGGAACTTGTCGTCGGGCAGCTCAAGCTGGTGTGCGTCATTGTTTACTATGCGCTTGTTGGCTTGGTGGCAGATTATGTAGTCGACATCGGCTATTTCCATGCCGTTGGGCTTGACAACATTTTCGAGAGCGATTATCATGTGGTGACAAGCTCTGACGAACACATCTTTGCCGAATGGCATTGTTATGCCATCTTCGTGCGGACGCAATCTTACTCCGTCCGGACCTTTGCCGATATTGCCCAATCCGCATGTGTATACGCCTTTTATCGTCATGTCGTTTTCCGACACTCTGTCTTTTGAAATAAAATAGGCAACGGCTGCATCACCCCACAAGTGTCCACATTTCGGGTCGGATTCATTGCGATAGTATGTGTTGAATTCCGAGCAGATGAGCAGAGCCTTTGTCGCTTTGTCCATAGCGAAGTAACCTTCAATTATTTCAAGTCCGTTGACAAATGAAGAGCAAGCAGCTGATATATAGACGGCTTTTGCTCCGTCGATGTTGTATTTTTGTTGAGCCACATGGGCAAGTGTGGCTACTGTGTCGTATGGAGAATAGCAGGCTGAGATAATCAAATCTACGTCTGTAATGTCGTAAGGCAGGGATGGCAATGCGTTTTCTATTGCGGCCAGACCCATTGAGTCAGACCCTTCGCCTTCTCCGACTATCGAGCGAGTTACTATGCCGGTTCGTTGCACGATCCAATCGTTTGTCAAACCGTTTACATGCAGGAAGTGGTCGTTGTCCACTCTGCCAGCCGGGATGTAGAATCCTGTTGCGTTAATATACATAAAATGGTTTACTTATTATTGTTAGTCTTGATTCCATACAAGATGAAATCTTTGATGTATTCTCTCAATTTTAATTTCTCTATTCCAAGGTCGGAAAAACTGTCTCTGATGTACGGAACATCAAGACCTTGCAAAGACAGAATCATCACCATTGCAGTCTGCTCGACATGCTTTATGTGGAAAATTCCTTGCATGACTCCTTCGGTGAGAATCTGTTTCAGTATGTTGGCTTCTTGCGACGTGGTGTTGCGGCGAGCACGTTCCACTTTGCGGAGATCCATGAAAAAACCGGCTTTTAAAGTTCCGTTGCGGGTCACCGATTCTTTTATGGCTTCAAATCTCATGAAGATGAAATCCATCAATTTTTGCTCCACCGGTTCAGGCTTGTCGACGATGTCGGCCAGTTTTTCCACAATTTTGTCGCTTTCGGTTTTTACTACGGCATTATAGATAGCGCGTTTGTTGCGGAAATAGGTGTAGATTGTGCGTCTGCCTTTTTCTGATGCCGAAGCAATATCGTTCATGGTTGTGTTTTCGATTCCTTGCTTGGCAAACAGTTGCCGTGCGATTTCTATGAGTTTGTCTCTTGTTTTCAAAACCATTGCAGTTATATGTTGCACAATCTCTAATCAACCGTGCAAAAGTAGCCATTAATCTTTAACAATACAAATTATTGTGTGCAATATAAGAAATCGGCTTGAAAAATAGGGAGAAACGGGTTATTTGTATATTCTCTTCGGTGTGCCGTATGTTATCTGTATCTGGTGGTGTGAATGACTCCTTTATTTTATATGTGATGGAGTTGTGCATCTATACGATGGCCTGCGCGTGTCAATTTCATTTTGTCCTTTGTGGATAAAGGGGATATAAGAAAAAAGGATGCGAGACGCATCCTTTTGCTTTTGTGGCGGGAGCCAGACTCGAACTGACGACCTTTGGGTTATGAGCCCAACGAGCTACCACTGCTCCATCCCGCGGTATTTCGACTGCAAAGGTAGTGCGTTTTGATTGACTTGTCAAGTGTTTGTGAGATAAAAATGTTATAAAAAAAGTTAAACATGTATTAATAGGCTGATTTATAGCTTTTTTTACGCGGCGTAGCAATTTAGTACAATTGTGACTCAAGCCAGCGCAATCGTTCATAGTATGTGTGTATGAGCCTGCGTTGAGATTGAACGAGTTGCGAAGAACTGATTGATGGATCTCGTCTGTTGGCGCGTTCATAGCGACGCAAACTTCGTTCGGCATCACGGATTCGGCGTTTCAACTGCCTTATTTCTGCTTCGTAGTAAGCACGGTCGGCATCATTTATGTCTGAGTAGTTGTTGTACTGAGGGTAATAGTTGTAATAAGGTGTGACAGGGTACACCGGCGAAACGGGATATGCAGGTGGTGCGGCCGGTGTAGTGACAAGTGGAGCCGATAGCGTGTATTGGTAGGCTTGGCCTCCTATGTTTAAAAGCATGGTTGTCAAGTCGGGGGAGAACAGGACGTCTATTCCGGCTTCGGAGTAGTGCATGTAGTTTCCGCTGAATCCTTGGGGAAACAATACCATGGATGAAACACCGTCGATGCTGACCACAATACACCCCGAAGCGACAGTGACATTGGCATTTGGCGCGTTATCGCTGTAATATAGGAGTTGGGAGTTGCAATTTATGCTTATGCCCAACATTGCGATGATTGAAAACAGTAGCTTTTTCATGATTTTCAATGTTTTTTGAAGGTTTGACAATCTTGTTGGGAGCGCATTTATTTTACAAGGCAGAACCCTATGCAAATAATGTGTGTTTATTCTTGCATAAATTTCTTCTGTGCCATTCAAGTGTAAGTAAAAGCCGAGTATAATATGATTGCTCAACTATTTGTCTTATTGCTAAGACACTTCCTATCTTATCCAAATGTAGCAAATTTAATGTACAATTGCAATATTTCGGAGAATAATAATTTGCATGTGCGGTATTATAGGCCGTGGTAAAGATGGTTGACCGGGTAGGTGGCTTATGAGGCTGTGTAGGGATATAAAAAATCCTTGCATGTAGCCACTGTGTTAAGGACTTTCATGCAAGGATTTTATGACTACTTCGGTCTCTGCCGATTATTTAGAGCAGCAAGGCTTTGTGTTTATTTGCTTGAAGAAGTCGTTACCCTTATTGTCTACAAGGATGAATGCAGGGAAGTCGACTACTTCGATTTTCCATATTGCCTCCATTCCAAGTTCGGGGTACTCTACGCATTCAATGCTCTTGATATTGTTTTGAGCCAAAATTGCAGCAGGACCGCCGATGCTGCCAAGATAGAATCCGCCATGCTTCTTGCATGCGTCGGTAACGGCTTGGCTACGGTTGCCTTTGGCAAGCATTATCATACTGCCGCCGTGGCTTTGGAACAAGTCTACATACGGATCCATGCGGCCGGCAGTTGTCGGTCCCATTGAGCCGCAAGCCATTCCGGCCGGAGTTTTTGCCGGTCCGGCATAATAGATAGGATGGTCTTTTATGTATTGAGGGAGGTCTTCTCCTCGGTCAAGACGTTCCTTGAGACGAGCGTGGGCGATGTCACGGCCAACTATGATTGTGCCGTTCAATGAAAGACGTGTCGATACAGGATATTTATCGAGTTCTTTCAATATTTCGCTCATTGGCTGGTTCAAGTTGATTTTGACAGCATTGCCTTCACCGGCTTGACGTAATTCTTCGGGAATGAGTTCGGTCGGGTTGTCATCGAGCTTTTCAATCCAAATACCGTCTTTGTTGATTTTGCATTTTATGTTGCGGTCGGCCGAGCAGCTTACGCCCATACCTACAGGGCAAGATGCTCCATGGCGAGGCAAGCGTACAACACGGATGTCGTGAGCGAAGTATTTTCCGCCGAATTGTGCTCCAAGGCCTATCTTGTGGGCTTCTTCGAGAAGTGTCTTTTCAAGTTCGATGTCGCGGAAAGCTCGTCCGCCTTCATTGCCTGTAGTAGGCAATGAGTCATAATAGTGGGTAGAAGCCAATTTTACGGTGAGAAGATTCTTTTCGGCCGAAGTTCCGCCGATAACGAATGCAATGTGATAAGGAGGGCATGCTGCCGTGCCGAGAGTCTTCATTTTCTCTACGAGGAACGGTACCAATGTGGCAGGGTTAAGCAATGCTTTTGTTTCTTGGAACAAATAAGTTTTGTTGGCCGAGCCTCCGCCTTTTGTCACGCAAAGGAACTTGTATTCCATTCCTTCGGTTGCTTCGATATCGATTTGTGCAGGCAGGTTGCATTTGGTATTAACCTCTTCATACATTGTGAGAGGAGCGTTTTGTGAATAGCGCAAGTTCTCTTCGGTATAGGTCTTGTAAACGCCGAGCGAAAGAGCTTCTTCGTCGCAATATCCTGTCCACACTTGCTGGCCTTTTTCTCCATGTATTATGGCAGTTCCCGTATCTTGGCACAATGGAAGTTTTCCTTTGGCCGATACTTCGGCGTTGCGCAAGAATGTCAATGCTACATACTTGTCGTTTTCACTTGCTTCGGGATCGTTCAATATCTTTGCCACTTGCAAGTTATGACTGCGGCGCAACAGGAACGAAACATCACGGAAAGCCTGGTTGGCCATCATTGTGAGACCTTCTTTGGCTACTTTGAGTACGGGCGTGCCTTCAAAGTCTCCAACCGAAACATAGTCTTTGGTGAGCAGATAATATTCGGTATCGTCCGGACCCAATGGGAACGGCGGCTGATACTTAAATTCAGGATTTGCCATAGTAATTTTTTTATTATTTGTTATATGGAATGTTTTTGTGCTTTGTTGCAAAATTACTCAACTTTTGCCATAATTGGAATTTTTTCGTTTCTAAAATTTTAATGTTCCGCAAGTTGCATATTTGCTCGCCTATTGATTTGAATTGACAGTAGGAAAGGACGATGTGCGCCAATAAAAAGAAGAGAAAGCTCCGAAAATACCGGAGCTTTCTCTTCTTTTTATTGAGCTTTAGTAGAAAGTGATTATTTTTTCTTGTCCAAAGATTCAATGTATTTGCGCAATCCTTCGTTTGTCGGGTCAACTTCAAGCCAGTTGAGATAAGCTTGCTTCATGTTGACGTCGTCCTTGTTGAGGTAGTAATAGATAGCCTTGTAACGGAAGATTTCAATGTAGAGGTCTTTTTCTTCAACCTTGTTGTTAGGATCTTGGTCGAGGATTGCTTGGATTTGGTTGTATGTCTCAAGAGCCTTGCCAGTGCGAGGATCTTTTTCGGAGATTACATAAATGCGAGCAATTTGGGAAAGGATTCGAGTGTCGTTTGGAACTTTTTCGTCAACGATTTTTGCATATTCAAGAGCCTTGTTTACAGCTTCCATCTTTGCAATGGAGTCTTGTGCAGTGGTGTCGGGAGTTGTTGCAGCGACATTTGAATATCTTCTTGAAAGAACGAACAAGTCGTTTGTAGAATAGTCGGCAGAGTCAACATACATTTGGTAATACTTTGCAGCGCCAACATAGTCTTCGGCATCGGTGCAAGCCGAGCTAATGTCCTTCAACAATTCATATTTGCTTGTATTCAATTCATAGGCCTTTACATAAAGGTCTATTGCTTCGGTTGCCTTGCCAAGTTCTTTCAATGCAGTAGCATAGTCGGTGTAGTCCTTTGCTTCATACTTAGTTCCCTCGGGAAGCGGCATTGCGAAGAATTCGCGAGCAATAGAGTCGGCTTCGTTCCAGCGTTCCATAGCAACCATGTTGTAAAGTTCAAGACGTTTCATGTAGAAGATGTTCTTGTCTCCTGCAGGAAGTTCGCCGATGATTTTTTCGGCAAGGTCAAAAGATTCCTGATATTTCTTGCCGTAGAACAAAAGACCTGCATAGCGGTTTTCGTCTTGCTTGAAGTGGTTAGGATTCTGCATGTAGATACCGTATTGTTCGGCAGCTTTTGTCCATTGGTCGTCTTCGTAGTATTTTTCAGCAAGTTCACGTTGAACGAGGGCTGAGTTTGGATGGGTAGCAGAGAGTTTTTCAAGAGTTTGGATAGCTACTTGAGGGCTTACATAGAAATATGTGTTGGCATATTTTACATAAGCTTCAACCATGTCCGGATTATAGCGCATTGCGAGGTCATACCATCCTGCAGCGTCGCCCCAACTTTTCTTGTTGGCAAGCATGTCGCCTTGGAATACGCATACGTCAGCACCTTCTTTGTCGCGTTTTGTAGCGTCTTTGATGCTTTTTTCAATTTCTTTCTTGTATTTTACTTCGTCAACGGCATAGTATGCGCGGCCTATTGCTACAATGATTTTCGGGTCTTTCTTGTTGCAAAGGTCTTTTGCGTCATCAAAAAGTTTTTCGGCTTCCTTTTTGTTTCCTTTCTTCAACTCAAGTTGTCCAAGTCCTACATAGTTGTAAGCATACTCAGGGTTTGCAGCAACACCTTGGTCGAAGTATTTTATAGCTTCGGCATCATTTCCTGCAACAAGTTCTATACATCCAAGATAGTAATAAGCTTCAGATTTGTCAGTACTTGGATCGTCAATGTTGCGTAGCAACAATTCTTTGGCATTGTCGTATTGGTTTACTTTGTAATATTCGATGCCATCTTTATATCCTTGCGCAAAGCATGCAAGGGACGTACATAAAATTAGTGATAGAATAAAGTTGATTTTCATTGTTTTATATGTTTTTGTAATGATTATGTTTTCGTCAGTTCAGAGTTACGAGCCTTGGGTGTACCGAAGCCGGCATTACTCCTGTGTTTAGAATGATTTTTTGACCGATGAATCCTGTCAGGAATGAGTAGAATCCGTGCGATAAGGATCCGTTTGGCTCGGTAGTGGTGACATATATGCTGCGGTAAAGCGGATAGCTTCCGTCGTAGATGTATGCTTGGTATGGTTTGAACGCTTCTATTTGATTGTCGCGACGTATTTTCATTACTTTTATCTTGTCGGTAAAGTCAATCATGGCTGTGTCGTTTTTCTCAAGCTCGGCCATGCGTTCGGCCATTGTGGTGGTGGGAGCTTGCATGTCGGCTGTAATCCAGCTTACCCCTATAAGTCCTATTGCATTCTTGCGTTTCTGTACTTCGGTGAATACTTGTTGGACGCTGTCGGCGGCATATACTTCGGTGGTGAATTTTTCGCCTTTCATGATTGAGTCGGTAATGTATTTTACTACACTTGAGCCTTGATGGTCGAAAATCACTTGAATCTTGCCGAGTTTTGACGGGAATACATCACCCCATCGAGGAGTCTTCCCCGAAAGTATGTCTCTCAACTCTGAAATAGACAGCTCGTCAATGTCGTTTTCAGGGTTTACTATTACAGCAATTGCATCTACGGCAATGCGCTGGGTGCGTGGAGGGAAATTGTTTACGCTTTCGATGTAGTCGCGTTGCTCTTTGGTTAATTCTTGTGCTGTTACGATGAGAGTTGTCTTCTGGTCGAGCAGCGAGTCGATTGCCGCATGTGCGTCTATGTAATATGGGATTATGCTTGCGTTGGGGTAGGTGAATTCGAAAACATCAATTTCTTGTTGTATGATGTTTTCAAAAGAATGGTCACACATTAATGTGACAAGCCCTGATGTGCTTGAGTCGCTGGGCTGGCGGACACAGGCAATCGACAGCAAGGTTACTGCTATGAGTGCAAGTATTAATTGAGAAGTTTTCTTTTTCATAAGATAAAATTCTTTGACTGTTTTCAATATTTTCCTTTGAATTGGCGGTAACCGCGCCAAAATCCGTATAGGATGAAGAGCGCGCCTAAACTATATCTTGCCCATGTATAGTTTTCATTCCACTGGAAGAAGTTTACCATCATTAGGTATCCCATCCCTAAATAGATGCAGACCATGAACACTCCAAATACATATTTCATGGTTTTAGGCGTTCCTTGGTTGTAGCTTTGGCTTTTGTCACTCTCTGTTGTTTTTTTTATATCGCTTTTTTCGATATCGTTCATATAGAAAATAGTAGTTTTAATGTGAGTATTGCCTTTGCAATATTCGTAGCAGTGTAAAGTTACATATAAAATTGAAATATCTATATCTTTCGATATAGTGTATTATAGTTTCTTAACTTAGGATGCACTGTGTATAACAAAAAAATAGAAATTTGCGAGCATAAGTTGTGTGTAAACGTTTCTTTTTGCTTGTATCGGTTTTAGTCCTAGCGTGTTTGTTTGGTAAAAAAAACACAGTTCCCGCATTTTGAGAACTGTGTTTTTTACATACTATATGGAGCAGTTTACGTCAGTTTACACCTTGAAGCTTGAATGTAACAGGCAGCGTGTACCATACGTTAACGGCTTGTCCGTTCATCTTACCCGGGATGAAGTCAGGAAGAGATTTACATACTCTTACTGCTTCGGCGTCGAGATCGCGGTCAACACTACGAACTACTTTTACTTCACCAATCTTACCGGTCTTGGTAACAACGAATTGAACGATAACACGTCCTTGTATGTTGTTTTCCATAGCCATGGTAGGATATTGGATATGAGAAGAAAGGTATTTCATGAGGGCTGCATCGCCACCAGGGAACATAGGCATCTGTTCTACGGCACGGAATACTTCTTCTACTACAGGTTTCTTTTCTTCGACGATAACTTCGTCCTTGTGCTCACGAACAACGTTACGGTCATCGGTACCTTGGTCGAAGTCGGTCTGTCCGAATGCCGTTTCAGTTTCTTGAAGTTCATCGGCACTCTTGATTTCGTCTTCTTCGGTCACTTCTTCATCTTCAGCGATAAGAAGCTCGGTAACCTTTACGGTATTCAAGATTTCTTCCGGAAGGGCTTCGGGTTCAGGTTGTTCAATGCGTTCTTGAACTTCTTCCTCTTCTTCCTCTTCAGGAGCAGTCTCGATATCGACCATTACTTGTTCAATTTCATCTTTAGGCCTTGATTCGGCTATTTGTTGCTGAATCTCAGTAACAAGGAGCGACAATACAAAGACAATGACAATGAATACCACCACTACGAGCATTGCCTTGTTGTGTCGCTTTATTGAGTTCTTACGCAACACATATGCGCCAAAGTCTTTATTCTTGTGATCAAATATAATGTCACACCATTCTTTTGATGAGAGATCTACGTCTTTTGCCATAATTAAATCTAATTTAACCGTTAATATAATCTATCATCACTTCTTGGCAGTCAGATCATCAAGACCATAAGAGATGCCCTTGAGCTCCATCATCATGATTGAATCGGTATGCGAGATACGGTCAATCTGGTAACGGCTGATGCTGTTGATTTGCATTTCGTCAAGAGCGGTAACCAAACTTTCGTAAGATGCGTTAGGAGTTGCTTTGATAATAACTACCGGACGTTTCAAAGTAGAGTCGTTGCGGACGTCCTTTGCAAGTTTTTGGTAGATGCTATCGTTTCTCTCGTCATTCTTGTCAAATTCGTTGTTTTTCCATTTAGCTTTTAACTCGTTGATTTTCTTAACAACTTGTTCATTGCGTTCTTGGAATATCTTGCGGATTCCTTGCGGAGCTCCGTTAACGTCATTTGGCATGAATTGGATTTCTTGCATCTTATTCTCAGCGAGCTTGCCGTTTTCAACTGCCATGTTGGGCATGCCTTCATAGTAGTAAACAAAGCTTTTAACAGGGATTCCGTTGTCATCGAGCTCGCTGTCAAGTATCACAGTAATAGCTTCTGATTGCTTTACCTTGTTCTGTTCTTGTTTTTCCACTTTTTCATTAGTCGGAAGACTAATTTGCAAAGTCTGGGACTTAATCATAGTGGTACAAAGCATAAAGAAGGTAATCAAAAGCATGTTCATGTCCACCATCGGGGTGAAATCGACATGAATTGACATCTTTTTTTGGTGTGACTTGCCTTTTCCGCTGTCGCCACCACCAGTATCTATTTGTGCCATATGTTATTCGTCCTCACTTTTTAAAGCGGTCATTAAACTAAACTTATTCATCTTCATTGTTTGCAGATTATCCATCACAACTTGAATCTTTGAATAAGTGGTACTCTTGTCGGCTTTGATGGCAATACCATTACCTTTCTTGATTGTAGATATGATACTGCTATTGTTAGAATTGTAGATGGCCCTCATCCAGAGTTGGAATTCATTAGGCTTTGACAAATCCTGATTCATGTCGATAGGAATACCGGCGTTTGGATTCTTAGATGGATCAAGGTATTCATCCCTTTTTTCCTGCGGAAGATCCAACCATCCTTTCAGCTCGCTCATTTTTACGCCAAACATGTTGGTCTTAGAGAAAGTCGAAACTTCGTCGGCTGTAAGGGAGATTGTATTGTTGGGATGAAGCCTGTTATATTCTGCGACTACATTCTTCAAGAGCTCGGCCCTCATGTTTTCGCTAGAGTAGGTAGAGTCCTTGTCACCGGCCAGCGAGATGAACACGTTTCCTTCGGGAGCCACGAGAACCGTTATAAGGTTGGCTGTGGGTACTTTGATTTCCGAAACAGAAGACGGTGTCAGCACAGTGACAGGTTCTTTTTGAAGGAATGTAGATGTCAACATGAAGAAAGTAAGCAAAAGTACAGTAACGTCACTCATCGCGGTCATGTCGATGAGTGTACTCTTCCTTTTGATTTTAACTTTTCCCATATTAATCTACTGTTATTTTCTTATAATTTATTATTTGTTTGATTGCAACTTGACTCTCTAACTAAATATTAGTGAGTAGCAGCAAATGTTTGAACGATAGAGAATCCTACTTCGTCGATAGCGTAAGTAAGGTTATCAATCTTGTTTGTGAAGAAGTTATAAGAAATAACAGCGCAAGCACCTGTTGCGATACCGAATGCAGTGTTTACAAGTGCCTCAGAAATACCGGTAGACAATTCGGTAGAGTCAGGAGCACCAGAAGCAGACAAAGCTTGGAATGACTTGATCATACCCAACACAGTTCCGAGAAGACCGAGAAGAGTACCAAGGGTTGTCAATGTAGCAACGATAGGCAAGTTTTGTTGCAAAGAAGGCATTTCGAGAGCGGTAGCTTCTTCGATTTCCTTTTGGATTGTAGTAAGTTTTTGTTCTTTTTGAAGAATGGTGTTCTTGTCCATTTCGTCGTATTTAAGAAGAACGGCGTAAACGATTGCACCAACAGAACCTTGTTGCTTGCGGCAGAGGTCTTGAGCCTTTGCGATATCGTTAGCAGCCAAAGCTTTCTTTACATTTGCAACGAACTTAGGAATGCTACCTTTACCTTTTGCAGAAGAAAGAGCGATCCAACGTTCAACTGACAATACGATAACTGTCAAGAAGCAGCATTGGAGGATAGGTACCACGAATCCACCCATGTAAACTGTACCAAGAAGGTTGATTGGGTGTCCGCTTTCGTTGAAGTTGGCAGGATTGCCAAGCACGAACAAGAAAATGCAAAGTGCAACTATGAAACAAGCTACAATAACCAAAAATGCGTTCTTGATTCCACGAACTTTGCTCACTACTGCTCCAGATTTTTTCGGAGTTTCGTTAGGCTTTTTTGTTTCCATAATTTAATTGAATAAAATTGTTAAAAATTAAATTGTTAGTTGTTAATGTTATTAGTAATACAGTTTTTTCGTTTTCAGTGTGACAAATTTGTGCGTGGTGTAATTAAAAACTAAAAGGAAATACATATTGCAGCCGATGATTGTTTTGTTTATTATCATATTGACTCACAGTTGTTTTCATGAATCTGAGGCTTTGTATCCAATAATAATGCCAAATTTGTCACAAAAATCTTAGGCAAATGTATTATAAATATTTCAATTTGACAATGTGTCCAACTCTTTTTTCTGTTTTTTTTCACAATGTCAACATGCCTATTTTCAGGAGTTGCGGAGTGTGGGTTGCACCGCCTTTTGCATATCATTGCAGGAGCATGGAGTGGAGATGTCGTTCATTTGTCATGCCATTATTCAATCGTGTCAATTTATTGTAGTGGATTTTGTTTTTAGTTAATTATTTTTAATTATCTTTGCGCCAAAGTATATAATGCGACTTTAAAATGGCTAATATCAGAATTAAAAAAGGTCTAAACCTGAATATTGAAGGGGCTATTTCCGATCAGTCGATTGCAGAAACATACAGCAAGATTTTTGCCGTGGTTCCGGATGATTTTACCGGGATTACTCCGCGTCTTGATGTAAAGGAAGGAGATGTGGTGGATGCTGGTGGTGCTTTGTTCCACGACAAGAATGTTCCTGAAATCGTGGTGACATCGCCTGTCGCGGGCAAGGTCGTCGAAATATGCCGCGGAGCTCGCCGCAAGATCGAAGCGGTAAAAATCGAGGCGCAAGGAAATGCCGTAAAGAAATTCAGTCTTGGCGGAGATGTTAAGCAATTGTTGCTTGAGTCGGGATTATGGTGCGTGATGCGTCAACGTCCGTATGATTATGTACCTAACCCCAACGTGAAACCTCGCGACATTTTCATTACATGTTTTGATTCGGCACCTCTTGCACCAGATTTTGCCTTGTTGTTAAAAGGGAAAGAGGCGTATTTGCAAAAAGGCTTGGATGCGCTTGCTTCTTTGACCGACGGCAATGTATATCTCGGATGCTGTCCGGATTATGTCCCCGATGTGAAGGGCTGCATAGTAAATACTTTCGAAGGCCCACATCCGTCAGGTAATGCCGGAGTGCAAATTGCCAATGTCAAGCCGGTAAATAAATCGGAAACAGTGTGGACGCTCGATGCCGTGTCGGCGGCTCGAATAGGGGAGTTCTTGACGACAGGCATAGTGCCGTTTGATACAGTAGTTGCCATCACGGGCGAATCGGTGGACAAGCCGCATTATGCCAAGTGTGTGATGGGTTGTGACATGTCGTCGCTATTGGCCGGATGCGTGGCCGATGCCGACAAGTGCCACATTGTGTCGGGGAACTTGTTGACAGGTGCAAAAGTTGGAATCGGCGGATATTTACGTTTCCCTTACAGGCATGTTTCGGTGATTCCTGAAGTGAAGAATGATGCGGATTTTCTTGGATGGGCATCATTGAGTCCTAAGCGGTTCAGTATCTACCATTCATTTACCAACTGGTTGTTGCGCCGAGGTAAACCTGCCGAATTTGATGCAAAATTGAACGGTGGAGTGCGTGCCATAATAATGTCGGGAGAGTACGACCGCATGTTGCCTATGGATATCCTTGCCGAATTCTTGATTAAGGCTATTATAGCATTCGACATCGAGAAAATGGAGCAGTTGGGCATATATGAAGTAGCTCCTGAGGATTTTGCGTTATGTGAATTTGCCGATACCTCGAAACTGCCTTTGCAAAAGATAGTGCGCGAAGGCCTTGACAAACTTTACAAGGAGATGAATTAACCTGTTAGGAAAGACAGATATAATAAAATAAAGAAAACAGACGTGAAAGGTTTAAGAAATTATTTAGATAAGGTCAAGCCCAATTTCATGCCGGGGGGGAAATACAGCAAGTTCCAGTCGGTGTTTGAGGGCTTCGAGTCTTTTTTGTTTTCGCCGAACACTACATCTTCGACAGGTGTCAGCATTCATGACAGCAACGACACCAAGCGCACGATGACCGTGGTGATAATGTCGCTGGTGCCGTGTCTGCTTTTTGGAATATACAATATAGGTTACCAGCACTACTTGGCTATAGGGAATCCCGATGCCGGATTCTGGAACCTGTTTTTGTATGGCTTTTTGGCATTGTTGCCATCAATAGTTGTTTCTTATGTCGTAGGACTTGGAATTGAATTCATCGGAGCGCAGATACGCCATCATGAGATTCAAGAGGGCTTCTTGGTTACCGGCATACTGATTCCGTTGATTTGCCCCATCAACACTCCTGTATGGATGATTGCCGTGGCAACTGCTTTCTCTGTGATTTTTGCCAAGGAGATATTCGGCGGAACCGGTATGAATATATTCAATGTTGCCTTAATAACTCGGGCGTTCCTCTTTTTTGCATATCCTGCCAAGATGTCGGGCGATGCGGCATTTGTAGCTACCGAACCGGTATTCGGAGTAGGCGGAGGCTCGGTGGTAGACGCATTTTCGGGTGCAACACCATTGGGGCAGATAGCGACGTCAACATCTGAGAATCCCGTGCTGACAAATATAATAGGAGAGCCTATAAGCACGCTTGATGCGTTCTTGGGGCTGATTCCGGGTTCGGTTGGTGAAACGTCTACATTATGTATATTGATTGGTGCTGCAATCCTGCTTTTCACTGGGACGGCATCATGGAAGATAATGCTTTCGGTATTCGTGGGCGGCTTGTTTATGGGTTTCATCGCCCATTTGTTCCCATCGGCTACTTATCCGGCATCGTCTCTGACCCCGATTGAGCATATATGCTACGGAGGTTTTGCGTTTGCGGCCGTGTTCATGGCTACCGACCCTGTTACCGGCGCGCGTACTGAATTAGGCAAGTATATTTACGGTTTCTTGATAGGCGTTCTGGCTATATTGATAAGGGTATATAACAGCGGTTATCCCGAGGGCGCGATGCTTGCCGTGCTGTTCATGAACGCATTTGCTCCGCTCATAGACTACTTCGTGGTGCAAGCAAACATACGTCGTCGCTTGAAACGAGCAAAAATGAATGACTAAACACAAGGGAGGAATAAAATGAATACTCAAAGTAACACTTATACTATAATATATTCTTCGATAATGGTGATTATTGTCGGTGCGGCACTTGCTTTCGTTTATCAAGCATTGAAACCTGCGCAAGACGAGAACATCGCCAATGACAAGCGCCAGCAAATATTGAGCGCGATACATGTCACAGCCCCGGAAGGGTCGGTAGGAGAGACATACGAGAAATATATTACAGATGCTTTCCTTACCGATGCTGAGGGAAATCGTAACGAAGGGGACGCTTTTGCCGTCAACATGGCAGGAGAGGTCAAAAAAGATGGTACCGAACGCATGTTGCCGGTATTTGAAGCTACGACCGATGAAGGTGAAACTGTTTATGTGTTGCCTGTTTATGGCGCCGGCTTGTGGGGACCTATCTGGGGGTATGTGGCCGTGAAAGATGACGGAGATTCCATATACGGTGCATATTTCTCACACTCGGGTGAAACTCCGGGCCTTGGCGCAGAAATCTCGACCGAGAATTTTCAAAAGCAATTTGTCGGCAAGGAACTTTACAAGGATGGCAAGTTCCTCTCGGTCGATGTCATGAAAGCCGGGCAGAAACCGATTGACGGTTCTGACTATGTCGATGCCATCTCGGGCGGTACAATCACCAGCAAGGGCGTTGAGTCGATGCTCGGTGACTGCCTGCGCTACTATGACGCATTTTTGAGCAAGTTACAAACTGCACAATCTGAAAAATAAGCATTAATATTATGATGTCTAAAATATCAAAAGAAGCATTACTCGGTCCGCTGTCGCGCAACAACCCTGTCATTGTGCAGGTGTTGGGCATTTGTTCATGTCTTGCCGTAACAGCCAAATTGGAGCCGGCCATAGTGATGGGAATCTCGGTTACGGCCATCACGGCATTTTCCAATCTTATAATTTCGCTCATTCGCAATACCATTCCGAACAACATACGCATAATCGTGCAGCTTGTAGTCGTTGCCGCGCTTGTCATCATCGTGGACCAAGTGCTCAAGGCTTACAATTATGAGATGAGCAAGGCATTGTCGGTTTTCATAGGGCTAATCATTACCAACTGTATCTTGATGGGACGCCTTGAGGCTTTTGCTTTGTCAAACAAGCCTTGGCCGTCATTCCTTGATGGAATAGGTAATGGTATCGGTTATGCAATCATTCTCATAGTAGTTGCATTCTTCCGCGAGTTGCTTGGCTCGGGGACTCTTTTCGGAATACAGGTCATTCCACAGGATTTCTACGAAATGGGATATTCCAATAACGGATTGATGATATTGCCTCCTATGGCTCTTGTCACAGTGGGCTGTATTATATGGTGGCACCGCTCAAGGAACAAGGATTTGCAAGAACAATAATGATTCACCTAAAGAAATCAGTAAATTATGGAAGAGCTTAATCTTTTTATAAAGTCGATTTTTATTGACAATATGATATTTGCCTATTTCTTGGGTATGTGTTCATTCCTTGCTGTATCCAAGAATGTAAAAACGGCTTTCGGGCTTGGCATCGCCGTGACGTTCATGCTTGTCGTGACATTGCCTGTCAATTATTTGCTTGACAATTATCTGTTGCAACCGGGAGCAATGAAATGGCTCGGAGAAGAGTTTGCGACGGTCGACCTCAGTTTCCTTGCCCTCATCATGTTTATTGCCGTAATTGCATCAATTACTCAGCTTGTGGAGATGGCAGTTGAAAAATTTTCGCCGTCGCTCTATGCGTCGTTGGGAATTTTCTTGCCATTGATTGCCGTTAACTGTGCTATCCTGGGATGCGCATTGTTTATGCAACAACGCGATTTCGGTTCGGCCTGGACGGCAACAGTGTATGGCGCAGGTTCAGGCATAGGCTGGACTCTTGCCATTGTCGGACTTGCCGCTATCCGTGAGAAACTTGCTTACAGCAATATTCCTAAGCCCTTGCGCGGCATTGGCATAACATTTATATTAACCGGCTTGATGGGCATAGCTTTTATGAGCTTCCTCGGCATAAAACTTTGATGGCAATATGGGATTGACGATTTTTTCAAGTGCGATACTTTTTCTTATCGTGACATTGTTGTTGGTGATAATATTGCTTGTGGCCAAGAAGTATCTTGTTCCGTCGGGCAATGTCACTATAAATATTAACGATGGCAAGAAGACCCTTGAAGTTCCTCAAGGAAGCTCATTGCTGTCGACACTCGCTTCACAACAAATACATCTCGCTTCGGCTTGTGGCGGTAAAGGTAGTTGTGGTCAATGCAAGTTGCAAGTGACCGAAGGCGGTGGCAACATACTTCCTACCGAGACCGTGCATTTTTCTCGCAAGGAGCAGCAGGCTCATTGGCGTCTGGGATGCCAAGTGAAGGTTAAGGACAATATGAAAATCATGGTTCCCGATTCTGTCCTTGAAATAAAGGAATGGGAATGCGAGGTAATATCTAATAAGAATGTGGCTACGTTCATCAAGGAATTTATTGTGGCTTTGCCTCCGGGAGAACACATGAATTTCATTCCGGGTTCGTATGCGCAAATACGCATACCTGAATATGAAATGGACTATGACAAGGATATAGACAAGGATTCTATTGGTAAGGAATATCTTCCGGCTTGGGAGAAGTTTGGGTTGTTCGGCTTGAAGTGCAAGAATACCGAACCCACCATAAGGGCATATTCAATGGCAAATTATCCTGCCGAGGGCGACCGCATAATGCTTACAGTGCGCATCGCGACTCCTCCGTTCAAGCCGAAACCTCAAGTGGGATTCCAGGATGTGATGCCGGGCATTGCTTCATCTTACATTTTCACGCTTAAACCCGGCGACAAGGTAATAATGAGCGGCCCTTACGGAGATTTCCATCCTATTTTCGACTCAAAGAAGGAAATGATATGGGTTGGCGGTGGTGCCGGAATGGCTCCATTGCGTGCGCAGATAATGCACATGACCAAGACATTGAACACAAGAGACAGGAAGATGTCTTATTTCTATGGTGCTCGTGCCTTGAACGAGGTGTTCTATTTGCAAGACTTCTTGCAGCTTGAAAAGGAATTTCCGAATTTCTCGTTCCATTTGGCTCTTGACCGTCCTGATCCAGCTGCCGATGCTGCCGGAGTTAAATATACGCCGGGATTTGTGCACCAAGTAATGTACAACACATATTTAAAGGATCATGATGCTCCCGAAGATGTGGAATACTATATGTGCGGTCCCGGCCCGATGAGCAAGGCCGTCGAGAATATGCTGTTTGACCTCGGTGTTGATCCCGAAAGCATCCATTTCGACAATTTCGGCGGTTAATCTTATATAACATAGATATTTAAAAAGTACATGCTTGCCTTGTGGAACATTCTGCTCGGCAAGCATGAGTTTTTATAGTAGCGCGAAATGTTGTCAAAGGGAGGACGATAAATGTGTGTCTGCTTTTTGTTATTTAACGATGTATTTCCGATATTTGTAGGAGAATGCCATGTATCAACATGTTGATTTGAAATTAAAGGACTTCTATTATTAACATAAACATTGAGGACGATGAAAAAACTGTTTTTAGCCGTTATTGTAGCTGGATTGGCTGTTGCTGCGATATCTTGTGACGTGTCGAAAGAAGCAAAAATCAAAACTTTGGTGGGAGAATATGTGCAGAATCATTTACTTATACCGGATAGTTATGATCCTGTGGAATTTATGGTGGATAGTGCTTTTACTCCGTGAACTGATCCTGAATTTTGGGATTTTATGATTGACGCAAGTGGGGATTTGCAATCTGCTCAAAATGATTTAATAAGCTGTGAATATGATATTGAATCAGCAGAAAGGTGTATGGATATATATGAAGACCGTTGGACTAGTTATGAAACAAGGAATTATAATAAGGCAAAAGAGGAATTGGCCGAATATAAGGCGGAAAAAGCAGAAATTGAAGAAAAAATAAAGAACATAAAGTCTGAGATTAAGGATTGGATGAATGTAGATCCCGAATTCACAGGTTATATCGCAATTCATAGTTACCGGGCAAAAAACAATATGGGAAATGTGCTAATGGGTAGTGTTGTCTGCTTTATTGACAAGGAAATGACTCGCGTTGTTGCTGCATACGATCCTGAAAGTATGGAGATTAAGAGACTTACAAATTTCATGGAGCAAATAGCTGACGGAGAGTTGGATTTGGATGAATAACATGTAGCTTGTCTTTGTAAAGGTATAATAAAACCTCCTGCCTGATTGAGGATTGGCAGGAGGTTTTTATGTGAAAAGAAAATGGGTCATTATTCAATTGCAAGGATGATGGCGGTGTGAGGTCTAAGTGTCATATTGCCGCCTTCGGTTTGTCCTATGCCGTTTTTGTCTATCAAGCCATCTTGAGCAATGATTTTCCAATTACCTTTCTTTATTTTCACGGTTTGAGCTTCGTTAGAACCATTGAACACGAGCTTGATTTCTTTCCATGAGTCGCCGTTAGCATTGTCTTTGATGGAGTAGGATATGAGATTTGGAACATCTACCTTGTCAAATTTAATGTGATTGGCAATATCTTCGGCCGATGTCATGCGGAATGCGGGATGCGCCTTGCGCATGGCGATAAGGTTGCGGTAGTAGTCAAACAGGTTGCGATATTCTTTTTTCTGATTCCAGTTTATGGCATTTATGCTGTCGGGAGAATTGTAACTGTTGTGGACGCGCTTTTTATCGCGGAATACCTCTTCACCGGCAAACATGAATGGAACTCCTTGAGAGGTAAAGACGATGGTCTGTGCGAGTTTGGCAGTGTTGATGCGTTCGGCCTCGTCTGTACCTTCCATTGAGATTGCAAGTTTGTCGGTCAGGCACAAATCATCATGGCAAGAAACGTAGTTTATGATTTGGCATGGAGATGTGGCGTAAGGAGCTTTTGCGTTGTTCCCTTCATCATAATTGACTTGAGGATGAGCCGTAGATGCCACAATGCCTATTTTCACAGTTTCTTCGTTGCCCGGTTTGCCCGAAGCAAAGCCACGGTCTTTCTCATCGGAATAATGGCCTTTTACGGCATCGCGAATGTCATCGCTGAACACTGCGATATTTGTCATTTTAGCTACATTTACCTTCAAGGCTTGCTGGTCGGCGGGCAGAGGCGAGCTCCCGGCTGTCCATCCTTCCCCATAAATGAAAATTGAAGGATTAATAGACTTGGCTGTTGCTGCCACTTGATTCATGGTTTCGATGTCGTGAATGGCCATCAAGTCAAACCTGAAGCCGTCAATGTGGTATTCTTCAATCCAATATTTCACTGAGTTGACTATGAAATTACGCATTTGTTGGCGGTCGCTGGCTGTTTCATTTCCGCATCCCGAAGCATCGGAGTATGTGCCGTCTTCGCGTTGACGGTAATAATAACCAGGAGCAGTGAGCTCAAAATTTGACCCTTGTGTTATGCCGGTGTGGTTGTAAACGACATCCATAATTACGCCTATGCCGGCTTTGTGCAAGGCTTGTATCATTTTCTTCATTTCATATATACGGCAATACGGGTCGGCCGGATTGGTGGAATATGAGCCATCGGGGACATTGTAATTGATGGGATCATATCCCCAGTTGTAAACATTTGAAGGCAATTGGGTTTCATCGACGCTGTTGTAATCAAATGAAGGAAGAATGTGTACATGAGTGATGCCTAATTCTTTCAAATGGTCGATGCCGGTGGGCTCTCCGTTTAACGATAATGTGCCTTCTTCGAGCATGGCAATGAACTTTCCTTTGTTGACTATTCCCGAATTGCGGTGCATCGAGAAGTCGCGATGGTGCATTTCATAGATTATGATGTCGGTAGGATTGTTTACGACGGGGCCTTTGTCGGTTTCCCAGCCTTCTGGATTGGTTTTGGCGAAATCGATGATGGCGGCTCTTCTGCCATTAACGCCGACAGCCTTTGCCCAGACACCGGGAGTCTCGTCGAGCCATTTGCCATTTACTTTTATTTGGAATGTATAGAATTTGTTCATCAAGTCGGCATCGGCAACTGTTGTGCTCCAAGTACCGTTACTCTTATTGCCTGTAAGGTCGTAACTTTTTATTGCAATACCTCCTTGACCATTGTTGTAAATATGTACTTTGACGGCTTCGGCCATAGGTGACCATAAGCGGAAGTTGTAATTATTGCCGTTAATGGTCAATTCAAGGTCTTCTCCATCGTAGGCCGGATAATTGGCAAAATCTTTCATTTGAGCTTGAGTAATAGATGCTTGTTGTGCATTGGCTGCCATTGGGATGGCTGCCGAAATAGGCAGCACGGCCATCGTAGAGGCACAAACTTTTAATGCAATTTTTTTCATGTAGTATAAATTTTTTCAAAAAATAAGTGAAACATGTTTGATATTATCATATATTCTATGGAAGCTTCGCTACTTGCGTCTTCCTGTCAAAGGCTATTTTAGGCTTTTCAATACTGTAAATTGATATATTATTCATGTTTGACGGGTTTGTGTCATTTCACGACAACTTTTCTTGACCAGTAATCGCATTTAACAATATAGAATCCTTTTGGTAGATTGATGGTCGTTGATGAGCCACCGGCAACGGATACAGATTTTACGATTTGACCGGTTATTGAATATACCGTAAATGTAAGTTCTCGGCTATCGCCATAGTTCTCAATCGTCATGCAGCCATTACTACCGACAACGTTTACAGGGCTTTCGGCCAATTCCTGTTGCTTTGCATACATGGAAAATGTCGTATCGTGGATGCCAAAACTTCCTGTCAATATAACCAATATTGCTATAATGCGCTTGATCATAACCTTACTCACAAAGATAGACAACGGAGATGATAATTACAACTTGAAGGGAATATTTTTCATGGTATCATAAATGTGTTGCGTCATAATAAAATTTGCAGAGTAATTTTTGTATTTGCTCTATTTGATGAAATTCCTCCATCTCGATGGCAGTCTCCTCCTTGTTCCGATTTATATATGTAAATTTGGCCGACAGGAAATGGCATGAATCAGATAAAGATTTTCAATAAGGGAATCTTGAAAGTTGGTGAAATAGTTATCAAAATGCTATGAACGCTATAAAATGTAGCATTGAAGAATAGTGATTTTTCATTCTGCATAATTCTCTGAAATCCTTAGTGGCACATTTAATCAGTGTGGATTGTGTCGCAAGGATTAATAAAGAAGTCAATAGGTCCTTTCTTGTCAAGGCACCAACATTTGTATTTAATATTAGCAAATTTTATCTTGTCGATTCCTATTTTCCCTTTTATGTTTTTAATCGTATCGTCGTCACAATTTTTTATTATATGGATAAAATATTTCAATTTTCCAGGTTCGGTTTGGAGTTTTAAAATGTCCTTTTTATAGTTTTTCTTGGAGGGGTTCAGTGCTTTAAATTCTATTATGGCAATCCTGTTAATATGCTTGCCGTCTTTCTGAAAAATTACTAAATCGATATTTGCAGATCTTCCTGCTCCTGTATTTTTGTGTTCTGTTTGTCCTATAACTCGTGGTTCATTTCCCGAGAAATCATATAAATTTTCTGTAGGAGTTTCAATAGAATAGAAAAGTTTGTTTTTTTCTACATCAATTGATTTATTGAATTGTTCGACAAAAATAAATCTCAATTCCTGTTCGCTAATTCTATCTTTGTTGTCAGTCTTTTTAGGGAATATGATAGAAGACTCACGAGATGATGATATAAAGCTTTTCGGTTCTGATTCCCTTTGAAAATCAAATACATTCTGCACGATTCTAAATGTATTTGAGATGATTTCCTCAATAATTTCTTCATTAGACTTATTGATTATCATAGCTTTAGTCTATTTAGGGTTCTAATGAGGGTATTAATTCAAAACAAAGAATTATTAAAATTCTGATATATGTTATTGTAAATTATTAACATATATCAGAATTAAAAACTGTTAGGCCAAACTTCAGGACTTTGGCACTAACTGTTATGTTGTTTCTTAGATTTCTTTCAAGAAGCTTTTGAAAGCGTGGAAGCCTGAATTCAGTTTTATGGTTTGTTTCTCACCGTTCATGAACGCTCTCAGTTTTTCAGGGATCTCTATATCCTTGCCTATTATTTGTTCAACGGTGTCTTTGAATTTTGCAGGATGAGCAGTTTCAAGGCTTATGCCCACTTCTCCGGGTTGCAGGTATTCGCATAAGGCACGATAAGCGACCGCGCCGTGAGGGTCGAGCAAATAATCATCGTTGACATAGGTATTTGCAATAGTTTCGCTTATTTGCTCATCAGTATATGTGCATCCGCTGATGTCTTTGCATATTTCCTCATGAGAATTTCCGTAAAGGTCGAGTATACGGGCAAAATTGCTTGGATTCCCGACATCCATTGCATTGGCTATCGTTGGGATTGACGGGCGAGGGTCGAATTGTCCTGTACGCAAGAAGTCGTAGAACACGCCGTTGCTGTTGTTGGCCGCAATGAAACGTTTCACAGGAAGCCCCATGCGCTTGGCGATGAGCCCGGCGGCAAGATTTCCGAAATTTCCGCTTGGGACAGAAATTACCACATTGTCGATTGGCTGTTCGCGTTTTGCAAGTTGGGCAAATGCATAAAAGTAATAGAACGTTTGAGGCAGGAATCGGGCAATGTTGATTGAATTGGCACTTGTCAGTATCAATTTTTCGTTTAATTCCTTATCCATGAACGCGTTCTTCACGAGAGCCTGGCAATCGTCGAATGTCCCGTTAATTTCAAGCGCAGTTATGTTTTGCCCAAGTGTCGTGAATTGGGCTTCTTGTATCTTGCTCACCTTGTCTTGAGGGTAAAGCACGAATACCCTGACACCTTTTACTCCGAGGAATCCGTTGGCAACGGCGCTGCCAGTATCGCCCGAGGTGGCAACGAGGACATTGATACACTTGTTCCCGTTGGATGATTGAGAGTTAATGTATCCGAGCACTCTTGCCATGAAGCGGGCTCCTACGTCTTTGAATGCCAATGTAGGGCCATGAAAGAGCTCAAGGACATACTGGTCTCCTGTGATGTGCTTTAACGGGATGTCAAAATTTATGGCATCATACACTATTTCTTTCAGCGTGTCGCAGTATATGTCGTTACCAAAAAGAGCATTTGCCACTGCATAGGAAATCTCTTGCAGGGACATTTGCGACATGTTGTTGATGAATGCTTTGGGCAGCTTTGCTATTTTTTCAGGCATGAAGAGTCCTTTGTCGGGCGCAAGTCCTTTTAGGACAGCTTCTTGAAACGACTCGTCAAATACTTTGCGATTGGTGCTATAATAATACATAATGTGGTAGTGAGTTTTAGTGTTATATCTGAAAAAGAGCTCGCATGAACTGGTCTTTTGTCAATGTTCCGTACATGCCGAATTGCGCCACTTCTTCGTCAAATCGAGGCACACGGTCGGGACGCTCTCCCGGGCGGAATATTGCAAAAGGCACCGCAGCTGCCGTATGAGTGCGTAGACGGCATGGGGTAGGGTGGTCGGGGAGCAACGCTATTGTCACAGGCTCTTTCATTTTAAGTGTAGCATCGATTATCGGCTTGCAGATGCGGTGGTCAAGGTTTTCGATGGTTTTTACCTTCAAATTGTAATCACCTTCATGCCCGGCCTCGTCGGATGCCTCGACATGCAGGAAAACAAAGTCGTAATCGCCTCGTAATGCATCGATTGCCGCTTGTGCTTTCCCTTCATAATTGGTGTCGTACAATCCTGTTGCACCTTCCACGTTTATGGGTTCGAGGCCGGCATAAACGCCGATACCCCTTATAAGGTCTACGGCCGATATTACGGCACCTTTTTTGATGCCGTATTTTTTAGATAGATGCTCCATTGCCGGGCGGTATCCTGCCGACCAAGGCCAAATGCTGTTTGCCGGATCTTTCCCCTCATTCATGCGCTTGATGTTCACGGGATGCTCTTTGAGCAATTCTTGTGATTCAAGTATTAACCTGTTTAGCAGGGCTGCAGTATCTTCGGCAGCCGGATCAGTCGCTTTTATGAGTACATTTTTAAAAGGCGTTCCCGGCACGTCGTGCGGCGGTGTGCAGCGCAAGTGCTTGTTGCCCCCTTTTATGACGAGCAGGTGCCTATAGGATACGCCGTGGTAGAAGTGTATCCTATCTGTTCCTAATTTGTCGTTCAGGAATCTTATTATTTCAAAAGCTTCACCGTCGCTGATGTGTCCTGCCGAGTGATTCTTTATGATTCCGTCTTGGATGCAGATGAGGTTGCATCTCATGGCCATGTCCCCGTCTTCAAGAGCGACGCCCATGCTTGCTGCTTCGAGAACGCCCCGGCCTTCAAAAACGTCGGGAAGATTGTACCCGAGCAGGGACAAGTGAGCAACTTCGCTGCCAGGCGTATATCCTTGTGGGATAGTGTACAGCATGCCTGTCCTTCCGGCACCTCCTATCCAGTCTATGGCAGGGGTGTCGGCAGCTTGCAGCGGAGTCTTGTCTCCAAGTTCGGGAATCGGTTCATCAGCCATTCCGTCGCCCAATATTATAATGTGCTTCATAAATTGAACTATGAGTTAATGACTACTGTTATCTAATATTGGCGATGCTTATGATGTCGGCAAACGCCCCGGCAGCGGTCACTTCGGCACCGGCCCCGTATCCTTTTATTTCCATAGGATACTCCTTGTACCTTTCGGTAGTGATGAGAATCACGTTGTTGCTGCCCTCGAGAGCATAGAACGGATGCCCTACAGACACTTCTTCGATGCCTGTCGATACGACTCCGTTTTCAAGTCGGGCAATGTAACGCATGTGTTTATTGTTGAGCTCGGCTTCGGCGCGTTTTTTCTCAAACGTGGCATCGTAGGCTTTTACCTTGTCGATGAAACTTGAGCTGTCGCCTTCAAAGCACTCGGCAGGAATAAATTCGCCCACAATTACATTTTCTTGTTCCACCTTGTATCCCGATTCACGAGCAAGAATGACGATTTTTCTTATGACATCCTTGCCACTGAGGTCGGTTCGAGGATCGGGTTCGGCATATCCTGTTTGCTTTGCCATTTCAATGGCTTTGCTAAGAGGAATATCTTTGCTTACGGTATTGAAGATGTAGTTGAGCGTACCTGAGAGTACTGCTTCTATTTTCAGAATCTTGTCGCCCGAGTTTATCAAGTTGTTTATGGTGTTTATGATGGGGAGTCCTGCTCCTACGTTTGTCTCAAACAGGAATTTCACATCGCGCTTTCGTGCAATTTGCTTTAACTCTTCATAAACAGAATACTCTGATGATGCAGCGATTTTGTTTGCCGCAACGACATTGACATTGTGGCTCAGCAATGTCTTGTACAGGCTTGCAATCTCCTTGCTTGCAGTACAATCGACAAATACCGAGTTGAAGATGTTCATTTTGACTATCTCGTCGGCTATCTTCTGTGGCGACACGGGTTCGCCTGTTTTTTCAATTTCTTCTGCATAATTTGCCGTATCGATTCCTTTGCGAGTGAATATACATTTCTTTGAATTAGCGATTCCTACCACACGAAGTTCGAGAGCTTTGTCCTTGAGCAAATTTGATTTTTGTTTGTTTATTTGTTCCAGCAGGTTTCGACCAACATTACCGATTCCTGTGACAAATAAGTTCAGGACTTGTGTGTCTGATAAGAAAAAAGAGTCATGAATCACATTGAGGGCTTTTCGCAGGCTTCCAAGTTTTATTACAAACGAGATGTTGGTCTCGGATGCACCTTGGGCACAAGCAATTACGTTAATGCCATTACGTCCGAGCGTATTGAACAGCCTTCCGGCTATTCCGGGCGTGTGTTTCATGTTTTCGCCAACAATGGCCACTGTTGCAAGGTCGCGCTCGGGTGTGATGTCGCTTATTTCACCGGTGGTGAGCTCGGCTTTGAATTCTTCTTTCAATACTGCAACAGCAATGTCGGCATCGCAATTCTTGACTGCAAATGACGTGTTGTGTTCGGATGAGGCTTGAGAAACAAGGAACACACTGATTCCGTTTCGTGCCAACGCGTTGAATATGCGCGAATTAATGCCGATTACACCTACCATTCCAAATCCGGTCAGCGTGATGAGGCAGGTGTCGTTTATTGACGAGATGCCTTTTATGGCTTTGCCTTCATGGCTTGAGGCGTTACCCGAAATGAGAGTGCCGGGAGCTGAAGGATTGAATGTGTTTTTTATCTTGATAGGGATGTTCTTGTGATATACCGGGTAAATAGTAGGCGGATACACTACTTTTGCACCGAAATTGCAAAGTTCCATCGCCTCGATGAATGTGAGGTGGCTTATTACATAAGCCGAGGATATGACACGCGGGTCGGCAGTCATGAATCCATCCACATCGGTCCATATTTCAAGCTGTTCGGCATCGAGTGCTGCTGCGATTATTGCTGCGGTGTAGTCGCTGCCTCCGCGACCAAGGTTTGTTATGTCACCGGTTTCGCGGTCGGTAGAGATAAATCCAGGCACGACGGCTACTTTGCCTTTGAAATTGTTGAACGTCTCATGGATGAGCGTTTCGGTCAATTTCAAGTCGGCAATATGCTTGTTGAATTGTGTTTCAGTCTTTATGAAGTTTCTGGAGTCGAAGTGGCGAGCGTTGTTGATGATGCGGCTTATTATCACCGAGGATAGCCTTTCCCCGTAGCTGACGACGATGTCGAGAGTTCTTGCCGACAGATCCTTGATGAGGGCTATGCCGCGATATATGTTGCCGAGTTCTTCAAGCAGAGGGCTTATTATGGAATGCACGTCAAGTTTGCGCTTGTCGGGAACAATACCGTCAATTATTTTGTTGTGGCGTTCCACGATTGCAGCATAGTTTTGCAGGTATCCCATGTCACCCTTTGCTGCTTGTTTGGCAGTGTTGATTAATTGGTCGGTTATTCCGCCGAGGGCCGATACGACGACTATTACCTGCTCGTCGCATTCTTCGACTATCTGCTTTACGTTGCGCAGACTTTCCACTGTGCCTACCGATGTCCCACCGAATTTCAGTACTTTCATTTTTCTTGTAAAAATGTTATTTTTATCAATCCTGTTCCATTGCAAAGCCGTGGTGCATATATTAATGTATGTTTAACCTCGACAATGACTTTCAATATTCAAAGATAATACTTTTTGGTCATACAAGATGGAGCGTGTGTTTTAAATAACTAATGATTATGTAAAAATTTCGAATAAAAGTAGATATTAAGCAGATTTATACAAGAAAAAATGACAATTTTTAGTATATTGTGAAGAAAATATAGCAAATATCGATTTATTTGCTATATTTACATAATATATGATGCGTCTCGGTAATAGGGGTATAGCAGAGCCTAAGTAGACTTTTTAATGTTATTGTGCCTTATGAAAATAATTAATACTGACATATTTAACGTGAAACTGCCACAACCAGAACCTCGTTCGGGAGATTTGTTGCTGGCTGTGCCTTTTATGAATGACGGGTGTTTCAGCCATGCCGTGGTGTGCCTCATCGAGCATTCTCGGGAATCGGGTACAATGGGACTTGTGACAAACAGGCTATCGGGATACACGCTTAACGAGCTGGTTGAGGACATACCCGATTCGGAGGATATTCCGGTTTTCGTAGGCGGACCTGTGCATAACGACCGGTTGTATTATCTTCACACGCTGGGTAATTTGATTCCTGATTCGGTAGAGGTCGTTCCCGGATTGTATGTCGGTGGGGATTTTGATGAAGTAAAGCGTTATATTTCGGAGGGAGGACCGTTAGAAGGGACGATTAGATTTTTTATCGGGTATAGCGGATGGATTCGCGGACAGTTGCAGAGAGAATTAAATAACTATGATTGGGCCGTGACAAAGATTTATTCGGTCGACGATGTTATGACGGGAGTCGAGAATGCCGCATGGCGTTTGCAGGTTGCAAATTTGGGGGAGAAATATCGCATTTGGCTTAATTGCCCGCCTAATGCGTCATTGAATTGATGTTTTTATATGCCTGTGCATTAATGGTTTGCATGGCTTGTGATGTGCTGAAATAGCAAGGCGTCGCGATATTGGCTGCCTTGCCTGAACCAAGATTTTAATGAGCCGCAGCATGAGAATCCGCATTTTTCGAGCATGTTGATGCTTTCGTTGTTTGCTGCATCGGTGATTGCTGCTATTTGTTTCATCCCGATGCATGTTTTGGCATAGTCGAGCAGTATGTTCATGGCGCGGGTGGCGTAGCCGTGTCCGCGTTCGTTTTTGCTGATATATATGCCGGCAAAAGCCCTGTTGTTGACCGGGTCGAAATCATAAAGATCTACTGTGCCTGCACTTTCATTGTCGTCGGTCGCTATCATGAACCGTATGTTTCGCGATTTGAAAATGTCTCCGTCATAGTTGTTGGCATAGTCCCAAAGTTGTTTTCGGCTGTATGGGGCAAATGCGTTGTTGGTGACCCATTGCGTGGTGTCATTTTCCCATCGGTACAAAGTGTCAACATCGCTCAATTCCACAGCGCGAAGAGTTACGATTCCATCACTAAGTATTTCTTTCTGAGTCATTACAGAGCCATTTTAGGTGATATTATCATATTGTTTTCATTGGAGTATATGTGAAAGTGCAAACGGTCGTCGGCCTTTTTGTCGATAATGTCGATTATCGAGGCATAGTCATGGTTGCGGTTGTCAATGACTATGTCGGTTGCACTCTCGTCATTGACAACTGTTGCCTGTGTAGGAAGCAATTGCCTTATTTTCTCCGGCTGTGAACTGATTATCCACCATCGACAATCGCGGTTGCCGTTTTTCTTCTTGGAGAATGGGCGTGTTGCGATGCGACGAGCGACAGCTGCCGAGGCTCGGACATATATTGCTATTTTTATCAGTATGGCGAATGGAATGCTGTAGTTGGGGAAATGCTTCTTGAAAAATATCAGCATGGCTTCATAAAAAACCTTGACATACCTGATTGAATCTTTTTTTGTGCTTTCGCCTTTGTAGTGGATTATTGTCGTCGGCAAGTAATAATTTTTATATCCTTCAATGGTGAGACGGTAGGAGAGGTCAATGTCTTCGCCATACATGAAGAATGTTTCATCAAAACCTCCTACTTTTTTTAGCAAATCGCCTTTTATGAACATGAACGCACCGGCCAGTATGTCTATGGCATGTGCTTCCCTTTCAGGGAGGTATCGCAGATGGTAGCGAGCAAAGCGTGGCGACATAGGGAATAACGACGACAGCCCGAAAATCTTACAGAACGACACCCAGGGGGTTGTGAACGAGCGCTTTGACTCGGGAAGAAATTTCCCGTTGCCGTCAATCATTCTTACGCCTATGCCGCCGCAGTCGGCATGGGTACGCATCCATTCAAGACAATCAGCAATGTTCTTGTGGCAAATTATTGTATCGGGATTTAGAATAAGGATATACTCGCCTTGGGCAATTTTTATCCCTTGGTTGTTGGCTCGAGCAAATCCCACATTTTCCTTGTTCTCGATTATGGTTATCAAATCTCCGAATCGGTGGCGGATAAATTCCATCGATCCATCACCAGAATTATTGTCGATAACTATTATTTCACCGTCGATTCCATTTAAAGCTTCAAGTGCGGAGGCGATAGTCTGCTCTAAAAAAAATTTGACGCGATAGTTTACTATTATTATCGAGACATGCATTTTTTAAATAATTATAACAATTCCGATTTTTCTGAGTTGAATGTGTGTGGTGTGAAATTGTTGTATATTGTTTTGAACAACAGGATAATCAGTGCTATTTTGCCTTGTTTTGCCTGTGTGTTGTTGTATTATTCTTGACGATTGTCGGGGCGGTGAGCAAATATTCGATTCTTGCGAGGTTTAGTTGCAGAAAAAATTAGTGCTTGTTTTCATCTGAATTTTGCTCAGCAATTTGTCCAAGTACCTGCCAGAGCTTGTCGTCGGGCAGTGGAGCTGTCAAGTTTATTTCTTTTTTTGATATCGGGTGTACAAATTGGATTTTCCGAGCCAGCAGACTTATGCTTCCGTCAGGGTTGCTGCGCTCGGCACCATATTTCAAGTCGCCTTTCACCGGACATCCTATTGCCGACAGCTGGACGCGTATCTGATGCTTGCGCCCGGTGAGCAAATTTATTTCAAGCAAAGTGTATCGGTCACTTCTTGCTATGACTTTGTACTTCAACTGCGCCTTTAGTGCGCCCTCTTTAGGAGTAGTGGAGGCATACGATTTGTTTATTTTCTCACGAGTAGTAATATAGTGGGTAAGAGTGGCTTCCTGTTCGGAAGGAATATTCTTGGTAATTGCCCAATAAGTTTTGTGGACATCGCCATTACGAAACATTTCGTTCATTCTCGAAAGCGCCTTGCTCGTCTTTGCAAATACAACAAGGCCTCCAACGGGGCGGTCGAGCCTGTGAACAACTCCGCAGAATACATTTCCCGGCTTGGCATATTTTTCTTTTAACCATTCCTTAATTCGCTCGCTGAGAGGCTTGTCGCCGGTTTTATCACCTTGGACAATTTCTCCCGGAGCCTTGTTTACCACTATTATATGGTTGTCTTCGTAAATAACTTCCATTATACCTTATTATATATGATTCTGCAAATATAGGGAAAGGTGAATGTAGAGCCAAACAAAAAAACAACGTTTTTATGTTTGGCTATGCTGAACCGCATCCTATATTATACAAATATAAAGAAAGTTGAGAGCAATATGTAAAAAATGAATCAATTCATTTTATACATTGCCAAGACGTTTCCTGTCAAGATTATTCACTTTATCTCTTGCGGATGTCCGAAAAGTTACGGATTTTCTCATTTTTTATTAAACAATTCTCTTGTAATTAAGAAATTTAACTCATGCGTGTTAATAATATCTCATTTATGTAACAAAATGGAATCTTTTTTCACATTAATAATGGCATTTGTGTCGATGTCAAAGTGATATTTTGCTTACAGATTGTAATTGATTAGCTTTTTTTCTTTATTTTTTAGCGAAATGTTGTTTCGAAGTGTTTTATACTCATAATTTTTTTAGAAAAAAGTTGGGTATTTTCGGTAAAATGTGTTTACTTTGCGCACAATAAAAATGCGAAAAGATAGCTATTCATTCATGGCAAAAGCAAATGTATAGCATAACATCACAAATTACAAACAAACTGTCGCCATCACACTTAATAGTTTTAGGGATGATGATTTGTGTAGAAGCGTGAATTTGTACGCATTTTTCTGTTTTTTAGTGAATTTATTCTTATTAATTTAAAAGTACTTATGGGTCTTAGAAAGTTAATTGTCTTATTTGCTTTAACCCTCGTATCTTTTACGGCATTCAGTCAAATTACTGTGACAGGTGTTGTGATACAGGGCGATGACGGCGAGCCGGCTATCGGTGCAACTGTCACGGTCAAAGGTACTAATACAGCTACGGCGACCGATCTCGATGGTAGATTCTCAATTAAAGCTCCATCAAACGATTCAAAAATTATTGTGAATTATATCGGATACGATAGCCAGGAGTTCAAGGCTACGTCGGAAGATGTGACGATCACCTTGGAACAAAATGCGCAGACGCTCGATGAAGTAGTCGTAACCGGTATGTCCAAGATGGACAAACGATTGTTTACCGGTGCCACTACACGTATTGATGGTAGTAAGGCAAAACTTGACGGTGTCGCCGATATAAGCCGTGCCCTTGAAGGAAAGGCAGCCGGTGTGTCGGTTCAAAACGTATCAGGTACTTTTGGTACTGCACCGAAAATCCGCGTGCGTGGTGCGACATCAATTTATGGTAACTCAAAGCCTCTGTGGGTGGTAGATGGTGTAATTCTTGAAGACGCTGTTGAAATTTCGGCTGATGAATTGTCTTCGGGCGATGCCGTTACGCTTATTTCTTCGGCTATCGCAGGTCTTAACGCCGACGATATTGAAAGTTTCCAAATCTTGAAAGATGGTTCGGCAACTTCAATATATGGTGCAAAGGCAATGGCCGGTGTGATCGTTGTTACCACCAAGCAAGGTAGGGCAGGACACACAAGCATCAATTATACAGGTGAATTCACATGGCGCCTCAAGCCAAGCTATAACGACTACAACATCATGAACTCGCAAGAGCAGATGGGTGTTTACAAGGAAATGGAGTCTAAAGGATGGCTTGAATTTGCATCTCTTGCACAGGCTTCTGAATCAGGTGTTTACGGCCAGATGTATGATCTTATCGACGCATACGCCAACGGTAAATTCGGTCTTGAAAACACTCAAGCTGCAAAGAATGCGTTCTTGCGCGATGCTGAATTCCGCAATACCGACTGGTTTGACTTGTTGTTCAACAACAATGTGACTCAAAACCATGCGGTTAGTATCTCGGGCGGTACCGAGAAAGGTACATTCTATACTTCGTTCTCTTTCATGAACGATCCGGGGTGGAGCATTTCGAGCGACGTTCAACGTTACACTTTCAATGCAAATGCAACTTATCGTTTGTCGGACAACTTGCGCGTCAAGTTCTTGACATCCGACTCTTATCGCAGCCAGCGCGCTCCCGGTACTTTGAGCCAGGAAGTGGATGTCGTTTCGGGTTCTATCAACCGCAGCTTCGACATCAACCCGTTCAGTTACGCAATGAATACGTCTCGTACGCTTGACCCGAATGCGTTCTATACTCGTAACTATACCGATTTCAACATCTTCCACGAACTTGAAAACAACTATATAGACATTGCGATTGCCGATGTGAAGTTCCAAGGAGAATTGATGTGGACTCCGATACAAGGTCTTGACATCAACGTACTCGGTGCATATCGTTTCCAACAAGCCGAGCAGAACCATTATGTAATGGATTCTTCAAACCAAGCAAACGCTTATCGTGCAGGTGTTGATCCGGAAGATGCTACAATCCGCGACTTGAACCCGTATTTGTACACCGACCCTGATGATGAGACTGCCTTGCCACAGACAGTGCTTCCAAAGGGTGGTATCTGGTTCCACACTCTCAATAGTTTGTCGCAATATAACTTCCGTGCAACGGCACAATATAATAAGACGTTCAACAACACTCACATCATGAACTTGTTTGCAGGTACCGAAATCAGCTCGGTTACTCGTCACGAAGAATATTTCCAAGGATGGGGCGTTGTTTATGAAAACGGTCGCATTCCGTTCATCGATCCTAACTTGTTCAAGCAATTGAACGAAGAAAACGGTGAATACTACCACGATACATATACTTACGACCGCGATGCGGCATTCTTTGCAATGGGTACTTATTCATACGAAGGAAAGTACACGGCCAACGGTACTATCCGTTACGAAGGTTCCAACCGCTTGGGTAACACACGTCAAGCACGCTGGTTGCCGACATGGAACGTGTCGGGAGCATGGAACATACATGAGGAATCATGGTTTGAAAATCCTGTACTTTCGCACGCTACGCTGAAGGCTTCGTATTCGTTGACTGCCGATGCTGGTCCTATCGACTATGCAAGTGCGCAACCTATTTACGACCCGTATCGTCCATGGCGTCCGTTGTCAAACGCAATGGAAATGGGTATCGACCTTACCCAGCTTGCCAACAGCGAGTTGACTTATGAAAAGAAGCATGAGTTGAACATCGGTGTCGACCTCGGTTTCATCAACAATCGCATCAACTTGACTGCCGACTGGTACACTCGTAACAACTACGACCTTATCGGTATGATTTACACTTCGGGTGTAGGTGGTATGAACTCTAAGTATGGTAACGTTGCTTCGATGGCATCTCACGGTGTCGAATTCACATTGTCGACCGAAAACATCCAAACGAAAGACTTCTCTTGGACAACAGACTGGACATTCTCTTATGCGACAACCGAGATTACCGACCTTGAAACAAGTTCGGCCGTAATTGACCTTGTAGCTTCTACGGGTTTCGCCCTTGAAGGTTATCCGCAACGAGCTTTGTTCTCGATTCCGTTCGTAGGTCTTAATGAAGAAGGTCTTCCTCAGTTCATTAATGAAAACAATGAAGTCGTAACTTCCGATATCAACTTGCAGGAATTCAAGAATACAGGTTACTTGAAATATGAAGGTCCTATCGATCCGACAATCACCGGAGGTTTCGGAAACTTGTTCAAGTACAAAGATTTCACATTGAATGTGTTCTTGACATATGCGTTTGGAAACAAGGTGCGTCTTGACCCGGTATTCTCAAATCAATATTCTGATGACGTTGCAATGCCGAAGGAATTCAAGAACCGTTGGACCAAGCCGGGTGATGAAGCGTTTACCAATATTCCTGTAATCGCAAGTAAGCGTCAGGATTATGCCGACCCCGAACTTGAAACAGCCTACAACGCTTACAACTATTCTACCGAGCGTGTTGCCAAAGGCGATTTCATCCGTTTGAAGGAAGTTTCGTTAACTTATAATATCCCGGAACTTATCCTTAGCAAGTTGCATTTGAATTCAGCTTCTATCAAGTTGCAGGCTACTAACTTGTGGCTCATCTATGCCGACAAGAAGTTGAATGGTCAAGATCCTGAGTTCATGAATGCCGGTGGTGTCGCAATCCCGTCACCTAAGCAGTTTACGTTCACATTGCGTTTTGGTTTGTAATGTTTAGATTTCTTTGTTAAAAAATAGGATTAAGATTATGAAATTAAAATATATAGCATATTCGGCACTCTTGGCTTTGGCTCCGGTTGCCAGTTCTTGCGACGACTTCTTGAGCAAGCTTCCAGATAACCGTGTGGAGCTGAACACGCCCGACCAGTTGCAGATGCTTCTTGTCAACGGGTACATGCAATACAATGTGGGCGTAATGAATGAGATTTCGAGCGATAACATCATCGACAACAATTCACCCGACCCTGCATCGGGAATGCGTTACAATCTTGCCCCGTTCGAGCGTATGGACAATGAGATTTTTGCATGGGAACCTGCAGAGAGTTCGTTGCAACAAGATTCTCCATCATCTTTGTGGCAAGGATGCTATCATGCCATTGCTGTTGCTAACGCCGTACTCGACCGCATACCTTATTTTGAAAGTATCGGCCAAGGTGAGGAAGTTGCTCCTTACAAGGGGGAAGCATTGCTCATCCGTGCATATCACCACTTCTTGCTTGCCAACCTGTTCTGTCAGCCTTACCGTGGCCCAGAATTGAGCAAGCAATTGCAAGGTATCCCTTACATGACCGAGCCTGAAACTACTCTTACTACTGTTTACGACCGTGGCAACCTTGCCGACGTTTACGACAATATAGAGAAGGACTTACTCGAAGGTCTTCCTTTGATTGACGATGCTATCTACGAGCAGCCCAAGTATCACTTCAACACTGCGGCAGCCAATGCGTTTGCAGCACGTTTCTATCTGTTCAAGCGTGATTATGAAAATGTTGTGAAGTATGCCAATCTTGCATTTGGCGGTGAAGCTGGTCCGGCTCAATCTGCATTGAACGACGTTTGGCAACATTCATTTGCCGACCCCGACCAGATAACCCAATACTACATCAGCGTGGAGCGTCAAAGCAACTTCTTGCTGTTGCCTACAGTTTCGACTGCCGCACGTCTCGTGGGTACTCGTTATGCGTGGAACCGTGAAGGCGTAAATGCAACTATCAACGGTCAAGGCCCGACATGGCAAGATTTCAATTTCCACCCATGTTATGACGGTAAGATTTACATCGTGGGCGGAGAGCAATATGGTTTGTTCTTCCCGGGAACTTGTGGAGAGTTGTTTGAATACACCGACAAGATTGCAGGAATCGGGTACACCCACATTGTGCGTCCTGAATTTACTGCCGAAGAAACTTTGCTTTGCCGTGCCGAAGCCAAGATATTCCTTGGCGACATCGACGGTGGCGTGGCCGACCTTCGCATTTGGGATGAAAACCGCCAGAACAATACCCACCCCGAATATGACATGCCCGACTTGACCCGTGAACTTATCGAGTCATTCTATAGCAATCCTCCTGCCGAAGGAATGGTTAAACCGTTGCACATCGACGAGGTTTGTCCTTCCGACAAGTATTCGGTCACTCCTGCCAACGAGCTATATTTGCAATGCGTTTTGCACTATCGCCGCATCGAAACATTCCACACTGGTATGCGTTGGTTTGACATTCGCCGGTTTGGCATAGAAATCGAGCATTACATAGGAGCTAATGGACATGACATTTTGAAATGGGATGACCCACGTCGTGCTTACCAGTTGCCTGCCGACGTATTGACTTCGGGCATGGAACCGACTATCCGTGATTATGTAAGCACTCCTTCCAATCAGGAATATGTGAAATCAGCAGTTAGTTGCGTAAAAATTAAATAAATAAGTCATGAAGATAAAGAAATATATATATTCAGCATTGTTTTGCGCGCTTGCCGTTGGTGCGGTATCGTGCAGTGAAGATGAGCTCGGCGAAACAATCTTCCCGGAAGTAAGCGAGGAGCTTGATCCTGAATCTCCATCTTATAAGCTTGACAAGTATTTGCAGCAAAACTATCTGGATGCTTACAACTTGGACTTCCGCTATAAGATGCAAGACGTTGGAGCCGACATGAACTACAACCTTGTTCCGGCTACTTATCAAGCTTCCATCGATTTGGCTGTTTTGACCAAGTATTTGTGGTTTGACATATACGATGATCTTGCAGGAGAAGATTTCTTGCGCACCTATGGTCCTCGCATTATCCACCTTATAGGTTCTCCGGCATTCAATCCGGTAAACGGTACGATGATCCTCGGTTTGGCCGAAGGTGGCTTGAAGGTGTCGTTGTTCCGTGTGAACTACATCGACCCGGAAGATGCGTTGCAGCTCAATGAGTATTATTTGAAGACGATGCACCACGAGTTTGCCCACATCTTGCACCAGACAAAGACTTATCCACCTGAGTTTGACTTGATTTCGTCAACATGGTACAGTCCTTTCACTTGGCAAGAACGTGACGACCGCGTTTGTAACTCTTTCGGATGTATTACAAACTATGCAAGCTCGGAAGACCGTGAGGACTTTGCCGAAACTATCGCCAACTATATCACCAAGACCGATGCCCAATGGGATGAAATCATGAAAAATGCCGCACTTAACTGGGAAACCAACGGTGAAGGCCAGGTTATCGGAGAAGGTACAGATGATGGTCAAGGCGGATTGGCCGACGGCGTTGACGGTGTGGCTATAATCAACCAGAAAGTGCAGATTGCACGCACATGGCTTCGCGATGCTTGGAATCTTGACCTCGACTCGCTCCGCGCCGAAGTTCAACGTCGCCAAAACAATATCGACATAGAGGCATTGCGCTTACAAGTTGATACAATTCAATGAAAAATACTTATATTTGCATGACAATTATGAAAAAAACAGATATAAAATATTATCCCATGGCCTTGGCGCTGGCTGCAGCCTCTTTGGCAAGCGTATCGTGCAATAGGTGGGAGGACGACATTTGGGATCAGAGTTCGGCCGAACGTCTCGAACAGGCTCAAATAGAGGATCGTGAAATCTTGTGTAGCGCGCCCAATGGCTGGCAGATGCTTTACTTCTGCAATGGTCAGGAGCAAGGTTACAACTTCTTGATGAAATTTGACGAGCACGGAGGTGTGACTATTGCAACACGCAATCCCAATACAGGCAATGCTTATGCCGAGGAAGCAAGCATGTATGACGTGCTTGTCGATGACGGTCCTGTATTGTCATTCAGCACCTACAATTCATTATTCCACCGTTACGCCGATCCCGATCCTGAACACACTCAAGGTTCTGACGGTATAGGTAGCGGAGGCGATTACGAATTCAACATCATGACAATTGCCGATACCATGATTTACCTCCATGGCAAGAAGGGCAAATTGGACATTTATATGTATCCTCTTGAAGAAGGCAAGGATTGGCAAGAATATTTCAATGACTTGTACGCACTGCGCGACAGCATGTTCCATTCATCTATCCCGACATTGTGGTTGACCCTTGCCGATGGAAGCCGTTACAGCATAACAGATGCTTCGACTCAGGTGATGAATTTCGTACCTGAAGGCGGTGATGCCATTACTCAGACTGTCACAGTGCCATATGTAATGACAGAAACGGGTATTCGACTGATGTCGGCGTTCCCTAACGACAGTGCCGATGTCGACCATGTACAAGTGTTCAATTTTGATGAAAGCGGACGTTACCTCGTCGGTGACGATGCAGCAGCCGATGGCAGCGTTGCATCTATCAAGAGTGCGCCTTTTGCGGAATTGTTTTCTGAGCAAGGTGTGACATGGAGCATTGATGCTGATGACTTGGGTGGCCGATTTGTAGAAGCTTATGAGGCTATTGTCGAAGGATATAATTCATATACTCCGTACACATTGCAAGGAGTGCGTTTCGGGTACGATACTAAAACTCAGTCGCATACATTCGCGCTATATAGCTCAAAAATGACCGGTATAATGTACAGCGAAGAAATTGTTGACGGTGAGACGGGCATTAGTTTTACTTTCTCGGGAAAGGGTGATACTAACGGCATGAGACTTTATGACAATATTCCTGCGATGTCCGCGTTCATGCAGTTGCTATCTTCTCAGAAGTTCACATTGACTTCCGACAGCGAGATTAATCCTTCTCGTATTAAATTTACGAGTCAAAATAACGAAAATGAATATTTCTATGTTGAACTCTTGTAATAAGGAGTTCAACATGAAATATCGATATTTTAAGTCTAACTTTTAATTTTAGTTTTATGAAGAATTCTTTATCTCTATTGATGGCTGTTTCGGTTTCGTTGGCAGCAAGCGCCAATGGAGCAGGGCAGTTTACCGAAGCTGCGAAACAAAGCTTTGTGAAGACTCCGGTATTGTCGTCGCAACAAGCAGTTTCATTCCGTAGTGTGGCTCCTGTTAGAATGGCTGCTGTTAAGGCTGACAAATCAAAAACTTCCACTATCAAGCCGATGGCTGATTTGGTTGCTTCTTATCAGGGTCCGGCTGCATTTTATTGGGGATTTGACGAGTCGGGTAGTGGTTACTCTATGACCAACTATATTTCGGCATCTTATACCGATTTGACTTGGAAGAACACTTCGACTGGTGCTCAATCTTCTGTTTGGAGCTATACCGACCCAACTTGGATGTCGGAAGATCCTCTGCAAGCTTTTTCTACTGACTTGACTCTTAATTATGCTATGTATGGACAGGCTTTGTGTCCAGAATTGACAGTCAGTGACGGTTCACAGCAAGCTACATATTCAAATGGCGATATTTTCCAGACTGGTTTGTTCGCATCAGCGGATTTTGTTACATGTCTTGGAGCTTCCATGTTTGACTTGGGCAATTATGCTGCTGCCGGGTATCTGCCATATTTTGGTTATGACGAAGGCGAGTATAACAATGCTTATTGGCAAGAGGAACTTCCGTATGAAGATGTTCAATTGGAAGGTTTTGGAGTACTTTTCCCGAAACCTGCTGCAACATATTCAATTTCTCGTGTTTGGATCAATGCCGTTGGAATATTCCCGGCTGGAACTCAAATTGGCATGAAGATTTTCTCGGTCAGTGATGATGGTAGCATCTTGGATGAAATAGGTAGCGGTACATTTGTTGCTGAACAAGATTATAAAGGTGACGGTTACGATCCTATGATTGCATTTGATGTTGTTCAATACGAAGATGGTTGGGAAGTTGCCGGTGCTGTAAATGTAAGTACTGCCGTTATTGTTGAAATATGCGATTACGCTGATCAAGACATAACTATGTTCCAGCCTGTTTTCCATTCATTGAATGTAACTCCTGAGGAATATAAAGAGGCTGAAGGTAAATTCTATACAACTGTTCATGTTTCTTATGCAGGTACTGAAGGTGAAAGAGAGGAATTATGGTTGAATCCTACATATAGTGTAGGAACTGACAGTGAGCATTTTTACCCGATGACTTCGTTTGATATCATGACTGATGCAACATTCGCATGGTTGTTTGCAGAAGGATTGGATAACAATAATGTTGCACTTCCGACTAATGGTGGAACTTCAACCGTAGATTTGAACAGCTTGTGGACAACCGGTTCTCTTGGTGTAGGCAATGATGCTGATTTCGACGGCGTTGTTGACGGTGCCGACTGGTTGAGCTATGAATTCAGTGCTGATGATCCTGAAGTTCAACCTGCAATCACATTCTCGGCTGAAGCACTTCCTGAAGGAACTACCGGACGTTCGGTAGATGTTGAAGTTACAACAGTGGGTGCAGAATCTCTTATCCTTCACGTTTCTCAAGGCGAAGGTGGTGGTGTAGAAAGCACAGTAGTATCTTCGGCTGCAAAGGTAAATGTAGTAAATGGCGACTTTGTGATTGCTGCTCCTGAAAGCATCAACGCAGTATCGGTTTACAACATCGCAGGCCAATTGGTCAACACAGCTGCTGTAGACGGAACTACCACTGTTGACGGTGCATCGCTTGCACAGGGTGTTTACATCCTCAAGTTCAACGATGGCAGCTCGGTAAAGGTTGTAAAGTAAGAATAAAATAAAGTACACTGTTAAGGTTACTTTCGTAGAAATAGTATCTTAACATTAATTTGTGATGGTGCGGGGCGGGTCGCTGAGATGGCGAGCCACCCCGTTTTTTTATATGTCGGCGATGTTTTGGCCGGTTGTTTATGTGGGATAATTGGATTAATTTTGTCGTCGGTATGGAACAGGAATTTGCATCTTCATTGCTTGAGAACGCAGTCGGGGAGTTTGCCAAGTTGCCCGGCATAGGGCGCAAGACGGCATTACGGTTGGTGTTGTACATGTTGCGGCAGGATGAGGGTTTTGCCGTGTCGCTTGGCGAGGCTTTGATAAAATTGCGGCGCGAAGTGCGCTATTGCAGCGTGTGCCATAATATCTCGGAGGCTGAAGTGTGTCCGGTGTGTAGCAATGTGTCGCGCGACCACTCGGTGATTTGCGTCGTCGAGAATGTGAAAGACGTGATGAACATAGAAAACACAGGCAGGCACACAGGGGTGTACCATGTGCTGGGCGGCCTTATTTCACCGATGGACGGTGTCGGGCCGCAGGATGTTGAGATAGACAGCCTCGTGCGGCGTGTGGAGCAAGGAGACGTGAAAGAGGTGATCCTTGCGCTCAGTGCGACAATGGAGGGCGACACGACAGCTTTTTACATATTCAGGCGTCTGTCCGGGCTCGACGTGAAAGTGACCGTGATAGCACGCGGCGTTCAGGTGGGCAATGAGCTTGAATATACCGACGAGCTTACACTCGGGCGGTCGATAATGAATCGCACCCCGTTTGCCGACACTTTCGGCAAGCAATGATGCAAGGATAAAATGCCTTGGCGCGTTGCAAATGAAAAAATTAAAACAGTTTCTTAATCATTCAAAAAATAGTTGCACGTTGGATATTTTTGTTTTACATTTGTGCTACAAAAATAATTAACGAATTAACTTAATTAAATCATTATGGCATTCTTAACAGACGAAAAACTGACTATCGTTGGTGCTGCCGGCATGATCGGCTCAAACATGGCACAAACAGCGTTGATGATGAAATTGTCATCAAACATTTGCCTTTATGACGTATTCTCACCGGAAGGTGTTGCAGAGGAAATGCGCCACTGCGGATTTGGTGAAGCTACAATCACAGCAACAACCGATCCTAAGGAAGCATTCACCGGTGCAAAATACATCGTATCATCTGGTGGCGCACCGCGTAAGGAAGGCATGACTCGTGAAGACCTCCTTGCTGGAAATGCCAATATTGCAAAGGAACTTGGTACCAACATCAAGACATATTGCCCGGATGCAAAGCATGTTGTTGTAATCTTCAATCCGGCCGACATCACAGGTTTGGTTACATTGCTTTATTCAGGTTTGAAGCCAAATCAAGTAAGCACTCTTGCCGCTCTTGACAGCACACGCCTTCAAAGCGCGCTTGCAAAACACTTCGGCATCAAGCAATGCGAAGTTAAGAATTGCTGCACTTTCGGTGGTCACGGCGAGCAAATGGCAGTATTTGCATCTCCTGTAACTGTTGACGGAACTCCACTGCTCGACATCATCGGAACAGGTAAGGAAATCAACGGCGTTACCTTGTCAAAGGAACAATGGGCTGACATGCAAAAGGCTGTAACACAAGGCGGATCGGCAATCATCAAGTTGCGCGGACGTTCTTCATTCCAAAGCCCGGCTTATGTGGCAATCGAAATGATTGCTGCCGCAATGGGTGGTCCTGAATTCTACTGGCCTGCCGGTACTTATGTTAACACCGAAAAGTATCACCACATCATGATGGCAATGCCGTCTCGCATCACTGCCGATGGTACTTATTGCAAGGCTATCACAGGAACTGAAGAAGAGTTTGCCGCTCTTGAAGCAAGCTACGCACACCTTTGCGCGCTTCGCGACCAAGTTATCGGCATGGGCGTTCTTCCTCCTGTTGAAGAATGGTCTAAGATCAATCCTAACTTGCGTTAACACACCACCTTCCTTTCATGCAGCTTGAATGGCGCATGAAATATGGATGGGAAAAAATACTGCGGTGCCTTGCCTTCACTGGCAGGGCATCGTTTTTTGTCGATACATATTTGAAGCTCTAATATTTATGTTTCGATGTGTGTTGATTTGTCGTTGTGGGGAAGAATAACTATATTTGTATGATACAGGATGCGTCTTGGCAACTATAATAGTTGCAATTTTGATGCACACTATACACATGGTTAGGGGCCTCTTTGGGTGTCAGACATAGAATGTATGTGCGCGGAGACATTTCCAAATCTTGGGCAAATAGCATTAGTGGGATGGCTAAAACAAGAAAAAATTGATTTGTTATGATTATAAAGACAGCAGAATTTGTTATAAGCAATACCGACGTGGCGAAATGCCCTGAAGGTAATAAGCCGGAATACGCCTTCATAGGCCGTTCAAATGTGGGCAAATCGTCGCTCATCAATTCGTTGACAGGACGCAAAGGTCTGGCCAAGACATCGGCCACGCCCGGAAAAACATTGCTTATTAACCATTTCTTGATTAATAATGACTGGTATCTGGTGGATTTGCCCGGTTATGGATATGCAAGCAGGGGCAAGGAACAGCGCGAGGAGTTGGCTCGTATCATAAAGAGCTATATATTGCAGCGCAGGCAAATGGTAAATCTGTTCTTGCTTGTAGATTCGCGGCACAAGCCCCAAAAGATAGATATTGAGTTCATGACGTGGCTTGCCGAGAACGAGGTGCCATTCAGCATAGTGTTTACAAAGCTTGACAAAATGGGGCCAAATGCCGCCAAGCAGAATTTGGATAATTACAAGGAGGCTTTGACGGAATTTTGGGAGGAATTGCCGCCGATATTTGCAACTTCGTCGGTCGACAAACGGGGATGCGATGAGTTGCTCGATTATATCGACCAGATAAACAAGTCGTTGAAACAAGCATAACGTATTGCAGTCCTGTGGTTATGGATTAGTAATTTTGGTGTGTAATATCGGTCTACTATGGAATCAATTGTAGGCATATTCCAATTATTAGGCACCTTTGAGAAATATTTTTTTTCAAAAAAAATTGAATCAAGACTTGTATTTGAAAAAATATTCTTATCTTTGCACCCGGAAATGGCCCATTAGCTCAACTGAATAGAGTATCTGACTACGGATCAGAAGGTTACAGGTTTGAATCCTGTATGGGTCACTCAAAAAGCAGTAACATGAGCTGAAGAGAGATATGCTCTTCGAGTGTTGCTGCTTTTTTTGATGTTATTAACCGACAACTTTGCAGTATTCTGTATTAAACAACCTGTTACCCATAATGATTGACATTTGTTGCATAGGCCATATAACTCTTGACAAGATTATTACTCCATCTCACATTGCCTACTTGAATGGTGGAACATCCTATTATATTTCCCACGCGCTTGCCAAGTTGCCGCCGGTGGGCTATAAGCTCATAACTTCGCTGGCCGAGAGCGAGATGAACGCCGTTGAAGAGCTGAGGGCAAAAGGGATAGATGTAGAGGTGCTGCCAAGCCGCAAGACGGTTTATTTTGAAAACAAATATGGCGAGAACATGAACAACCGCAAGCAACGAGTTCTTGCGAAAGCCGACCCGTTTACCGTCGATAAATTGAAGGATGTGGAGGCGCGGTTTATTCACCTTGGCAGTCTGCTTGCCGATGATTTTTCAATCGATGTCATAAAGTTTTTGCATGGGAAAGGGATGTTGTCGGTCGATGCCCAAGGATTCTTGCGTTATGTCGATGGCGTGAATGTGTTCCCTTGCGACTGGGAAGGAAAGTTGGAAGCATTGCGCTATGTGGATATATTGAAAGTTAACGAATTTGAGATAGAATCGCTTACCGGGTATTCCGAGCCACGCCGAGCCGCATTGCAGCTCGCCGAGTGGGGCGTGAAGGAGGTAATGATGACATTTGGCGACTACGGTTCGGTGATTTATGCCGAAAATAAGTTTTATGAGATACCTGCCTATAAGCCTAAGGCTCTTGTGGATGCCACCGGTTGCGGCGACACCTATGCAGCTGGGTATCTTTACATGCGCAGTCTCGGAGCGGGATGTGAAGAAGCCGGTCGTTTTGCTGCTGCCATGTCTACGCTGAAGTTAGAAAAGACAGGCCCGTTTGACGGCACGATAGATGATGTCAAGGCTGTGATGGAAGGATAATTTTCCTGTCCACGGCGGTTCTATTTGAAAATAATGGTATAACGGCAATCTGCTGCAAGGCGGTTGCCGTTTTTTGCGCCTGTACATGATGCGTGCAAGGCACAATTTGTTAAATAGCCCGGAATTTAGTATATTGTGAAAAATATATAATGCAACTTAAAAACTATGCTATGAGACAAGAGATTATTGCAGTGTTGGTGTCGTTGACGGTTGTTGTCACGGCGTTTGCCCGTCCTGAGTTTATAGGACACAGAGGAAGTTATTGGGGAGTGGAAAATTCGGCCGAAGCATTCATTGCCGGGGCTGAAGCCGGATATAAGTATCTTGAGACAGATGTGAAAGTTGCCGGCGACGGCACGTTTATCCTTATTCATGACGATGACACCAAGCGTCTCGGAGGGAATCTGAACATAACCGAGGCTACAATCGAAGAGTTGAAGGCCGAAACTTACACGCAGACACGCGGTGGAGTAGAGTACACAGGGAAAATATGCACATTGGAGGAATATTTGCAGATTTGCAAGGATTATGACTGCATACCGTTCATAGAACTTAAATGGGCCGACGGAATCAACAACAACGATTGCAGCAACCTTGGACGAATGGTGGAAACTGTGATAGAATATGGTTTTGGCGATGAGGCCATTATCAACACGTCGATGCGCGATTGCTTGAAATACATAAGGGACAATTTCCCCGATTTCAAGCTTATGTTCTTGTGCAACACCAATTGGGAAACCTATTTTGACTGGTGCGTGGAGAATGGCATGGGTGCTTATATACAGACAGGATGTTTTGACAAGGAAACTGTTATCAAGTTTCACGAACAAGGATTGCCTGTGGGCGTGTGGACTGTAAATACTGCTGAAAATTATAAAATCTATGGCAATTATGGTTGCGATTTTATCGCGGTAGATTATTTAAGCACCGAAAATCTGCCTGAACTTGACCCGTATGCTCCGCTTGTGCCTAACAAGGTGGATTATCCCGACAACCGTGGCATTGTGCAGGATGAGTATGAACCGGTCTTCACGCAAGCAGTGGCTTTGAAGAATGTCGATGTGAAGAAAGCAATGTTTCATGAGGATACATGCTATATGTTGGAAGAAAACGGTTCATTATTAATGATTGATAAAACAAATAAGTGTAAGGCAGTTTTGCCGGGACAACAGAATATCTCGGATATTGCCTTGTCGGCCGACGGGATGTTGCATCTTTCGGTACAGGACGGTGCAGGGTCGGTAAAGTTGATGGCTTTGAGCGATGGCGATTTAATCGAGAAGGCAACTTTGGAAAATGCTTTGCCTGATGCTGCAATCGCAATAAGCGGCAGGTCGGGCGATGACATGTATGTGTATTATGAAGGGCTGGCCGATGGGAACGAAGTGATATATCGTTTGGAAATATCAAGAGATGATGTGAATAGTTCATTCAATAAAATTTCGGGGCTTGATGTGGAAAGCATGATTGTCTCTCCGTTCAGCCGTGACAATATTTTGATAAAGGATGCCGGGGATGGTAGTTTTGGCGATTATTCGTTTAATGATGAAGAGAATGGTGTGGAGCTTATGCGATTTGCTGCCGCACCTATGGCTGCATTCCCGAGTGTTCAAGATTTAATATTGCCGTTTAGGTATGGAGCTTCGTTGTATGCCATATCGGCAAGGCGCGATGATGGCGGAAAGGCTGTATATGCCCTTATCGACATTACGGGAGGCCTTCAGTCGGCCTATGCTGCCAGTAGCGATATTGTGCCATTCGAGACAGGAGGCAACGGGTATCTGGCAGGATACGGGCGTGTCGAGAGCGGATGCATTTATTTGACATTTTTTGACGGCTCGGCAGGAGTGGCAACCTACATGATTGAAGGAGAGGAGCCTGAAGGAAACATCGGTGAGGTTGACTTCCGCATCGAGAAGCTGTGGAGCTATACCGACAATGAAGGCAACGCACCTGAGCATATCGACGGTACTAATGCCCAGCAAGGTGGTGCTTATAACGGTTTTTTCTACATAAATGATTGCAGCGACAGGTTGATATATGTATATGGTGAGTCAGGATTTGCCGGCACACTTCCCGGTGGTGGAGGTTGGAGCGCGACCTGCGATGATGCCGGAAACATAATAGTGCGCGACGACAAGGAGACAGGAAAGTCTCACTCATTGCTGGTATATCCTTCGGGAACTCAGCCGAACAGTGGCGTTGAGGCCACGCGCATAGATTTTGAACTTTTGGATGAAGGACAGACCAATTTTATATCGGCCAGCGGAGACGTGCTGGGCGAGGGTGGTCATGTATATTTTTTCCCAAACGGGCAGACTGTCGTGAATATCATTAATATGGAAAACGGTAATGTGGCCGGGGTAGAACGAAGTGGGGAATTGTCGGTCGTTTCAACGACGGCAGGTTATGTGATACCTTACAAGGATAATCCTAAAAACTGGCTGTACATGGTGCGTAACGATGGCATATACGAGTACAACGGCACCGATGCCGGCCTGCTTGTGGGTGGTTCTTCCATCCGTCCGCCTTTGCGCAACAGCACATGCGGAGCCGAGTATTTCATGCTTAGCAGTCATAAGATAATCGTGTATAATTCGGGCGCAAACTATAAGGGCGGTTTTACTATAAAGGATTTGACTGCTAACGAATATGTAGAAACTATAAGTCCGATAGGGTCGAAAGGCTATGAAGAAGGTGGGAACTATTCGGTGTCCAATTGGATATTTGCCGAGAAGATAGATGCCAGCAGCTACTATTTGTATCAATATTGTCCGGCAAACGGGATTGCAGTTTATAAATTTTGGGATGCAAACTATGAGCCTGAAGAGGGGGATGGGGTTGAAGAGGTCGCAATGACTTCCTATCCTGTTGTTTATCCCAATCCTGTCGTTGATGTACTATATTTCGATAAATTCAATTTTGACGGCACTGTATCGGTATATTCGATTTCGGGAAATGAAGTGCTGAGGACCGATGGCACTGACGGGCAAATCGACGTATCCAAACTCCCGGCAGGGATTTATCTGTTCAAGGCAGGAGAAAATGTGTCGAGATTTATCAAGCGATAAAGTTTAACTTGACAGAGATCGGTAAAGCGAATCGCATTTTATTTTGCTATTCATTTCCTAATCAAATGAATGGTAAATTAACAGTGAACTGTTAAAACTCTGCCAATATGAATTTGTCGTAGACGACATTGTGCTGGTGACAATGGTTGGATTGTAGATTCTTTGTCGTGTTTCGCGAATTGTCTTATCTTCGCAGAAACTTAAAATAAAAATGATGATAGACATTACAGCGATTGAAAAAGAGCAACGAACCACGATGCTCATAGAGAATTTACTTGGAATATGGGAAGCATCGGTTCGTGCCAGCCATCATTTCCTGTCTGAAGCAGACATCATAAGATTGACTCCACAAGCCGAGGGCGCGTTGCGATATATAGAAACCTTATGGGTGTTGAACGACGACCAGAATCCTATCGGTTTTATGGGTGTACAGGAACGTAAGATTGAGATGCTTTTCCTTCATCCCGACTATTTCCGCAAAGGATTGGGCAAGATGCTTGTGGAGCGTGCATTCAGCGAATTGAACGTGGAATATGTGGATGTCAATGAACAGAATCCAGAGGCTGCTAAGTTTTACGAGCGGATGGGGTTTAAGGCCTTCAAGCGTAACGAATACGACAGCGAGGGCAATCCGTTTCCTATATTGGAGATGAAAATATAGAAACCAATTGTGTTAGAAGTTCACTGAGAGGCGGACGTTGAGCTGGCGGCCTGTGAGGTAATTTGGCACTGCATATTGCATGTTGTTCACATCAGTCACCCAATAATAGCTGCTGACATTTGAGATTCCAAACAAATTGAACACGTCAAGCCCGACCCACACATCTTTCAAGTAGCGAAGGAAGTTGTCGGGTTTGGCCGTTTCATTGCCGAGCAACTGGTAGGAGAGACCCACGTCTACGCGTTTGTATGCCGGAGCCCTGAAGTAGGCCATGTCGCGAGTAGTTCTTGGTGCGGTCATTGGCAGGCCATCGGAGAAGATGGCCTTCAGGCTGAATTTGATTTTAGGGAATTTAGGGAAATAATCGGTAAAGTACATAGCGATGCTATATCGTTGGTCGGTTGGCCGTGGTACTTTCACTCCGTTTAGGTCTTCCTGGGTTTTCATCAATGAAAAACTTATCCACGAGTCAGTTCCTTCCACAAATTGTCCGAACAATTTAAAATCTATTCCGGCCGCATATCCTTTTGAACTGTTCATGCCCGAATACACCACTTTCAGGTTGTCGATTTCATAGGGTATGATATTAGACAGATTTTTATAATATAATTCGGCCGATATTCTGAACGGCCTGTTTAAGGCCCTGAACGTATAGTCTCCACCAAGAATGAGCTGGAAACTGCGCTGCGACTTTATGTCGCGGTTAAGCACTATGTTGGTGTTGCCATATTCGTCGGTTTGCTCCATTCGGTATTCTTTATAAAATGGCGCTTGATAATATAGCCCGGTGGCAAATCTGAATGAAAATCGCTCGTTGCGTGCAGGTACGAATCCCACGCTTGCTCTCGGGCTAATAAGGAATTCCTTATTGAAGTCCCAATAAGAGAGCCTCAGTCCTCCGTTTATTGTAAGATAACCAGCTTCGGTATTAAGCCTGAAAGCATCTTGAGCATAAAAAGATATACGGTTTGAGGCAAGGTCGTGCCTTGACGTGAGATTGTATATCATGTTCACTCCGTTTCCGGTGTGAGGCAGTGTATAGCCTGCCGAGTCACGTTGTTCCCATTCGCGAGTACGGTCGTATATGTCTTCATGTTGGTAGGTCAAGCCATAGCTTATGTTATTGTTGCTTATCGAGGTATTGCCTTTGAGTGTAAGTGCGAAAACGCTTGCTTTGAGTCGGTTGCGGGCGTGTTCATGATATTTGCCCACGCCAAGTTCTCCGCCGATGGCTGCACCTCCATCATCCGATTCGTTGGTACCTGCTTCATCGAGCCAGTATTCGCCGTGAATGTCGTAGGCTACAAGTTCGTTTGTAAGGTAACCAGAGGCAAGCAGTGTGAAGTCTGTGCTTTTGGAATGTTTGTAATTGAGAGATAAAGCACCGAAGTAGGTTTCAAATCTATCTTTTTCATGCCCGTCGAAATACACTACGAATGACTTGGCCGAAGTCGATGTACCGAAGCTCGTTTCGCGTGTCTCGGGTGTGAAGCGGTAATCGTTTATTGCGATATTGCCGAGGAAAGACAGCTTCAGTTTGTCGTTTATTCTGAAATTAAGATTGGTTTGATAGTCGAAATATTGAGGGTCATATTCACCTTTTGTCTCAAGTGAACCAAGGAGAGACGAGTTGCGCTTGTAGCGGAATCCGTGGATTTGCGAGAATCGGCCGCTACTTTGGCCAAACGAGACGCTACCGCCTTGCAAGCTCATCGACAGTGAGCCTTCGAGGGCTTCGGGTGCACGGTATGTTATATCGAGCACCGATGACATTTTGTCGCCATATTCGGCACTGAATCCGCCGGTGGAGAATTCTACCGACCCTACAAGGTTTGGATTTATTATGCTGAGACCTTCTTGCTGTCCTGAGCTGACGAGTTGCGGACGATATACTTCTATGCCGTTGATATAGACGCTATTTTCATCATATGAACCACCTCTCACCATGTATTGCGAACTCATCTCGTTTTTGGAGCTTACTCCTGCCATTGTCGACAATATCGATTCTATGCCTCCTCCGCTCGCATCGGGCATCAGCTTGGCTGCATCAATGTCGATTGTCTGCATTTGCCCGGTTTGACGTTTGTATTCGGTTATTTCAAGGCCTTCAAGTTGAAGGGTTTTCTTCAACAGCTTAACGTTCAGGTTCACTTCGCCTTCGGCATCCGATAATTTTCGTGTCACTTCGGTATATCCCATACAGCTGAAAATGACTGTAATAGTATCGGTCGCAGGAACCGATAGTGAGTATTGTCCTTTCAAGTCGGTAGTTGTCCCCATTGCTGTACCACCTATGCGCACGGTGGCAAATTCAATGGGAGCATTGTCACCGTCGGTCACCTTGCCAGTTATTTTAACATTGGCTGCAGTGGCGGCCAATGTCGACAGGGATATTGCGGCTATGATTATTATTTTTAGAGTGTTTAGGAATGAATTCATCTTGTAATGTTGTGGTGTTTTGTCGAAATCGCCTTCCGGCGACGACTACTGTTATTATTAACGGTCGTTTACTGATTTCAGTATAAATGCGAGGTAAATATTTATCGAAGTTAACGATTTTGCGATTACACATGAATTATGCTAACTTTGTGGAACGATAAAATGATTATCTATGAAGAATTTCCATGAATTGCTGGTCAGCAGGCGCAGCATAAGAAAATATACCGATGAGGCGATATCGCCCGAAGATGTACAACTCATACTCGAAGCCGCGCTTATGGCACCGTCGTCCAAAAGTTCCCGTCCATGGGAATTTATTACCGTCGAGGACAAGAAGAAACTTGAATTGTTGAGCTATTGTAAAGATCACGGAGCTGCGCCGATAGGCAAATGCAGCCTTGCCATTGTGGTTTGTGCCGACCCGGCTCAAAGCGAGGCATGGATAGAAGATGCCACTATTGCCGCTACTTATATGCAGCTGCAAGCTGAGGCATTGGGTCTTGGCAGTTGCTGGATACAGATACGCGGACGTTTTTCGGGCGATGGAGAACCTGCCGAAGATTATGTAAGGGCTTTGCTCGACATCCCTTTTTCCTTGCCTGTGTTGTGCATAATCACGCTTGGGCATAAGAATGAAGAACGTAAGCCGTTCAATCCCGAGAAATTGCTGTGGGAGCGTGTTCACATAGGTAAATGGATACCACAGGAATGATTAAAAACGTTGTAATGATAGGAGCCGGCAATGTTGCCGTGAATCTTGCTCAAGCTCTCGCAGGATGTGTGGAAGTGTCGCAAGTTTACAGCAGGCAGTTGTGCAATGCCTGTTTCCTTGCCGATAAAGTTGGAGCTGATGCCACAGACGACCTTTCTTGCATAGTGCCTGATGCCGACATGTACATAATTTCGGTAAAAGATGATGCCATAAGCAGTGTTATTGATGCTGTGCCCGACAATGGGGCATTGTGGGTGCATACGTCGGGAAGCAAACCTCTTGAACTGTTTGCAGGGAAAAGGTCGAGATACGGGGTGTTTTATCCCATGCAATCTTTTTCCAAACAGGTAGCTGTTGATTTTCATGAAGTCCCGTTTTTCATAGAGGCGGATAATGAGGCTGATGCAATCATGATAGAATCTTTGGCCTGTCAATTGTCAACTAAGGTTTTCCGTGCCGATAGCGAATTGCGCCGACGATTGCATATCGCGGCTGTATTCTCGTGTAATTTTGCCAACCACATGTGGGTGCTGGCAAATGACATATTGCAAGAGAACGGATTGCCGTTTGATGTAATGTTGCCGTTGATCAAGACAACCGTAGATAAGTTGACGCAATTGTCTCCTGCTGAGTCGCAGACGGGTCCGGCAATCAGAGGCGACCGTAATGTAATGGAAGCGCACATGAAAATGCTGCACGACGAGAATGCACGGCAATTGTATTCGCTTATATCCGAAAGCATAATGAGACATAGTGAAAAAAACAATAAATGAGCATGAAACGCCATGAGTTCGATAAATTATGATTTGAAAAAAATACGGGGATTCGCTTGTGACGTAGACGGGGTGCTATCCCCATCGGTCATTCCGATGCACATTTCAGGAGAACCGTTGCGCATGGTTAACATAAAGGATGGATATGCCATACAGCTGGCCGTGAAAATGGGATATAAGTTTGCCATTATTTCCGGAGGACGTTCTGAAGGCGTAAGGACACGTTTTGCCGGGCTTGGAGTGGAGGACATATATCTTGGAGCTTCTGTGAAGTTGCCTATATTGGAAGAATGGATGGGCAGGCATGGACTTGCTCCCGAGGAGGTGGCATATCTCGGCGACGATATTCCCGACATTGAGGCCATGCGTCGTGTGGGACTTGCTGTGGCACCTGCCGATGCTGCGCCCGAAGTCAAAGAAGTGGCATGTTACATATCACCTTGTGCGGGAGGATATGGATGCGGACGCGATGTAGTGGAACAAGTTTTAAAAGTTCAAGGCCGGTGGATGTCGGATAAAAAAGCTTTCGGTTGGTAATGTAAATATGAAAATGTCGGAATGAAAATGAAACCGCTTGAAAATCTTTTGAAGTACGAGGTGCTGCTTGCATCCAATTCTCCCCGACGCCGTGAATTGCTTGGCGATCTCGGTGTGAAATTTTCTGTTTGTGTCATCCCGGACATAGATGAGTCTTATCCCGAAGAATTGCCGGCAATGGATGTGGCCGCATATATATCGAAGGTAAAAGCCGACGCGTATGAGAAATTGATTACTGCGTCTCAATTGATAATAACGGCCGACACAGTTGTCATTTGCGATGGTGAGGTTCTTGGCAAACCTTCGGACAAGGCCGATGCGGTATCGATGTTAAAGCGGCTTTCAGGAAAGGTGCATTATGTGGTAACAGGTGTAACGATAACTACTGCGACTCGCAAGGAAACATTCAGTGTGGTGAGTGAGGTGGAGTTTGCCGAATTGGAGGATGGCGAAATCGATTATTATGTGGAAAATTATTCACCGCTTGACAAAGCCGGCGCTTATGGAATACAGGAGTGGATTGGCTGCATGGGCGTAAAACGGATAAGCGGAAGCTTTTATAATGTGATGGGATTGCCGTTGCAGCGTTTGTATACCGAGTTGAAGAAGTTTTAAGCTACTTCAGCTTTGTCGTTGCGCTAATATGTATGCGCAATAGTTTGAGTTGTTGCCTACCGGGACAATCGCCAAGAAGCCTGATACAAGTTTGCCGTTCTCAATAAGGGTCGGGTAAGCAGTCAAGAGTTCCGTCGCCATTTTGTGGCAGTCGTAAGTTGATTTTAGATAAGCGATTCGGAATGTGCCGATGCTTTCTTTGGCAAGAATCCTGTTGCCAATGGCCGATGCCACGATTCCCATTGTCATGCGCAAGTTCAATTCCACGCATGGATTTAATTTTATACTTCCATCGGTATCTTTGTATAGCATCATGTCAACTCCGAGCATTCCTTCATAGTGAGGGGCAACCAATTCGATCAATGTTTCGGTTAATGCTTGTTTTACGATGTCGATTAGGTTCGGATTCTTGAGATATTTGTTGATGTAATTATGCAAATATTCATCGGATGCTGTCAAGCATCGGTCAAAAGAGCAATGGCTGTCGTTGAAGAATACTGAATATCCTTTGAACGAGGCTTTTTTATTGGTGCATTCAAATTCCATAGCAAAATCGAGAACTTTGTCCAAGGCTTGTTCGCACATTATTGAACCTTGGTGGTTTATTATGCCTTGTGCCCATGTTTCAAAGCATCGCGCATCGGCATCGAGGACACGATATATTCCACGACCGCTTCCCGACCAAGGGGCTTTGATGAAACATTTAGAGTGTGTGCGTTCAAAAATCTTTATTTCTTCTACGCTGTCCACTTCGATAGGCATGGGACTTAGTGCAAGACCTGTTTTCATTGCTATCGAGTTGTGGATGGCAATGGTAATGCGACGATGAGACAGTTCTCTTAATTTTTGGATGAATGAAACGCAAGGGAGGTCGGTTTCGGGTACACATTCGTTAATCAGCCTGTGTCGCAAATCGAGGTTCCATCCCCAAGGATAGTATTTGTGACTTGCGCATTGCAGCTTATTTGAAAGTATTGTTGAAGCCGAAGTGCCGAATGTGTCGTTTATTCGTTCGAGCCATTGAGTGTTAACATTGTTGTCGACAAGTATCGCTGCATTGTCATTACAGTACCAAATTGGTAGCAATTGCAAGTCACGGCGCAACATTCGAGCTCTTGGAGGAGCCGTGTAACCTTCCTGCCCGTAGGCCAGGGCAAGGTCGTTTTCCGGGTTAAATATGTATATGTCTTTGCCTTTTGTCATTTCCCCGCGCCAAGATTTATATGTTTTGTCAATAATTGAAGAATGGTTTTGGTGTGTGCCGTTATAACTTTATTGAGTCTATGGCATTTTTCATTTTTAGTATTTCCTCCCTGATGCACTTTAAACGGTCGATTACTTCCACGCGTTTTGACACATTCTCGCGATTGCGCTTTAATTCTGCCTGTGCTGCATCGAGTTTCATGCCCTTTTCTTTTACGAGATAATAAACGAGCCTTATTGTCTCAATGTCGGCCGGGGTGTAGAATCGAGTGTTTTTGTCATTGCGCTTGGGCTTAATGATGCTGAATTCCGATTCCCAAAAGCGCAGAGTGGACAATGGTATCTTCAATAACTCGGATACTTCGCCTATTTTATAATATTTTTTATCCAGATTGTTGTTCATGACGCATGGATACGGTTTGTGCTACACAGGTTGGGTGAATGCAGTGAAATATTCAAATGCAAATGTACGAAATTTTGACGGTTTAGGCTCTTTGGCAGCTTGTCGTTTTATTTTATATGGATTTTTGCTAATTTTGCGAGTTGTTTTTGATATACAATAGATAAGTAACAAACATATATATACAAGAGATTATGCTTACAGCAAGAGAAGTGAGAGAATCTTTCAAAGATTTTTTCCGTAGCAAAGGTCATACCATAGTGCCGTCGGCTCCAATGGTTATAAAGGATGATCCGACATTGATGTTTACCAATGCCGGTATGAACCAGTTTAAAGATATAATATTGGGAAATGTTACTCCAAAGTTCAAGAGGGCGGCCGATTCGCAAAAGTGCCTGCGCGTGAGCGGAAAGCACAACGACCTTGAAGAAGTGGGTCTTGACACTTATCACCACACAATGTTTGAGATGCTTGGCAATTGGTCGTTCGGCGATTATTTCAAGAAAGAAGCTATTGACTGGGCATGGGAATATCTTGTAGATGTGTTAAAACTCGATCCGTCAAGATTGTATGCCACGGTGTTTGAAGGCTATGAGCCCGAAGGGCTTGAAAGGGACAACGAAGCTGCGTCTTACTGGGCGCAACATCTGCCTGAAGACCATATAATCAACGGAAACCGTCATGATAATTTCTGGGAGATGGGCGATACCGGTCCATGCGGTCCATGCTCCGAAATACATATGGACTTGCGAGATGATGAAGAGCGTAAGGCTGTTCCCGGTGTGGAACTCGTCAATAAGAGCAATCCGCAAGTAATCGAAATATGGAATCTCGTGTTCATGCAGTATAACCGCAAAGCCGATGGTTCTCTTGAACCGCTCCCGGCAAAAGTCATCGACACGGGAATGGGATTTGAGCGACTTTGCATGGCTCTTCAAGGCAAACACTCGAATTATGATACCGACGTGTTTCAGCCTCTGATAAAGAAAGTAGGGGAGATTGCCGGGGTCGAGTATGGAAAGGATGCAAAAGTGGATGTGGCAATGCGAGTAATTGCCGACCACATAAGAACCATCGCGTTCTCCATTGCCGATTCCCAGCTTCCTTCAAATGCCAAGGCCGGATATGTCATACGCCGCATCTTGCGCCGTGCCGTGCGATATGGTTACACGTTCCTTAACTTGAAACATGCGTTCATGTATCAGCTTGTCGATACATTGATAGAATCAATGGGCGATGCCTATCCCGAGCTTGTATCACAAAGTGAGTTGATAAAGCGTGTGATCAAGGAAGAAGAAGAAGCATTCTTGCGCACTCTTGAAACTGGCATGAAATTGATTGAGAAAGTAATTGCAGATGCGAAAAACAGCGGCAATACAGAAATAAGTGGCAAGGATGCGTTTGTGATGTATGACACTTATGGTTTCCCTCTCGACCTTACCGAACTTATCTTAAAAGAGAACGGGTTGACTGTTGACATCGATGAATTCAATGTCGAGATGGAAAAGCAGAAACAGCGTGCACGCAACGCAGCTGCAGTGGAAACGACTGACTGGGTCGTTCTACGCGAAGGAGAAACTGAATTTGTGGGATATGATGTCGATGAAATTGAAACCGAGATATTGCGCTACCGTAAGGTAAAACAGAAAAATTATGAATTTTATCAGATAGTTCTCGCACGCACACCGTTCTACGCCGAGATGGGCGGTCAGGTAGGTGATATCGGACAGCTTGTCGCCGGTGACGATATTGTTGAAGTAGTCGATACAAAGCGCGAAAACAACTTGCCTATACATATAACAAAGAAATTGCCTGTCGACGTGACTGCAACATTCTTGGCTCGCATAGACAAGGAGAATCGAATGGCAGTAAGTTGCAATCACACGGCAACTCACTTATTGCATCAGGCATTGCGCACAGTGCTCGGAACCCATGTGGAGCAAAAAGGTTCTTATGTGAGTGCCGACATCTTGCGTTTTGATTTCTCTCATTTCCAAAAAATGACCGAAGAAGAAATACGCAAAGTAGAATCGCTTGCCAACAAGATGGTAAGGTCTGCAACAGAACGTTGTGAATTCCGCAATATTCCTATCAATGAAGCAAAGTCGATGGGAGCCATGGCATTGTTTGGTGAGAAGTATGGCGATTCGGTGCGTGTTATCAAGTATGGCGACTCTGTAGAATTGTGCGGTGGTACTCATGTCAAGAATACCGGTAACATAGGAATGATAAAGATTGTTTCGGAAAGCAGTATTGCTGCCGGAGTTCGTCGCATCGAGGCTATAACCGGGGCAAGTGTTGAAAAGGCCATATATGAAGCTGCTGATACGATGAAGCAGATCAGTGTGTTGTTGAACAATGCTCCTAACGTGGTGTCGGCTTTGCAAAAGTCATTGGCCGAGAATGCAGGATTGCGTAAGCAGGCCGACGAGTTCTTGCATGAGCGTATATCCAATCTTAAGAAATCCTTGCTTGAGTCGGCAACAGTGGTGCACGGAGTAACCGTTGTGACTTGTTACGGTCCAAGGATTGCCGAAGTGGTGAAGGGTGTTGCTTTTGCTTTAAAGGCCGAATATCCGAACGACTTGATGTTTGTTGCGGCTACTCACGAAGTCGGAAAACCAATGCTTACTGTAATGTTGAGCGACAACCTCGTGAAAGATGGCCTTAATGCTTCTACCGTTGTGCGCGAAGCTGCCAAGTTGATAAAGGGCGGTGGTGGCGGTCAACCACACTTTGCGCAAGCAGGTGGAAAGAATGTTGACGGCTTGTCGGCTGCACTCGACAAGATGCTTGAATTGTTGAATGTAAAACAGTGAGTTTTTGTCGGGCATCGTTTGAGTTTTGATGCTAATTGATTATTTTTGTCATAGAAAGAATTAAAAATCTGCATATATATGATTACTGAAGAAGAAGATGCTTTGATTGAAAGCATGAAGAAAGAAGCAGTAGAGCTTGAGAACAAGTGCGCTACCAAGAAACCAGAAAAGTTGCCGCGTCATGAATTGGCGTTGTACTTGATGGACAATCATTTCAAAGCCGGCCAAGTGCTTGTAGGATTGTCGTTGGTAATAGCATTTGTGATAGTTGAATTAGTAGCTACTTTATAAAGAAGTACATAAAAATAATGTCCTGCTGCAATCGCGTAGCAGGACATTTGCTTTTCATGTACAGTAAAAGGACAATGTTGTGAGTCTTGTGTAAAATGGTTAATAAATGAAACTTTAAATCGTAGATTTTTCTTTGTTGCGTATAATTGTGGCATACATGCCGCATGCAATACTTGAACGGGTCATGTGGAAATTAATGTCCAGTTGGTATGCACAGAGTTAGCACTATAATGAGACCCTCATGCCGCCTTAGTGTCGCTATGACACTAACTCATCGCAAATATATAATAAGTTTTTATAATTTGCAAGTATTATAGTGTTATAATGACGCTATGAATGTAAAATATTTTGGTATAATTTTAAAATATTGATAATCAAACTCTTGGAAATATATTTCATTTAGATGTCTTGTCCTTTGCTGAATAAATAAAGACATGCGAAAATCGTTTATGATTTCGCATGTCTTGCTTTTTATGTCAAGGCGACTATTATGCCTTAGATGTCAATGTTATTTGTCGTTTGACGCGCTTGAACCCATTTTTTCGTAAGTGGCAGCATCGATGACGGCAATTGTAGTCAGATTGACAATGTCCCTTACTGAAGCATCAATTGTAGTCATGTGTATAGGTTTGTTCAATCCTATTTGAATAGGGCCTATAACTTCGGCTACGCCCATTTCGAGCAAAGTTCTGTACACGGTGTTGGCTGCGCTCAAATTGGGGAATACAAGCGTGTTTACGTCTTTTCCGCGTAAGCGGTTGAATGGGAAGTGCTTGTCGCGCAATTCCTTGTTCAATGCAAAGTGGACTTGCATTTCACCATCAATCAGCAAGTCGGGATATTTTTCATGTAATATTTCAATTGCTTCATGAACTTCGCTCGGACCATGTTCTTTGCATGCACCGAAGTTGCTGTAGGACAGCATGGCCATTACAGGCTCATAAGCAAAGTATTCCACTGCCGAACGAGCAAGGCGTGCTATGTCTACGAGTGTGTCGGTATCGTTGTCGTGATTTATTGATGTGTCGGCAATGAAGTATGTGCCACGTTTGGTATTCATGATGTGCATTGACGCAAAGTGCTTGTAGCTTGGACGTATGCCTATGACATCTTTTGCTATCTCGGCTATCTTGCGACGGTTTCCGGGGTATGAGCCTGTTATTAATGCGTCGGCTTCACCTGTTTCAACCATCATCATGCCGAAGTAGTTCCTGTCGAACATGTTTTCAAGAGCTTCGGGCAGGGTTAAGCCCTCTCTTTGCCTTTTTTCTGTGAGGATGTATGCAAATCGTTTCCTCCTTTCAGCTTCACGGTCATGACGCAGGTTGACGATTTCAATGCCGTCGATGTTGATTCCGAGCTTGTTGGCACGTTTGGCTATCATTTCTTCATTTCCGAGCAGAATAGGAATGCAAATGCCTTCGTTACGGGCGGTAACTGCTGCTTGCAACATGTTGTCGGTGTTGGCTTCGGCAAATACCACGCGTTTAGGCATAGTCTTTGCCTGTTCGGTGAGGCGTTTCATGAGTTTGTTGTCAAATCCCATGAGACTCTTCAGCTTGCTGTTGTATGCGTCCCAGTCGGTGATTGGCCTTGTAGCTACGCCCGATTCCATTGCTGCACGAGCGACTGCTGGAGAAACAGTCGTGATGAGGCGAGGGTCGAGAGCCTTTGGCAGGATGTATTCTTTGCCAAATTTGAGCCCTGTCATGTTATAGGCAGCATTCACTACCGATGGCACAGGCAGTTTTGCAAGGTCGGCTATGGCCTTGGCTGCGGCATGTTTCATAGCCTCGTTTATGGAGGTTGCGCCACAGTCGAGTGCTCCACGGAATATGTAAGGGAATCCGAGCACGTTGTTTATCTGGTTGGGATAATCCGAGCGTCCTGTTGCAAAAATAATGTCTTCGCGTGCTGAAATGGCCTTTTCATAAGATATTTCAGGGTCGGGGTTGGCAAGCGCGAATACTATCGGATTGGGAGCCATTGATTGTACCATTTCGGTGGTTACAACATCTTTTACTGACAACCCTAAGAATACGTCGGCACCTTTCATTGCGTCGGCAAGAGTGTCGATGTCGCGGTCGGTTACAAATTCTTGTTTTTGAGGGTTGAGGTTAGTGCGCTTTTTGTTAAGCACGCCTTTGCTGTCGCACATTACCACATTCTCTTTCTTTACTCCGAGTGCGATGTAAAGGCGAGTGCAAGACACGGCAGCGGCGCCTGCTCCGTTGACCACAAGCTTTATTTCGTCGATTTTTTTCCCTTGAATTTCGAGCGCGTTAAGCAATCCGGCGGCCGAGATTATTGCTGTTCCATGCTGGTCGTCATGCATTACCGGAATGTTGCATTCTTCTTTCAGCCTTCTTTCAATTTCAAAGCATTCGGGAGCCTTGATGTCTTCCAGATTAATACCGCCAAATGTGGGGGCTATTGCTTTTACTACTTCAATGAATTTCTCGGGGTCTTTCTCGTTTACTTCGATGTCGAAGCAGTCGAGGCCTCCGAAAATTTTAAATAGCAGTGCTTTACCTTCCATTACGGGCTTTCCGGCGAGAGCACCTATATCACCTAATCCAAGTACCGCTGTACCGTTTGAAATTACAGCCACGAGATTTCCCTTGCTCGTGTATTCATAGGCGTCTTGAGGGCGTTCTTTGATTTCCAAACACGGATAAGCAACGCCGGGCGAATAGGCCAATGATAAATCAGATTGTGATGAGTATGGCACCGTGGGGACAACCTCAATTTTTCCCGGTTTCCCGTTTTTGTGGTAATCCAGCGCCATTTCTTTAGTTACTTTAGATGACATATAAATACAACAAAAATAATTATTTGTTAAAAATAAATTCAATCAGGTTAAAGATTGTTGTGAAATACAACGTTTTTGTACCGTATTTGCTACTGCAAAATTAAAAAAATATTCTACTTGCCGAGGTGAACTTTTGTTAAATTATAATAAGTCGCAGGAACGTTGCGATTGCTCAACAGATATGGATTGAAATTCTTGAATGATTGAAAATGAAGTCATGAATGGCAAGATTACAGATGTAAATTGTTAATAAAATTTAATACGGGGGGGGGGTAAATGCTTAATAGAGTAAAAATAGTTATTGCCGTATGGATTTTAAGTGTACATTTGTAAATGTTAAGTCATGTACATAACGTGATATGTTTTTCAATTGTAAATGCTGTGTTTATCTGTGTGCAGCAATTTGCAATCTTTGAAAAATAAATTAGTTGTGCTGCCTTAGGAAATTGAATAATAGTATGAGTAGAAGCTAATCAAGGCACGGGAAATGTGTGTTAATTGGCCAATTTAAGATGATTTGAGACCCTTGTTTAAGGGCGGGTGCTTGTCATGAGTGCATTTCATGATATAAAATATATGTTTTACAGGTTACTTGTATAAAGCTTGTACAAGCAATTTTTATATTGCCGAGATTTTCGTTATCTCACGCTCACGGAGCGCTCCACGAACTTCATCCTAATGGAAAGGCTCAATCAGGGGCGCAAAGCGGTTCCGACGGCCGGGGAGGTTGTCCGCCTGCTTTTCCCTTACCGCAAACAAGTCAAGACCAACACTACCGACAACGGGTGCGAGTTCGCCGCCCATCAAGACATCACGAAAGGATTGACGCCCAAAGGGGGAAACAAAGTCATCGTCTATTTTGCGGATTCATACTCCGCCTGGCAGAAAGGAGCCATCGAAAACGCCAACAAACTTATCCGGAAATACATCCCTAAAAAGACAGATTTCAATGACATTACGGATGCATTCATAAAGAGAGTGCAGCACAAACTAAATCGAAGGCCTAGAGAAAAAATTAACTTTGATACACCTTTGCATTGCTTCTTCAAGAATTTTTCGTAATGTTGCACTTGCTGTTGGACTCTACATGTATTATCTTTTTTGCAGATAAGAAAATAACCTTTACCTTTGCATACGAGTTCATCCCTCATTTGAGGGAAGGAAATCGAAAAACGCAAGCCATAGAAGCTATGCGTTTTTTGCTTTTATAACAGTTCCGTCAGTCTGAGCCGGTTATATTTCCTCATTATTTTATCGCGGGCGTAATCCTTCCCATCTAGACGATATGCTGTCAAAAGGTAATATGATGACCGGTCCATTCTGGGTTCAAGTACAATGACATAATGCTCGTCAATGTATATAAGTCCGATTTCTATCCGTATTTGGGCGAGTTTCAGTATATTTGGATAATATAGGATTCGGTTCAGCATAGCCAAACATAAAAACGTTGTTTTTTGTTTGTCTCTGCATTCACCTTTCGCTATATTTTGATAATATGGGATGCGTCTCGGCAGTGTAAAAAATAAGCAAGCTCATTTTTCACATTGCGCTCGACTTTCACTATATTTGCACTGCTGATTAGAGGCAATTATGATTTTAACGCATTGTCGATAGGAAATGACTAAATATCAAATATTTCGTTTTTCATGCATCGTTTTGCTTTGGCTGGCACTCTGTTATCTGCTGTTGTCAAGGGTTGAGAAAATAGACTTTATGGTTGTTTTTTCAATTGTTGCATCGGGGATAGTGGTGTTTGTGCCGTTATATAAGAAGTACATAAAACGGTGACTGCGGCAATTGCCTGTGGCATGGAAGCTTTTTATAAGAATAGTTATGAGAAGCAGACAAAAAAGAATAATTGTAGGAATAAATCGGAGATAATAAAGTGTCTAATTTTAATATAGAGCCAGAATATCCGTTATTGTCGAGGATTGACAGTCCGGCCGATTTGCGTCGGTTGCCGGTTGAGTCATTGCCCGATGTGTGTGCTGAATTGAGGCGATTCCTTGTCGACACATTGTCGCGCAATCCCGGGCATTTTGCGTCCAATATGGGTACGGTGGAGCTGACCGTTGCATTGCATTATGTTTTTGACACGCCTTATGACCGTATTGTGTGGGATGTAGGGCATCAGGCTTATTGTCATAAGATTCTCACTGGTCGCAGGGACAAATTTGACACTAACCGAAAATTTGGCGGAATCAGCGGATTTCCAAATCCGGCTGAAAGTGAATATGATTCGTTCATAGCAGGACATGCTTCCAATTCCATATCGGCAGCACTGGGAATGGCTGTCGCTTCAAAATTGAACCATGATGCCAAACGCCGGAACGTAGTTGCCGTGATAGGAGATGCGTCAATTAGTGGCGGACTTGCGTTCGAAGGCCTTAATAATGCATCGTTGTCCAGTGGTAACCTGCTTATCATATTGAATGACAACGATATGGCAATAGACCAGAATGTTGGTGCGCTTAACAAATACATGACTCACCTCAATACGTCGAAGGCCTATAACGCTTTGCGCTATAAAGTCTACAAATTTTTGAAGAGGCTGCATCTGATAGATGAAAAGCACAAAAATCTGATTTTGAGATTTAATAATAGCGTGAAAGCATTGCTTTCAAACCAGCAGAATGTGTTTGAAGGCCTCGACATTCGTTATTTCGGGCCGTTTGACGGTCATGACGTAGAGCGTATCGTAAGGGTGTTGAAAGACATTAAGGACATGGAAGGACCGAGGTTGCTGCATTTGCGCACTCGTAAAGGCAAGGGCTACAAGCCTGCCGAGGAGAATCCCACGGTGTGGCATGCTCCGGGCAAGTTTAATAAAGAAACCGGCGAGCGCATTGTAGAGGATGCGAGTGGAAAGCCTTTGAAATATCAGGATGTTTTTGGCAAGACAATTGTAGAGCTTGCTCGCAAGAATGAAAAAATCGTAGGGATTACTGCTGCCATGTCGACAGGATGCTCTATGAGCTTTTTGTTTGATGCAATTCCGGAAAGGGCATTCGATGTGGGCATAGCCGAGGAACATGCGGTGACATTCTCGGCTGGCATGGCCAAGGACGGGCTGATTCCTTTCTGCTGCATATATTCAACATTCCTGCAACGAGCATACGATGAAATAATACACGACGTGGCAATACAGAAACTGCCGGTGATATTTTGCATAGACCGTGCAGGCCTCGTAGGTGATGACGGTGTTACGCATCACGGAATCTTTGATCTTGCCTATCTTGGAAGCATTCCAAATGTCATCGTAAGTTCGCCTATCAACGAGCATTATCTGCGCAATCTCATGTACACTGCACAATTGGGCAAATATGGACCTTTTGCCATACGTTATCCGCGAGGAGGTGGTGTACTTAAGGATTGGCATAATGAAATGCACGAATTGCCACTCGGTCGAGGACAGAAACTTAAAGATGGCGACAAGGTGGCAGTGTTGTCGCTCGGGCCGATAGGCAACGACGTAGCCGACGTTATAAAAGGTCTTGGCGAAAAAGGCTGCCATGTAGCTCATTATGATATGATTTTCCTGCGCCCCATCGATGAATCGATATTGGATGAGGTGGGAAAGAAATTTTCGCATGTGGTCACTGTAGAAGATGGTACAGTGGACGGAGGGCTTGGCTCGGTTGTCACAGGGTGGTTTAACGACCATGGCATGAACGTAAGGGTACATCGCATAGGTGTGCCGTCATGTTTCGTGGCGCAAGGCACCATAGGACAGCTAAGGCAAGTGTGTGGAATGGACAATGAAAGCATAAAACACAAAATACTTGAAATAATAGATTGAATTAGTTACCAACAAGAATTTGCAATGAAAATCGTTATTGTTGGAGCCGGCGAAGTTGGTTCGCATCTGGCCAAGTTGCTGTCGAGCGAAGGACAGGATGTCATATTGGTCGACAGTGACGAAAGCAAACTGGATGATTTTGAAATGTATAATCTTATGACTTATACAGGGAAACCGACATCGTTTGCTTCCTTGAAGGAAGCCGGGGCCGGGAAGTGTGATTTGTTTATAGCCGTGACTCCTTATGAGACTCGTAACCTTTTGGCTTGTTCGATAGCCAAAAGCCTTGGTGCCAAGAGTGCTGTTGCACGCATCGATAATTATGAATATATGAAGCAGCCGGCACGGCAATTCTTTGTCAACATGGGTGTGGATGATGTAATTTATCCTGAATATCTTGCTGCACAGGAGATGATGACTGCGCTCAAGAGGACATGGGTGAGATGCTGGTTTGACTTGTTGAACGGACAATTGGTCGTGGTAGGAGTCAAGTTGCGTGAAAAGGCAAAACTCGTGGGCTTGAAGTTGAGAGAACTAAACACGCAGTCGAGTTACATGCACATTTCTGCAATCAAGCGTAATCATGAGACTATTATCCCCGGCGGTGATGACATGATTTGTGTCAACGACATTGTTTACATCGCGACGACAAACGAGTATATTCCTAATGTGCTCGAAATGACCGGTAAGGAGGAAGTCGGCATAAAGAAGGTGTTCATAATGGGAGGCAGTCGCATCGCCGAGCAGCTCGTGCGCCTTGCAGGCGGAAAGTATAAGTTTAAAATAATAGAAAGCGACTTGGAACGCTGCCATCGCCTTGCCGAGAAGTTGCCCGATTGCAACATCGTACATGGCGACGGGCGCGACATAGACCTTTTGCACGAAGAAGGGCTGTCAGATTGTGAAGCATTTGTCGCATTGACCGGAAGCTCGGAAACGAACATACTCGGATGCTTGACTGCAAAGGAATTTGGTGTGCGCAAGACTATTGCCGAAGTGGAGAATATCCAATTCATCTCGGAAGCCGAAGGGCTGAACATAGGAACAGTGATAAATAAGAAATTGCTTGCCTCGAGCAGGATATTCCAGATAATGCTTGACAAGGACTCATCCAATTCCAAGTGCCTTGCCCTTGCCGATGCCGACGTGGTGGAACTTGTGGCAAAAGAAGGGTCGCGCATTACGCGCAGCGAGGTAATGAATTTGCACTTGTCGCACGACATGACGATAGCAGGGCTGCTTCGTGACGGCAAGGGTGTGCTTGTGAAAGGAAACACATTGATACAACCCGGAGACCATGTGGTAGTATTTTGTCTTGCCGGTGCCATAAATAAGGTTGAAAAGTTATTCAAGTAGAGCTATGATCAGAAAAAAGTCGGGCTTGAACTTTCCGGCCATCTTGCGAATGCTTGGATGGCTGTTGATGATTGAGGCCATGTTCATGCTTGCTCCCATGGTTGTGGGTGCGATATATGAAGAGGTGGAAGCCTTGAAAGGTATTCTGTATTCGGTATTGATTACTGCGTCAGCCGGCGCAATAATGGCTTTTGGCATAGTGCCTAAAAATATGGATATGCAAAAGCGTGACGGATTGTTGCTTGTTCCTGTTGTCTGGGCGGCGTTCTCTTTTTTCGGGACGTTGCCGTTTTTGTTTACGGGCACGATCGACAATATGGCCGGAGCATACATGGAAGCCATGTCGGGGTTTACGACGACGGGATTGTCGGTAATTGTGGATGTTGAGATATTGCCCAAGGCGATTTTGTTTTGGCGGGCGGTCATGCACTGGGTAGGTGGTATGGGTATCATACTGTTTTCATTGGCAGTGCTCCCAATGCTTAATTATCATGGCGGAATGCAGCTTTTCAACGCCGAGGTTACCGGTATTACTCACGACAAATTACGGCCACGAGTAAGCTCGACGGCAAAAAGCCTGTGGATGGTGTATATAGTGTTGTCGGTCATAATGACAATAATATTGTGGGCAGGCCCAATGAATTTCTTTGACGCGCTATGCCACACGATGAGCGCATTGTCGACCGGAGGCTTCTCGACAAAGAACAGCAGCATAGCATGGTGGGATTCTTCTTATGTTACAGTTACGGTCACCATATTCATGTTTTTGGGCGGTATGAATTTCGCCTTATTGTATAAGGCTGCCAAAGGAGATTTCCGTTCATTGTGGCATAACGGCACGTTCAAGTGGTATTGTGGAGTGGTGTTGACCTCGATAACATTTGTTACTGCGTTTGTTGTGTTAAACAAGTTGTATGATTTTGATTTTGGGAAAACTGTCATCGACGTGGCGTTTACTTGCGTGTCGGTTATTACTTCGACAGGCTTTTTTGTTGTAGATATCGAAACATGGGGAGAATTCACAATCTTGATATTGTGCATTTTGATGTTTTTCGGTGCATGTGCAGGTTCTACTGCCGGTGCTGCCAAGATCGACCGTCTTGAATTGATGTTGAAAAACATGGCAAATGAATTCTATCGCGTGCTGCATCCCAATAGCATTGTCAATGTGCATATCAACAGGAAAGTAGTGCCACAGGAAGTAGTGTCGAAGGCGATAGTGTTTTTGGGAACATATATGTGCATAATAGTAGTGTCGTCAATAGCACTGGTTGTTATTGGTATTCCTATGAAAGAAGCATTTTTCTCTTCATTGTCGGCATTAGGAAACATAGGTGTCGGCATCGGCTCGGCTGCGAGTGGTTGCTATGCCTCTTATCCTGATATTGCAAAATGGCTATTGTCGACGGTCATGCTTATAGGCCGTTTGGAATTGTTCACGTTCCTTGTATTGTTTACCCGTAATTTCTGGAATAAATAATCATCGATAAAAGAGTCAATATGCCTAAAAAAATCCGAAGTCTAAAATGTGGCTTCGGATTTTTTATATGCCGGATGTCCCGGTTGAATGGTTCAATAATGTTATAATTCCCGTGTCAATGTTAAATGCACAAGAGCCGATATGCGAGCTATTGCTTCGGAGGCTTTAGATTCATTCCCTTTAAAATCCTTTACGAATACAGCCAATGTGTAGCGTGTGCCGTTAGGTAGGCTTATATAGGCTACGTCATTGTGCGCTACAAGTATTCCGTCTTCGGTCGTGTAGCCTGAGCCTGTTTTATGTGCAATGGTTATGTCTTTCATTCCAAGCAACGGGGCTGCTATGCGGTCTTTGCCTGTGGTGCATTCTCCCAAAGTGTTCATGATGAAACGTTGGTTCTCCTTGCTCACCAAGCTGTCGGTAAATAAACGGTTTATAAGTATTGCCGCTCCGAGAGGGGAAGTGAGATTGGAATAGGCTTTGGTAAGGTCTTTTTGCATGTCGGCTTCGGTATATGTTATCTGGAAACTTGAGCGAGGAATGAGCGTTGCAATGAAACTGTCGGTTCTTGCAACGTCGACAAGTCGCTCAAACATCAGATTGCTTGCATTGTTGTCGCTCTGAGTGAGCGTGTATCGCAATAAATCCCTAACAGACAGAGTTATTACTGGTTCGGAATGTTCTTTCAACATGGGACTCCATGTTTCGGGATTTAGCTCATCTCTTCTTATAGATATTGATGAATCAAGTGAAAGTCCTTTGATGTCGAAATCATTGCATATGGCTAATGCTTGGTGGACTTTAAACACGCTCATCATGGGATAGATGCTTTTGTTGTTGACAGTTACAGTGTCGGTGTTGTCTATGATTACAGCCACTCCTATTTCACCAGGGTATTTCGATACAATCTGTGATATTGTATCGGTAAGCATCTCGGTATATGGAATATTGTTTTTTGCCGATTGGGGGTACAATAGCACTAATGCTAAAACTATGATGCCTATCGACACGAGACTCAGTGCAAATGTGCGTTTTATTCTATGTTTTGCCATTACTTTGATATTTTAACATGCAAATTTACGACTTTTCGGGTAGAAAATGGCATCGCATCATGGTATCTTAATTGGTGATGCGGTAGTGTATATGTTATGCTACAAAATGAAAGAGGACTCAACTCTCGGTGAGAGAATAAGTCCCCTTTTATTATTCATTTAAGCAAAGTCGTGTATGCTTTATTTTTTATCCTCTTCCTTGTTAAATGGAGGAGGCGTGTCAACTACTTGGTTGTCATCGGTTGGTTTGCAGTCGGGAGCGTCGGCGTTGACTTTCGATTCATTGGCAGGTTGCTTAGATTCGCCAGATTCTGTATTGTTAGCCTCGTTCAGTTTCAATATTTCATCGGTGCGTGAAATCCAAGGCCGTTTACCGAATATCTTTTCAACATCTTCGGCATAAATCACTTCTCGCGACAACAAGACTTTTGTCAGCTCGGCATGACCTTCAGCATATTTTTTCAACAATTCTTTGGCGCGATTGTATTGCTCCGAAATAATTCTTGAAACTTCTTCGTCGATAATTTTGGCCCGGTCTTCACTGTAAGGCTTTGTAAAGCCGTATGTCTGGCCTGTTGAATCGTAGTAGCAAATATTTGGCAATTTCTTGCTCATCCCAAAATAAACGACCATTGCGTAAGCTTGTTTTGTTACACGTTCAAGGTCGTTTGCCGCGCCAGACGATATGTGGCCAAGGAAAAGCTCTTCGGCCGCACGGCCCCCGAGGGTGGCACACATTTCATCGAGCATTGCTTCATAAGTGCTTATTTGACGTTCTTCGGGCAAGTACCAAGCAGCACCGAGAGCTTTACCGCGCGGCACTATGGTTACCTTCACGAGCGGATTGGCATATTGCAGATGCCAGCTTGTAGTGGCATGTCCAGCTTCATGTATGGCGATGGAGCGACGTTCTTCCTCGGTCGTGATTTTTGAACGCTTTTCAAGACCGCCGACAATTCTGTCTACAGCATCCATGAAGTCTTGTTTTTGCACGCAAGATTTTTTGTGGCGTGCGGCAATGAGGGCAGCCTCGTTGCACACGTTCGCAATATCGGCTCCTGAGAATCCTGGAGTTTGACGTGCAAGCAGGTCGATATCGACGCTGTCATCTTTCTTTATGTTACGCAAATGCACCTTGAATATTTCTTTGCGTCCGTTGAGGTCGGGAAGGTCAACATATATCTGGCGATCGAATCGGCCGGCACGCAGCAACGCCTTGTCGAGGATATCGGCACGGTTGGTCGCGGCAAGAATTATCACGCCGCTGTTAGTTCCGAATCCATCCATTTCGGTCAAGAGCTGGTTAAGGGTGTTTTCACGCTCGTCGTTGGCTCCCATGTTAGGGCTTTTCCCACGAGCACGACCCACGGCATCTATTTCATCGATAAACACGATGCACGGTGCTTTTTCCTTTGCTTGGCGGAACAAATCGCGGACACGCGAAGCTCCTACACCGACAAACATTTCAACGAAGTCGGAACCCGAAAGCGAGAAGAACGGGACATTGGCTTCGCCTGCAACGGCTTTTGCGAGCAAAGTCTTTCCTGTTCCCGGAGGACCAACGAGCAATGCGCCCTTAGGAATTTTACCTCCAAGATCGGTGTATATTTGGGGCGATTTCAGGAATTCAACGATTTCGGCCACTTCGGTTTTTGCTTCTTGCAGCCCGGCTACATCATTGAACGTCACGCGAGTGTTATTGTCTTTGTCAAAGAGTTTTGCCCTTGATTTTCCGACATTGAACACGCCGCCATTGCCACCATTTGCTCCGCCCGACATGCGTTTCATTATTATGTACCAGAATACCACCAGCAGCACGATAGGCCCGAACGCCCATAGGATGTGGCTGAAATTGCTCGATTGCTCGTAGCTGACGTTACCATTGAATATGCCTTCCTCGCTCCATTTGTCAACTTTCTCTTCAAGTTTGTCGCTTGATGGGATTTGAGTTGTGATTTTGGCAGTGGCGTTGGTAGATGGTTTGTATCCATTGAATACTTTTGCAGCCAATGAGTCGGTCAGAATTCCTTCAGCGATGTTTTCACTGCCGAAGACTACTATCTCTTTTACGCCTCCCTGCCTGACATAAGATTCAAATTCAGTCCATTTGACTTCTTTTGAGACTGAATTGTTTTGGAATTGCCACAGGCCGAACAACACCACGGCGATAATGGCATATAGCCAATAGATGTTGAACTTAGGCCTTTTTAGAGGCGGTTTTGGATTATTTCCTTGAGTATTCATATTTTTCTATCGAATGTTTTTTGTATTTGAAAAAGTGTGATGAGAGCAATCTTCAAGCGGTGGCTATTCCAAGTCGGGAACTTCGGTTGTGGGGGCATCGCTCCACAATTGCTCAAGATTGTATAGCTCTCGGTATTCAGGTAAAAATATATGGACATAAATCGTGCCATAATCAATGACAATCCATTGGGAGTTTTTGTATCCGTCATAATTGTATGGCTTTATGTTGGTGTGTTGTTGTACATATTCCCTTATGCTGTCAGCAATTGATGACACATGCATAGTAGATGTTCCTTGACAGATGATGAAATTCTGGGTGGTGGCATATTCTATTTCGCTTAAATCCACCAGTGTTATCTTTTTCCCTTTACGTTCTTGTATGCCTTCTATGATATAATTCAACAGTTGTTTTTGTTCGGTCATATTTTATTGTTTGTAATATCTTGCAAAAATAGGAAATTTTTTTATTCGTATTTAGATTTTAGTTTTTTAAATTGATTTTTAGCTATTGTTGTGATACGTTGGCGATTTTGTAGGTTCATGATATAATTGTGGCTACGATCTTGCGAGACGAGGCATCGTTGCGGAACTCGCACAGGTATATGCCTTGCCATGTGCCGAGGTTAAGCTTTCCATGTGAAATGGGGATGCACAACGAGGCTCCTGTTATGGTCGACTTGGCATGTGCCGGCATGTCGTCGGAACCCTCTAACGTGTGTTTGTAGCGAGGATTGTTCTCGGGTACCAATGTGTCAAAAATCATGTTCATGTCGGAACGGACATCGGGATCGGCATTTTCGTTTAACGTCAAGCCGCAACTGGTGTGCTTAATGAACAGGTGCAGCAATCCTTGTTCTGGTAATTGTGGCATGTGTCGCATTATTTCGGTCGTAACAAGATGAAATCCGCGACGATGTGCCGATAGTGTGAATTCTATTTGGTAAACCATTATATACTTTGTTAAATATTGTGCTTGTAAATGAATTGTTTCTTGGAGCAAAATTACGAATATTCACAGGATTATGCCAATGCCGGGCATGGCAGGATGTGTGTGGTGATATTGAATTTAATGATTTAATGCGTAATTTTGCATGACAACGGACATGTGCGTTTGCAATAATTCCGTGGATATGGAGGGGAATTGTCATGGACTACAATATAAAAACAGTAAAAAGTAAGCATTATATACAAAATCTCATAGAGGAAGGGGAGCATGAGCATCAGGATTTCAAGTATCAAATATCTGATGCCCGCAAGATCGCCAGAAGCATCTCGGCATTTGCCAATAATGCCGGTGGAAGGTTGCTGGTCGGAGTCAAAGACAATGGGAATATAGTAGGCGTGGAGAGCGATGAGGAGATTTACATGATAGAACAGGCTGCAAAGATGTATTGTCGTCCGCCACAAGATGTCAAGTTCTCTGTCTATCGAGTGGAAGGCAAGAATGTGTTGAAAGTAGATATTGCGGCTGCTAAGAAACGGCCTGTCATGGTTCAAGAAGAAGATAAGCGTTGGAAGGCTTATTATCGTGTTGCCGATGAGAATATCCTGGCCGATCCTGTTCATGTGAAAATATGGAAAAGCATGTCATCTAATGCCGGAATGTCGTATAGCGAAAAGGAACATGCGATAGTGGGGTGCGTATTGATGCACGGTGAGGTTTCGATTGAAGACTGCATGAAACTGGCTCATGTGTCCCGTGGTGCGGCCGAGGATGCCATTGTCGGCTTATGCCGTGCCGGTGTGCTTGATGCAGTATATATCGGGGGAAGTTTCCGTATAGTGCCTGGACCTGAAAGCAGTGCCGAGCAGTGACAGATTCATTCATCATGGGTAAATTCAGTTACCATGTCGGTGAATGGCTTCCAGAATGTTTCGGTCTTTTTCTCTCCGATGCCCGGCAATAATGAGAACATTGCCTTGGAGGTTGGTCGATTTATGGCGATGGCTTCAATGACTTTGTCGCTGAAAATCATATAAGGAGGCATGTGCATCTTGCGGGCAATGTCGCGTCGCAACTCTTTGAGCGACTCGAATAGCAATTTGTCGGATGCCGACATGATCGAGTCGCTTTTCTTTTCGACAGTTTTTGACAGAGTGTGGTTGTCGTAATAAAATCTTGACAATTGGATGGTTTTGCGCCCTTTGAGCACTTCCCATCCATATTCTGTGACATGCAGGCGGTTGCCTTGCTCGTAAGCGACGTCGACCAATCCCATTTGCAGCATTTGCAGCATGTATGCGTTCCATTGGGGAAAATTGAGATTCCGTCCCACGCCGTAGGTCTTTAATCGGTCATATCCTTTCTTTGTGATTTCACTTTTCCCTGAACCTTTCAATATGTCGATTATTGTTGTGAAATTTTCTTTTTCACCCACTCGCACTATGGCACTCATGGCCATTTGGCACAATTGTGTTCCGTCAAACCGTTCAGGAGGATCCATGCACACGTCGCAATTGCCACAATCATGGTCGATGCGCTCGTTGAAATAACTCAGCAGGATGCGACGACGGCAGATGCTCGATTCGGCATATTGCTGCATCCGACGTATTTTGTCGGCTTCCACGTCGGCATTTGACGATTGCCTGGCAAGATTCATCAAGGCCGCAACATCGCTGAAAGAGTAGAACATGACGGCTTCGGCCGGCATCCCGTCACGCCCGGCTCGGCCTATTTCTTGATAATAGCATTCCATGTTCTTGGGCATGTTGTTGTGCATGACCCATCGGACGTTGCTCTTGTTTATGCCCATGCCGAAGGCTACTGTGGCACAGACGATTTGCAAGTCGTCGTTGAGGAAGGCAGTCTGCACCTCCTCTTTTATGTCGGTATCAAGGCCGGCATGATATGCAGCAGCTTTGTATCCAAGGAAAGAGAGTTTGGCAGCAAGTTTCTCTGTGTCGGCACGTCGCATGCAGTATATAATACCGCAGTCGCCTTTATGCGCCTCAATGAATTTTACCATCATTTTGAACTTGTCATTGCCGCTCATGTTCCGTATCACGCGAAGCGATATGTTTTTGCGGTCGAAAGATGTGATGAACAATTTAGCGTCTGGTATGGCAAGTTGTTTTATCATGTCATCCCGGGTGAGGCGGTCGGCAGTAGCTGTCAATGCCATTATTGGCACATGAGGGAATCGAGACCGCAGTATTGACAGGCGAGTGTATTCAATCCTGAAGTCGTGCCCCCATTGTGAGATGCAATGGGCTTCATCGATAGCGATGAGGCTTATTTTCATGTTTGCCGACCATGAATCAAGTTCGGCGAGTAATCTCTCGGGGGAAATATACAGCAATTTTATGTGTCCGGCGAAAACTTGTTCGGCCACTTCGCGGTTGAATTGCTCCGATTGGTTGCTGTTGATTGCTGCGGCCGGAATGCCGCAACTTTGTAATGCGTCTACTTGGTCTTTCATCAATGCCAGCAATGGCGAAATTACTATCGTGCAACCATCCATGAGCAGGGCTGGGATTTGGAAACATATTGATTTCCCTCCTCCGGTCGGCATCAATACGACTGCATCGTTTCCATCCATCACGCACTTGATGACCTCATATTGTAAAGGGAGAAATGAATTGTACCCGTAAAATTTCTTTAGCAGTCCCGAAGCTTTGCGTTTCAGTTGGTCCATAATGATGCCTTAAAATGCGTTTTTTTCGCCTTTGAGCGCGTTTACAACCGTAAGGAATATAATTTTCATGTCGAGCATCAAGTTCCAATTTTCGGCATACCACACGTCGTATTCCACACGTTTTTCCATCTGCCATAATTCCTTGGTCTCTCCGCGATAGCCGTTTACCTGTGCCCATCCTGTAATTCCCGGCTTTATTGTGTGCCTAATCATGTATTTGTCAATCAATGTGCTGTAATCCTTGGTGTGTTTTACCATATGCGGACGAGGACCCACTATTGACATGTCACCTCTTAAGACATTGAAAAATTGTGGCAACTCGTCGATGCTTGTTTTCCTGAGAAAATTTCCGAATCGGGTCTTTCTTGGGTCATCTTTCGTGGCCTGTATTTTATCGCTGTCGGTGTTTACTTTCATTGTGCGGAATTTGTAGCATGTAAACTCCTTGCCCCGATAGCCTGTGCGTTTTTGCTTGAAGAAAATGGGGCCGGGGGATGATACCTTTATACCGATGGCGACGGGTATCAATATGAGTGGAGATATAACCATGACGCATGTCGAGAACAAAATATCAAAACAGCGTTTTACAATCTTGTTTATCATGCTGTTTAGAGGGTTGGGGCGAATCGAAAGGATTGGCACGTTTCCAATCGACATCAAGTCGAATCTTCGGTTTATTGTACGTCCGAATTGCGGTACATAATAGAAGTCTATGGCGTTGTGGTCGGCGATTTGTATCATTCTTCTGATGGAGCCTTCGGGCTCGTCGGGCAGTGTGCAGTACATTTCATCTATCACATTTTCTTGGACAAAACGGTCTATGTCGTCAAGAGAGCCTTTGTAAAATTCGGAATGACTTTGGTTGTCCTTGTTGTCAAAAATTCCCATGATTCGGAATCCGTAACCATCGTCGCCCAGCATCTCGTCAAGCAGCCTGTTGCCTACCGTTCCGCTTCCGATTATTATTATCCGTTTGAAATTAAATCCTTTGCTACGGTATATTTTCAACATTTTTTTCGAAATAATCCACCATACGCACAACGTGGGCATGAATATGAGGTAGAATTCGAGATAGGTGCTTACATGAATGTTCTCAAGGTTTAGGAACAACAGCATGGCAAAGAATAAGATGGCATGTAGGACTACCGATTTTATGGCGGATAGGATAACTTGGTCGGCAAACATGACTCGGGTGCTGTGTACGCTTGAATATACATAGCTGCATATTCCCATTGCAATATTCATCAGCAACCACACTTGACGTGTGAAGAAGTCATCGGGCTGACTGCATAATAAATACAATATGAGATATGTCAGGTTTAGTATTAGAAAATCAACGAATGTGAATACGCCCCTGATAAATTGACCGTATCTGCCTTTCTTTACCATCTCATTTAATTAGTTCCTATGATAGAAGATTGTTGTAACTGTGATTATTTATAATATAACGGCAACGATGTCGCATTTATTATATAAAATTTTACAATAAAAACACCTGTTTAATGTCTTTTATTGGCTTAAACAGGTGCTTATTAGGGTTATATCGATAAAATACAACTATTTATATATTTCTGTTATTGTGAAAATATGTAATATCGTTTATGTTGTGACAGAACTTACAATTTTTCATCAACAAGCTTGATTTTTTGCTCAAGCAATGCAAGGTCGTCCTTAATCTTCTGAATCTTGCGCTCTACTTCCTTTAGCATCGAGCTTCCGCCTTTGGATTGGGCGTTGAAGAAGCCGAGGTTGTTTTCGTAGGTCTTCAACTCGTTGCACTTTTGCTCATAAGAACGGACAAGGCGTTCGCGCTCGCGATAAATCTTGTCTTGGTCGGAAATTTGGCTTATAGATGATTCAAAGTTATTAAGGTTGGCGCGTACCTCTTTCATGTCAAATTTATCGAATGCCAAGTTTACGGCTTCGCGGTATTCGTTATATACTTTGTCTTTTTCTTTGAAAGGTACATGGCCGATTCCTTGCCATTGTTTCATCAATTCCCTGACTTTTTTTGCGCTTTCGGCATTATCTTCGCCGTTGCTTTCAAGCAGGTTTTTGATTGATGCGATGATTTCACGTTTTGCTTTGAGATTGGCATGTTCAGTCTGTCTTACCGATGAAGTTTGTTTGTTCTTTTGGTCAAAGAAGTAATCGCAAGCCGTGATGAAACGTTTCCACACGGCATCGCTGTGTTTCTTTACGACAGGGCCTATTGTTTTCCATTCTTTTTGCAAAGCAACCAGTTCGTCGGAAGTTTTTTTCCAGTCGGTCGAATCTTTTAAAGCCTCGGCTTTTTCGCATAAAGCCGTTTTCTTTTCCAAATTGGCAGCAAGTTCCTCTTTCATAGCCTTGAAGAACTCGGCCTTGCGTGCGAAAAATTCGTCACATGCTTTTCGGAACCTTGCAAACAGGTCGGCATTTACTTTGCGAGCTGCAAATCCGAGCTTTTTCCATTCTTCTTGCAGTGCTATGATGGATTTTGTCGCTTCATCCCATTTGGCGTAGCTTTTGAGTGAAGTGACATCGATTGCTTCAATTTTTTCGCACAATGCAATCTTGGCAGCTTCATTTTCCTTTTCTTTCTCTTTGCGTTGTTCAAAGAAAGATTGGTATTTTTTGTTTACCACTGCCGATGCTTCTTTGAAGCGGGCCCAAAGTTCTTCTCTGAGTTCCTTGGCAACAGGACCTATTTCGCGCCATTGGTTGTGCAGGTCTTGCAATTTTCTGAATGCAAGGACTACATCTTCACATTTTCCAAGCTCTTCGGCCTCGGTGCACAACATTTGCTTGGCTTCAAGGTTTTTCTTGAAGTCGTAGTCGCGCAATTCCTTGTTCATCTTGAGGAGGTCGTAGAAATTTTCGGTAGCCTTTTGGTAGCTTTTCCACATTTCGGTGGAGTTCATTGCCGGCACCTCACCTATGGCTTTGAACTCCTGTTGCAATTGTTGCACGCGGCTGTATTGCTTGTTTATGTTGTCGGGATCGGCAACGATTGCTTCAATCTCGGCAATTATCTTGCGTTTGCTTTCCAAGTTTGCCACTCGTGCGGCTTCTTGTTCGGCGTTGAATTCAGCTCTTTTTTCTTTTATTTGATTTAGCAGGTCTTTGAATTTCGTTTCGTCCTCATCTTCTTTTGCGGCAAACGCAGCTTCTTCATTGCCTTTTTCGAGGAATTCCTCTTTTTCTTTGGCAATTTCCGAGTTTCGGATGGCGTAGAAGGCGAGTTTTATTTGATTTACGTCATCGCGAATGGAGTCGATAGGTTGAGCCAGCAAATTTTCCAATGCCGAAACGAGTTCATGCTTGCCGAATGATGAATAGTCGATTTTCTTTGATGGTTTTTCAACATCTTTCATGTCGGCGGCGGTTTCATCGCCTGCTGTCTGAACAGTCGTTACTTCAGAATTGTTTTCTACTGTGTTTCCGGCATTTTCGGTTGCCGGTTCATTGTTCAAGGTTACGTCTTTTTCCTGATTTTCGCAGGATTCAGACTTTTCACGCAATTCCATAATTTTCCAATCTTTAAAACCTGAAAAAAACAGGCTAATTACATTTGAGGCCAAATATACGCAATTTTCCAAGAATCACGCTATGCTTTAACTTTTTTTTGAGCGCATGGGATGTGTAAATATGCGGTTTACACGTTGGGGCCGTATATTATGGTGGTTTCGTTTGACTTGTCAAAGAGCCGTGCGGCAGTTTCTGCTACTTTGTCCGTGGTGATGATTTTGTATTTTTCAACTTCGGTGTTTATATCATCGGCTTTTGACAAGAGTTCGTAATAGCATAATTTTGAGGCCTCTTCCGAATAGCTTATGTTTTCAAAGCATTCTTTGGAGTCAAATTTGTTAGAGTATTTTTTTATTTCGTAATTAGATACATCTCCGTCAATTAGTTTTTGAATTTCTGAGTCTATGGCTTTTTCGGCTTTGTCGATGTAGGTGTTGTCTTGCAGACGGCCTTTTATCAATAGCAGCCCCGGGTCGATTGTCGCGGTCACTGAAGCGTCGAGGTCGGTGAATATGTCGGTCTGCATCAATATGTTCTTGAAGAATCTTGCCGAATTCCCGTTTGCAAGGATGTCGCTTATTATGTCGCAAGTCTGGAAATCTGCATGTCTGCGGCCGCAAGTGTGGTAAGCCTTCACTATGACAGTTTGTGGGACTTGCCTATTTACTTCTTTGCGTCGTGGAGCGTCTTGTACTGGTTCTGCCGGAATATTCCGCGGCTTGACATCGCGTATATTGATATCGCCCATCCATTTCTCCACGAGTCTCACTGTCTCGTCAAATGTTATATTGCCTGCCACGCACATTATCATGTTGTTTGGTGCATAGTGGGCATAGAAGAAGTTGCGCGCGTCATCGAGTGTGGCGTTTTCTATTTCGCTGATGTCATTCCCGATTACCGGCCAACGATAGGGATGTACTTTGTAGGCTTCGGCTCTTAGAATGTGGTCAAGATCGCCGTAAGGCACGTTTATGCATCGTTGCTTGAATTCTTCGATTACGACACCTTTCTGTATGTCGAAGGCATGTTGCGTGAATGCGAGGCGGTTCAGGCGGTCGCTTTCCAGCCACAATGCTGTCTCGATATTGTGGGCGGGTAGTGTCTCATAGAAGTTGGTGATGTCGCTGCTTGTCCATGCGTTACTGTCGCCCCCGGCTTCTTGCAACGGTATGTCGAAATTGGGGATGTTGGCCGAGCCTCCGAACATGAGGTGTTCAAACAGGTGGGCGAATCCCGTCTGTCCGCATGTTTCATCACGTGCGCCGACGTCATATAATAAATTCAACGCTACCATTTGCGTGGTAGCGTCGTGATGATGTAATAGCCGGATGCCGTTTGCCAGCCGTGTAGATTGTACTTTAATCATCGATATCGTGTTTCAGTCATTCAAGGATGGTCATTGAAATTATTTTGATGTCGTTTTTCGGCCTGTCGGCTTTTCCGGTCTCGGTATTTTCAATCTGTTCTACAACATCCATGCCCGAAACTACTTCGCCAAATACGGTGTATTGTCCGTCGAGATGTGGAGTTCCGCCTATCGTCGTGTAGGCTTTTACTTGCTCGGGAGTAAATGAGAACGGGGCTTTTTCATATTCGGCCTTTGCTTTTGCAATAAGTTCCTGGCTCAACTTGTCGAGTCCGGCTTCGTCGTTGGCTGCTCTCATTTTCATGATGTCCTTTCGATAAGGAGCGACTATTGAATCGAGAATCTGCTGGGTGCGCATAGTGGCGATTTGCGCTTGCATCTGGTTTAGTTGGTCTTGCGAGTAAGTGCGTCCGGTCACTATGTAGAATTGCGAGCCCGAAGATTCTCTTTTAGGGTTAACTTGGTCGGCTTGACGGGCAGCGGCCAAAGCTCCTTTTTTGTGGAAAAATTGTGGATATACGATTTCGGCATCGATGTTGTAACCGGGACCTCCCATGCCGAGCATTGTATTGGCATCGGCGTTTTTAGAATCTCCGTCGCCGGTCTGTATCATGAATTGCCTGATTACGCGATGGAAGAGCACGCCGTCGTAGTATCCCTCTTTTGCGAGCTTGATGAAGTTGTCGCGGTGTTTCGGAGTCTCATTGTATAATTCCACGACAATGTCGCCCAACGAGGTAGTTATTTTTACTTTTTTCAATCCATTATCGGCAATGGAGTCTTTTGTCTGTGTCATGATGCCGTCTTGTTGATTATTAGTTTGCTTGTTGCCCGAACAGCTGGCAAATAAAAGGACAACTGTCAATGCTACAAGGCATTTTAATGTTTTTTGTATCATTGTTGTAGTGAAGTGAGTATTGCGATACTTGTTGTTTATAATCCCGGGGTGGGATACAGCCTCTTGTAGATGCGCCTGAAGTTGTCGTTTTCTTTTATCAGTTCATTGGCATGTTCAAGATAGTTGTCGCCCCATATTCCTGCAATCAAGTCGGGCAAGTATTTGTGTTCCCTGTCCTTTGATATGGCAGCTTTGATGAGCTTGTCAATCTCCGGTGCATATTTTTGAGAATCGATGGCGTTGAGATACCTTGCAGTGCTTGCCACGAATTGCCCGTTGGAATCCACATTTATCATGTTGTCGATGAGTTCCGGCATGATGGAATCGATTTGGCCTATATTGTTTGCTATATATTCATAAGTAGCCAATCCGCTTGGGTCCTTGCTTAGTTTCTTTTTTAATCCTTCGTCCATTTTTGTTGAAATAATTGACTATATACGCAAATAATCGGCAAATATAATCTAAAGGTGTCATATAAGCAAAAAAAATGTTTCGGCTCACATGCGAGAACGCTGTTTTTGCAATGCAAGTCAAAGTTGAGTATCTTTGCCGTTTAGGATGGAAAAAACAATCGTCTATTTATGGCAGAAAGGGGAACTTTGGCGAGGAAAACGGGCTAAATCGGCAAAAAAGAAGAAACTTGCAAGCAAAGGGAGTCTCTCGGGCAAATTGGTGCATTTTGTTATGGTAGTAGTGACTTTTGTCGCTGCATGTATGCTTGGGATGTCATTTTTGGGAAGATACATGAATCCCGAGAATGCCGTGCTTTTCCCTGCGTTGGGATATTGGGCCATATATTTATGGATTGTAAATCTTGTGCTGTTTTTTGTATGGCTGCTCAAGTGGAAGGTGTGGACTGTGTTTCCGGCAGTATCATTATTAATCAGTTCGCAGTGTGTCTCGTCAGTAGTAAAATTTGGAACTGCCGAAGAATTGCCGTGCGAACTGAAAATTGCAACGATGGATGTGGGAAACTTTGACGGTGGAGACAAGTGGAGCTTGGTCAATGAAATTTTGGATTATACGGATAAAAACAGCGTTAATGTGTTGTGCCTGCAAAGGTTCGGGTCGGATGACTCCGGTTTTGTCGACAGCGTGAAAATGATGCTCGGTTCGAGTTTCAAATATGAATATGTTCCGGACAATGAGGGTGGTGCCATTGATTTGGCAGTTTTCAGCAAGCACCCTATGGCAAGGAGTTCGATGGTCAGGCAGAAAGAAGCATCGTCTTGTGCATTGTGGTGTGATATAGTTAAAGGAAATGATACGATGCGGGTGTATAATGTACATTTGAGTAAAGGGACAAGCTCGGTCCCTCCATGCGACGCTTGGCATGAAGCTGCAAAGGTGCGTGCCCGGCAGGCTTTGGCTATAAGCAAGGAAGTAGGCAGGTCAAAATTGCCCGTGATATTGTGCGGAGAGCTTGGCGATTGTCCCACGTCATTCCCATACGGATGCCTGGCCGATGTGCTTTCGGACGGGTTTGAAGAATGTGGCACTGGATATGCGGCTACTCAAGGATTGTTATCGAGAACAAATTTCATATTTACCGGTAAAAAAGAATTTAAAGGCGAGTTTTATGTTACGGAAAACATTGGCGAGAACCGTAGCAGGCTTGTTGTGATGGGCTTGTCGCGATGATGTTTCTTATGTGTCAAGTTTTTGAGCTTTAGGCGTTGACTTGAAAGATTTTTGAAAAAAATGATAGGTAAATTTGTTAAACGGGACAAGAAAATGTAATTTTGCACTCCGATAACTAAATAAGATAAGAAACAAACAATCAAATATTATTCTTGTAATGAATGTAACGATGGAAAAAGTCGGCAATGTGGACGGATTGATCACAGTGTCGCTTGAAGCAAATGATTATCAGGATAAAGTAAAGAAAGAATTGAAGGAATTCAGCAGGCGTCGTCCGGAAAAGGGTTTCCGTCCAGGATTTGTGCCAATGGGTCTTCTTCAAAAGAAATATGGAAAAGAGGCTCTCGTTGAAGTGATAAATCGTGAGTCTTATGAAGCCCTTGTAGGTTATATAAGGGATAACAAGTTGAATATACTTGGCGACCCGATATTGTCGAATGCCGAAGATCTGAAATTTGAAGACGGTAATGAATTTGTCTTGAAATTTGAAGTAGGTCTGGCCCCTGAAATAAACTATGTTCTTGACCAAAATACTGAAATTCCTTATTATAACATAGAGGTTGATCAGGAAATGATTGATCGCAACGACGAGGCTCTTCGAAAAAGATATGGCAAGCAAGTAGCTGGCGAGGAAGTTGACGAAACAGCTCTCGTTAAAGGTTCTTTGGTTGAATTGAGCGAGGACGGCAGCGTCAAGGATGGCGGAGTAAATGTTGAAAGCACCATCGTATCGCCCCGTCATTTCTCTGATGAAGAACAAAAGGCTTTGTTTATCGGAAAGAAGGTTGGTGAAGAGGTTGTGTTCAATCCTTGGAAGACTTGCAACGGCAATGCAGCCGAACTTGCTTCAATGTTAAACAAAGACAAGGAAGAAGTTGCCGAAATGAAATCGGATTTCAAGATGACAATCAAAGAAATACTCGTTGTGAAAGATGCCGAGCATAATCAAGAGTTTTATGATGAAGCTTTCGGAACAGGCAATATCAATAACGAAGAAGAGTATTTTGCCAAGTTGAAGGAAAACTTGACCAACCAATTGAAGGGCGACAGCAACTACCGCTTTACTCTTGATGCCGAAAAGGTTATCAAGGAAAAGGTGGGTTCTCTTGAATTGCCGGTAGCATTCTTGAAGAAATGGTTGTTGAAGCAAGATTCAAAGCGTGATGCTTCAAAGATTGACGAGGACTTTGAAAAGATGGTTCCGGGTCTTGAATGGCAATTGATTAAGGAAAAACTTGTAAAGGATCTTGCCGTAAAGGTTGAAGATGCCGACATCTTGAATATCGCAAAATTGATTGCATTCCAGCAATTTGCGCAATATGGCATGAATAACGTTCCTGATGATGTCGTTGAACGTTATGCAAAGGAAATACTTGACAACAAGGAATATCATCAACGTATAGTAGAAAGAGCCGTGGAGGATAAGATGTTTGCAGGCATCAAGGCTGCCGTGAAAGTTGATGAAAAGACTGTGAGTGTAAAGGATTTCAACGCGTTGTTTGAGAACAACGAGAATAAGTGAATTGAGGCTGTAAAAACGGCTTGAAATAAAGGAATCGGAGGGCGCAAATGTTTGTGCCCTTCAATTTTGTTGGCCAATTTAGTGCTTGTATAAGGTTTAAAGCAGTTTGTATTGTTTCGGCAGTGCTAAAAATAAGCAAGCTCGATTTTTCTTATTGCGCTCGACTTTCACTATCTTTGGCCTGTTGTTATGGTGGCAATGCAGCCAAGAGATTTTTATTGGCCGGAAACCATATGATTTAGCTGAAAAAGACAAGTATTATAATACAATAAATCATTTTTTATATGAACGGAGACTTTAGGAATTATGCTGTGAACCATCTCGGCATGAACGGGCTTGCCCTCGACCAGTATGCAAGGAGCATAAGCTCTATTACGAGCAGTTACATTTCGCCTACTATTATTGAGGAACGCCAGTTGAACGTGGCTCAGATGGATGTATTCTCAAGATTGATGATGGATCGCATCATTTTTCTCGGGACGGCAGTTGACGACTATACTGCGAACGTTATACAAGCACAACTTTTATATCTTGATTCCTCCGATCCGGGAAAAGATGTTTCTATTTATATCAACTCGCCCGGCGGTTCGGTTTATGCAGGACTTGGCATATATGATACGATGCAGTACATATCGAGCGATGTGTCGACAATATGTACCGGAATGGCGGCTTCTATGGCTGCTGTGTTGCTTGTTGCCGGACAAAAAGGGAAACGCTTTGCATTGAAGCATTCTCGCGTGATGATACATCAGCCGATGGGTGGCGCTCAAGGCCAGGCTTCCGACATAGAAATTACTGCAAGGGAAATATTAAAATTGAAGGAGGAGCTTTATACAATCATATCTGAACATTCGGGTCAGCCTCTTGATAAGATTTACAAGGATTCGGATCGTGACTATTGGATGACTTCGCAAGAAGCTGCCGAGTATGGCATGATAGACAGGGTGCTTTCAAGGGCTGTTTCGCAAGAAGGAGCTTCAAATGGCCTTGCCGAATCTAAATGAGACAAGTGGTGACATTTGACACCTTGAAAAAAAGTGTAATTAGTATTTGTTTAATGGGGAAAAAGGAAAAAGAAGAATTGCATTGCAGCTTTTGCGGTCGCGGAGCTGATGAAGTAGCGTTGCTGATGCCCGGAATGAACGGATGTATTTGCAACGACTGTGCCGCACAGGCGTTTGAAATATCTAAGGAATACTTGAACCAGCATGGGACGAAAGCTGAAGCCATAGATATTGCCAACGTGCCGAAGCCTGCCGAGATCAATGCTTATCTCGACCAGTACATAATAGGGCAGGAGCGTGCGAAGAAGTACATATCGGTAGCCGTTTACAATCACTATAAGCGTTTGGCTCAGAAAAACGACGATGTGGACATAGAGAAGTCTAACATTATTCTTGTCGGTCCAACCGGCACGGGCAAGACGCTTATAGCAAAAACTATCGCACGCTTGCTGAAAGTGCCCTTTGCGATGGTCGACGCGACAGTGCTCACCGAGGCCGGTTATGTGGGCGAGGACATCGAGAGCTTGCTCACGCGATTGTTGCAGGCATGTGACTATGACGTGAAACAGGCCGAACGCGGTATTGTGTTTATTGATGAAATAGACAAGATTGCCCGTAAAGGGGATAATCCGTCGATAACGCGCGACGTGAGCGGAGAAGGCGTGCAGCAAGGGCTGCTGAAGTTGCTTGAAGGCTCGATTGTGAATGTTCCGCCACAAGGTGGCCGGAAGCATCCCGAGCAACGCATGATAGCAGTAGACACCAAAAATATATTGTTCATTTGCGGCGGCGCATTTGAGGGCATCGAGCGCAAAATCGCATTGAGATTGAACACTCATGCCGTGGGATATGGGGCTGACTCGGCCAATGTGCGTATTGCAAGGGAAAAGTTGCTGCATTTCGTTACGCCTCAGGATTTACGCTCGTTTGGGTTGATTCCAGAAATCATAGGCCGTCTTCCCATCTTGACAAATCTTGAAGAACTCGACCGCAACGCGTTGAGGCGTATCCTTGTGGAGCCAAAGAATGCCATCGTGAAGCAATACGTCAAGTTGTTCAAGATGGATGGCGTGGACTTGAAATTTGAAGACGCCACTCTTGACTATATTGTAGACAAGGCAATAGAGTTTAAGCTCGGTGCGCGAGGCTTGAGGTCGATAGTCGAAACTATCATGATTGATGCGATGTACGAAACCCCGTCGACCGACAAGAAAGAATTTGTTGTTACCAAGGAATATGCTCAATCTCAATTGAAGAAGGCAAATTTCGAGATGATTCGTCAGGTGAATTAATTTAACGTGACAAAATTTGGTTTTTTGCCTTGGGAACATTATATTTGTTCAAGCAATATAACAACTTTCTTTCATTTTAACCATGGCAAATAAAGAATTATTGACGTCGACTCTGAAAAAATATTTCGGGTTTGACACATTCAAGGGCAACCAAGAGGCCATAATGGAAAACCTGTTGGAGGGGAATGACACATTCGTTTTAATGCCTACCGGAGGTGGCAAGTCCCTGTGCTTTCAATTGCCGTCGTTGATAATGGAAGGAACAGCCATCGTGATATCGCCGTTGATCTCATTGATGAAGAATCAAGTGGATGCCATGCGCAATTATAGTGACGAGGAAGGAGTGGCCCACTTTCTGAATTCTTCGCTCAACAAGCAGGCAATCGACCAAGTGAAGGACGATGTTCTGAGTGGAAAGACGAGGTTGTTGTATGTTGCTCCCGAGTCATTAACCAAAGAAGAAAATATAGAATTTTTTAAGAAAATCAAGATTTCTTTTTATGCCGTAGACGAGGCTCATTGTATTTCGGAGTGGGGGCATGACTTTCGTCCGGAGTATAGGCGCATAAGGCCGATCATCAACGAGATTGGCAAGCGTCCGGTGATAGCACTTACAGCCACGGCGACGCCAAAAGTACAGCATGACATACAGAAGAATCTTGGCATGACCGAGGCGAATGTTTTCAAGTCTTCGTTCAACAGGCCAAATCTGTATTATGAAGTACGCCCTAAGACGAGTAATGTCGACAAGGATATTATCAAGTTCATAAAGGAGCGTCCCGGCAAGTCGGGTATCATTTACTGCCTGAGCCGCAAGAAAGTTGAGGAACTGGCTCAGATGTTGCAGGTCAACAACATCAATGCGTTGCCTTATCATGCTGGTATGGATTCAAGCACGCGCAGTGCCAATCAGGATGCGTTTCTGCTTGAAAAGGTTGATGTAATAGTGGCCACGATAGCATTTGGAATGGGTATCGACAAGCCTGATGTGAGATATGTCATTCATTATGACATACCTAAAAGCTTAGAGGGATATTATCAAGAGACAGGCAGGGCTGGTCGTGATGGCGGCGAAGGGTTGTGTATCACATTCTATACCAACAAGGACTTGCAGAAACTCGAGAAATTCATGCAGAGCAAGCCTGTGGCAGAACAAGAAATCGGTAAGCAATTGCTTCTTGAAACAGCTTCCTATGCCGAGACATCTATGTGCAGGAGAAAAATTTTGCTGCATTACTTCGGAGAGGAGTACAAGGAGGATAATTGCGGTAATTGTGACAATTGTTTAAATCCCAAAAAACAAGTGGAAGCTAAGGATGAGCTATGCGCGGTGATTGAGACTATCATCGCATTGAAAGAGAAATTTAAAGCTGATTATGTGATTAACGTATTAATAGGGAAAGAAACTAATGAGATCAGGTCATATAATCACGAAGATTTGGAAGTATTCGGATGTCAACAAGGAACTGACGAGAAAATACTTTCGGCAGTAATAAGGCAAGCAATCATAGCCGGGTATATAGATAAAGATATTGAAAATTACGGATTATTGAAAGTTACTCGTGCAGGACGTAAGTTCCTTGACAAGCCAGTTTCGTTCAAGATAGTCGAAGACAACGACTTCTCTGACAGCGATGAAGAGGTGGTCGCCAAAGGCGGTGTATCGTGTGCGGTCGATCCCGAATTGAGCGCGATATTGAAGGATTTGCGCAAGAAGATAGCAAAGCAGAACGGGTTGCCGCCGTATGTAATATTTCAAGATCAATCGCTCGATGCCATGGCCACGACATATCCCATCAGCATCGAGGAGCTGATAAACATTCCGGGTGTCGGTCCGGGTAAGGCAAAACGCTATGGCGAGGAATTTGTCAAAGTGATAAAACGCCATGTGGAAGAAAATGAAATAGAGCGTCCCGAAGATTTGCTTGTGCGCAGTGTGCCAAACAAGAGCAAATTGAAGATTTCCATAATTCATGGCATAGACAGCCGCATTCCGCTTGATGAGCTTGCAGAATCGAAAGATCTTGATTTCAACGAGTTCCTTGACGAGGTTGAAGCCATAGTTTATTCTGGAACTAAAATCAACATAGATTATTTCCTTGATGAAATAATGGACAAGGATATGCAAGATGAAATTTTCGATTATTTCAAGACAAGCGAAAGCGATGACCTTGAAGCTGCGATACAAGCTCTTGGAAGTGAATACACCGAAGAAGAGATAAGGCTTGTGAGAATTAAGTTCTTGTCGGAACTCGGCAATTAAGCTGTATTGCAGTGTTAGGATATAAGTTGTTGACTTTTAATATAGTGGATGCCGCTTCGGCCTTGTGTCGAAGCGGCATTTGCGTTGCGTTTACGGCGTAAGACGCAGGCCATGTGTGTAATGAAGCAAGATGGGTTGTCTCGCTTGATTAGAAGTCATGAAGGTTATGCTGAAGGTAGATTATGATTAAAAAGTGAAAAAATATTAAATATTTGTAGTCTAAATTCTCGAATTTAATAATTATTAGTACATTTGTAGGCAATAATGATAGAAACATGTCGGGTAAACAAGCATTTTTTAGGGATATTGCTTGTATGGTGAATATCAACGACTGAGAAAACTCATATCATTTCGGGACGAGATTCCATCCCGTTGTGCAGACAAGAAAAATTTCAGATTAATTATAAAACATACCGTTTATGTCATTTATTGCAGATCGAGTAAAAATGGACGGGCTCACATTCGACGATGTCCTTTTAATTCCCGCTTATTCGGAAGTTTTGCCAAATGCTGTCGACTTGTCGACAAAGTTCTCCCGCAATATAATTCTTAATGTTCCGCTTGTTTCGGCAGCCATGGATACGGTGACCGAAGCACAGTTGGCTATTGCAATCGCGCGTGAAGGTGGCATAGGTGTCATCCACAAGAATATGACCATTGAGGAGCAGGCTCGCCAAGTGCACATGGTGAAAAGAGCAGAGAATGGCATGATTTATGACCCAGTGACTATATCTCGCGGCTCTCGCGTAATAGACGCTTTAAACTTGATGAAGGAATACAAGATTGGCGGCATACCTGTAGTTGACGAAAACGGAATGCTTGTGGGCATCGTCACTAACAGGGACTTGCGTTTTGAGCGCAATCTTGAAAGACCTATCGACGAGGTAATGACAAAAGAAAATCTTGTTACTACAAGTCAATCGACTAATCTTGAGGAAGCAGCCGATATATTGCAACGCCATAAAATAGAAAAGTTGCCGGTTGTGGACAAAAATGGCAAATTGGTGGGATTGGTCACTTATAAAGATATAACAAAAGCCAAGGATAAGCCTAACGCTTGCAAAGACAGCCTGGGTCGCTTGCGCGTTGCAGCCGGCATAGGTGTTACAAGCGACAGCCTAACGCGTGCCGAGGCTCTTGTCAAAGCCGGTGTCGACGCTATTGTCATAGATACGGCTCACGGTCACAGTAAAGGTGTCGTAAGGGTATTGAAGGAAGTGAAGGCTGCTTACCCCGAAATAGACGTAGTAGTTGGAAACATTGCGACAGGTGAAGCTGCGAAGTTCCTTGCCGACAATGGTGCCGATGCAGTGAAGGTGGGAATCGGCCCCGGTTCAATCTGTACGACCCGTATCATAGCAGGCATAGGCGTTCCGCAATTGTCGGCCGTGTATGATGTGGCCAAGGCTCTCGAAGGTACTGGAGTGCCATTGATTGCCGACGGTGGCATACGTTATTCAGGCGATATTGTAAAAGCCCTTGCTGCCGGAGCTTATTCGGTGATGCTTGGTGGAATGTTTGCCGGTGTTGAAGAATCTCCGGGAGAAACAATCATTTTCAATGGCCGAAAATACAAGTCTTATCGTGGAATGGGGTCGCTTGAAGCAATGGAGAAGGGTTCTAAAGACCGTTATTTCCAAGCTAATGTAACCGACAACAAGAAACTTGTTCCTGAAGGTATTGCTGCAAGGGTTCCATATAAGGGAACATTGTATGAGGTCGTTTATCAGATGCTTGGCGGACTTCGTGCAGGCATGGGGTATTGCGGGGCTGCAAATATTGAAAAGTTGCATAGCGCGCAATTTACGAAAATCACAAATGCAGGGGTGGCCGAGAGCCATCCGCATGATGTGACTATCACGAGCGAAGCTCCTAATTACAGTCGAGGCTGATAAAGAATAGATGTTGCATTAAGTAAAATAAAGCCGGCCAAGTCCATCTATATAGACTCGGCCGGCTTGTTTTAATGACGGGTATAGAATTGAGTTCTCGTCGTGGTATTGATACTTTTTTTGGGGCTGAAAATTAAAATGTTACGACTTTACTACCAAAAACTTTCGAGAATCATCGCATAAAAACACAGGTATATTATAATTTTTAAATTAAAATTCCGTTATAAAACAGTGTAATTATAAACTGTGAATATTATAACTATCATAAACAAGTATGAGAAAAAGAATATTGATTGGCATGGTCGCATCGATGGCGGTCATGTTTAACTTGTCGGCCAAGGATAAAGATCCGGTACTTATGGAAGTTGGCGGAGATAAGGTTACATTGTCTGAATTTGAATATTTGTATCACAAAAACAGTCAACAACAAATTGAGAAAGAGCCTCTTGACAAGTATGTCGACCGTTTTGTCGTTTATAAACTCAAGGTTGCCGATGCCAAAGCTGCAGGAATTGACACGACAAAATCGTTTGTCAAGGAGTACACGATGTACAGGAATGATCTTGCAAGACCATATTTGATAGATAGCACAGCATTTGATCGTCTTGCCCACGAGACTTACGAAAGGATGAAGCGGGAAGTAGAGGTTGCCCACATCATGCTTCCGACAGGTGAATGGGCTATACGCGAAAAAAGCAAGCAGAAACTCGACAGCTTGAAACAATGCATAGAAAATGGCCAGGATTTTTCGGAGTTGGCAAAGGCTTATTCGATTGACCGTTCTGCAAGGGTAAATGGTGGAAACATGGGTTACATCACGGTAGGACGTACTCCCTATTCGTTTGAGCATGCTGCATTTACGACTCCGGTCGGGCAAATGACAATAGTTCAAACCGATTATGGAATGCACCTGATAAAAGTGCTGGATAACCGACCCAGCCAAGGAGAGGTGAGCGTAGAACATATCTTGAAGATGTTCCCTCGCAATGCCAACGATTCGATTATGTCGGTGCTGACTGCCGAAATGGACAGCATATATGACCTTGTAGTGAACAAGGGAGGAAATTTCGAGGAAATTGCAAAGAAGGAGTCGGACGACCGAGGCTCGGGTCAAGCCGGCGGCTTGTTGCCGTGGTTTGGTGCAGGACGTATGGTTCCCGAATTTGAGAAAGTAGCTTTTGAACTTAAGAAGGGCGAAATTTCTAAGCCATTCAGGTCAAGATTTGGAATTCATATTGTTAAAAAACTTGACAATCGCAGCATCGGTTCTTTTGAAGACAACCGTGACAATATCATGGGGATGATAAAAATGGACGAGAGAGCCTTAATTCCTCAACAGGAACGTGTTGAACAACTTAAAAAAGAGTACGGGTTGAAAGAAAACAGCAAGTTCTTGGAGCTTGTAAAAGCCGAGGTTGAGAAATATGGCGTGTATGATTCTGTCCTCATTGAGCGTTTGCGCGTGATAGATTGCGAGGCATTCTCATTTGCCGACAAGAAGGTTAATTCAAAAGAAATCACTTCTATGCTCAATTATTCGGTCAAATTGAATTCTGATGCAATAGTCACATATGTTGAGAACTTGATGCATAGCAAGGAAAGCAGAATGATTGTAGACTATGAGTTGGAAAATCTTCCTGTTAAGTATCCTGATTATAGAAATTTGTTGAATGAATATTACGATGGCATGTTGTTGTTTGAAATAAGCAATCGCAACGTTTGGGATAAGGCCAACAGGGATAAGGAAGGACTTGAGGAATATTTCCAAGCTCATAAGGACAAGTATAAATGGGATGAGCCTCGATTCAAGGGCTATTTGATTTATGCTTCCAATGACTCTGTTTCAAATGCGATAAAAAATGCGATGGACACGCTTGGTGGCGACACGTTGTTTGTTTCACTTAGAAAGCAATTCAAAGGAAATATCCGAATAGAGTATCAACTTGTAAAGAAGGGTGAAAATGCCGTGGTAGATGAAATCGCATTCGGCGGAAAGAAAGCTGAAAATCCCGGACGATTCCCGGTTTATTTTGCCTATGACTACAAGATTATAGAGCAACCAGAAGAGGCAATCGACGTGAAAGGCCAAGTGACTGCTGACTATCAGAACCAGCTTGAGGAGCAATGGGTAGCACAGTTGCGCAACAAGTACAAGGTGAAGATTAATAAGAAAGTTTTGAAACAGGTGCAGTAAAAACTCTTCAATAAGGAGTTTTTTAATGATATATCAATGGGTTTCGGGACACTTTGGTGTCTTGAAACCCTTTTTGCAAGTAAATGTAAAGAATTGCGTGTGCAATGGTAAAAAATACGAAAAGAACGTATGCGAATGGCTAACAATGATGAAAAACTAATATCTTTGCAGTTGAGAGGCTGCATCTCGGCATAATATTCAAACGAACGTGGTATTATGCGCTCGATTTGCGCTATCTTTGTAAAAAATATGAAGGTTGCAGGTAAATGGCAACCAAAGCATGGTTTCAGTTAATTAATTACTTATAATTGTGAAAATAAAGTTTTTATTAGTTTCGTTACTTTGCGCCGTATCGATGCATTCTTTCGCACAGAACAATATTATTGAAGAAGTTGCATGGGTTGTGGGCGATGAACCTATATACAAGTCGGAAATCGAGGAACAGTACATGCAGATGCAATATGACAAGCAGCCTATCGACGGCAACCCTTATTGCGTGATCCCTGAACGCATGGCCATTAATAAATTGTTCCTGCATCAAGCGAAAATCGATACGATCGAGGTGCAAGATGCGATGGTGATGCAACAAGCCGACAGCCGTATTAATTTTTTCATAACCAGCCTTGGGTCAAAGGAGAAGGTTGAAGAATACTTCCGTAAACCGCTACCTGAATTGAAAGAGCAAATGATGGAAGTGATAAGGGACCAGTTTACCATACAACAAGTCCAAGAAAGTCTGACCAAAGATATAGAAGCAACGCCGGCCGACGTTAGGAAATATTTTGCGACATTGTCGACCGACAGCGTTCCATTTGTCCCGTTGCAAGTGGAAGTGCAGTTGATTACGCTCAATCCGGTGATACCGCAACAGGAAATAGATGATGTGAAGGCACGATTGCGCGATTATACCAATCGTATAAATTCGGGAGAAAGCGATTTCTCGACACTTGCCATTCTTTACTCGGAAGACGGAAGCTCGGTTTATGGAGGCGAGATAGGTTTTAAAGGGCGTGCCGAGCTTGTGCCTGAATATGCAAGTGTGGCATTCAACCTCAATGATACCAAAAAAGTGTCGAAGATAGTAGAGACCGAGTTTGGTTACCACATCATCCAGCTGATCGAAAAGCGTGGCGACCGTATTAACACAAGGCATATATTGCTTAGGCCTAAAGTGTCGGAAAAGGATTTGACAAATGCGTTGAATCGTCTTGATTCCATAAGGACTGACATAGTAAAAAACAACTTTTCATTTGAGGCAGGAGCGCAATATATTTCACAAGACAAGGATACTAAAAACAATAACGGCTTGATGGTAAACCAGCAGACGGGTACAACAAGATTTGAAATGTCTGCGTTGCCACAAGAGATTGCGAAAGTGGTAGATACGCTTCAAGTCAATGAAATATCGAAGCCGTTCATAATGGTGGATCCTAAAAGCAACAAGGAAATTGTGGCAATTGTCAAGCTGAAGAACCGCATTGAAGGTCATAAGGCCAATATGAGCGACGATTATCAGATGATAAAGTCCATGTATGAAAACAGTACCAAGGCAAAGATCATAGAGGACTGGATTAAGAAAAAACAAAAAGACACATACGTCAGGATAGAAGAAGGATGGCGTAATTGCGAGTTCCAGTATGATTGGTTGAATAACAGTGTCGGCGAGGAGTAGGATAGATTGTTATCATTTGTTGAGGAATAAATGTATATAAGAAAAATATTGAAAATAACCGGGCATAAAGTTCTTGCTGGAACTTTATGCCTTTTGGCTATTTCTTTTGCAGATATTGTTTTGAGTGGAAGTGCATGGGCTCAGGAATCTTCATCGAGCGACAGTATACGGGTAGATACTACCGCATGGCATCCATCGCCGGGCAGGATAAAGCCTCAGATACCGTCGGCCGACAGGACTGTCAAGAACCGCGTATTCCTTGAGCGTGCTGATTATCTGGTGGCCGATGAACGGATAAGCACTGATTATCAGATATTGCGTGGCAACGTGGTATTCAGGAAGGAAGGCGTGTTCATGTACTGCGACAGTGCTTATTTCTATGAATCTTCGAGTTCGCTTGATGCTTTCGGAAATGTAAAGATGAATCAAGGCGATACGTTGTTTGTATATGCCGACGTAATGTATTATGATGGTATTGCCGAGTTGGCGCAGTTGCGGTACAACGTAAAGCTTGAGAACAAGGATATGGAATTATACACCGACAGCCTTGACTATGACATGGTGGAGAACCTTGGATATTATTTTGAGGGGGGACGTATAATCGACACCGAGAATGAACTTGTGTCGATATACGGGCAATATGCACCTGATACGAAAGATGCCGAGTTCTTGTTTAATGTCGAGCTTATTAATGAAAAGTATATTCTTCGCACCGACACGTTGCACTATAATACAAACACCCATGTGGCCGATATCGTAGGCCCTACTACGATTGTTTCGGACAGCAACATAATATATACAAGTAAAGGCTGGTATGATACAAGTGCCGATAAGGCCACTTTGTATGACAGGTCGCTGCTCGTGGGAAATAACGGCATAAAACTTACCGGTGACACTTTGTTCTATGACAGAGTGTTGGGATATGGCGAGGCATTCGGAAACATGGTGCTTACCGATTCAATCCACAATTCCATTCTTGACGGAGAATATGGCTACCACGATGAGAAGGCCAACAGTTCTTTTGCCACAATCAGGGCAAGGGCAAGGGAAGTGAGTGAAAACGATACATTACATCTGCATGGCGACACTATACGCACATATACCCTTGAAGATTCTACTCGGGTTATGATAGCCAATCCTAATGTGAGATTCTATAGGTTCAATGTGCAGGGTATTTGCGATTCAATGAGCTTTGTGGAGCGTGATTCCATGCTCAATATGTATCACCATTCCATTATCTGGAGTGGAGCAAGGCAGATAAACGGAAATGAAATCAACATACATTTCAATGATTCCACTACCGATTATGCACTTTTGCCCGATTATGGCTTCATGGCCGAACATGTGGGCGAGGTGTATTTCAATCAGTTGTCGGGTAAAGAGATGAAGGCCTATTTTCTCAATCAAGAGTTGCGCAGGCTCGACGTGAGCGGTAATGTGCAGCTCATAATGTATCCTGCCGAAGAGGACTCTACCTATAACAAGTTGGTGGATGCTGAAAGCAGCGACATGGTCATTTTATTGAAGCCAAAGCAGGAGATAGACAAGATAACCATGTGGCCCGAAGTGACAGGTAATGTCACTCCGCTGTATCTTGCCCGAAGGACACAATATTATTTGCCGGGCTTTGCGTGGTATGATATATTGCGTCCAAAGAATCCAGAGGACATTTTTGTCATACCAAAAGAGATGCAAGAATTGTTCAATGCACCTGTGAATACGCGTCGTGTAAGGAAAAACTAAGGAGAGGATTGTCAATGAGCGATATAATAAAGTTATTACCTGATTCGGTTGCCAATCAGATTGCCGCCGGCGAGGTCATACAACGTCCGGCTTCAGTCATAAAGGAGCTTGTCGAAAACTCAATCGATGCAAATGCGTCAAGTATTACCATTATATTGAAGGAGGGCGGACGTACATTGATTCAAGTTGTCGATGATGGTGATGGCATGAGCGATACCGATGCAAGGCTTGCTTTTGAACGACATTCAACATCAAAAATAAGGAATGCCGCCGATTTATATTCATTGCACACAATGGGATTCAGGGGAGAAGCTCTTGCTTCTATTGCGGCTGTTTCGCAGCTTGAGTTGCGGACAGCCAGGCGAGGATGCGATATGGGTACCCATATATGCATAAGCGCGTCGAAGTGCGAGAGCCAAGAGCCCGATGCTTGTCCCACAGGTTGCAATTTTATGATTAAGAACTTGTTTTTCAATATGCCGGCAAGACGAAAATTCTTGAAACAGCCCAAGATTGAGATGGCAAACATTGTCAAGGAATTTGAACGTCTTGCTTTGGTAAATCCTTCGGTGGAGTTCACAATGTACAGCAATGACAACATGCTGTACAAACTTGTTCCTGGAAATATCAAGCAGCGCATCCAAGCGTTGTTTGGCCCGAAGATGGAGGAGCAATTGATTCCCATATCGATAGACACGTCGCTTGTAAAAATCGAAGGGTTTGTGGGGAAGCCTGAGAATGCGCGGAAACGCAATTTCATACAGTATTTCTTTGTCAATGGCCGGTATATGCGGCATCCGTATTTTCATAAGGCCGTGTTGTCGAGCTATGAGCAATTGATTCCCGACACCACGCAGCCTAATTATTTCTTGTATCTTACGGTAGAGCCTGAGACGATAGATGTGAACATACACCCGACAAAGACCGAGATAAAATTTGAGAATGAGATTCCTATATGGCAAATATTATCGGCAGCCGTGAAGGAATCATTGGGACGCTTCAGCGCAGTGCCTTCGATTGATTTCGATACCGATGATGCCCCTGAGATTCCGGCTTTCACAGGAGAACATGAAGACTCAGTGCCAGAATCGCCTAATATAGACATCGATATGTCTTATAATCCGTTTGACATTGGGGCAAGCCGAGCCGACATGCAATTGCCTAAAAAGGGGAAAACAGAAAATACTTCATCGTACAGTTCAAACAGATTCAAGGCGAGTCCTGCTGTTGATTGGGAAAAACTGTATGAGAATTTTGAGTATTCCCGACAGAAGGGTATTGAGGAAATGCCCGAGGTTGAGCCGGACGAGCAGGAAGAATATGTGAGTAAGCTTGCCGGGGCAGGAGTGAGAAGTAATGTGACAGAAGATGCTGATATGCCTCGATTGGGAAACTTTGAGTGTTCAACAAACTGCATTCAGTTGAAAGGGCGTTATATACTCTCGCCGGTAAAGTCGGGCTTGATGATAGTGGACCAGCACAGGGCGCATGTGAAAATATTGTCGGATAAATATTTAAAAAACTTGTCAGCGGGCAATGTTGCATCGCAACGAGTGATGTTCCCTGACGTGTTGCACCTTTCGCGTTCTCAACATATTGTGCTCGAAGAAATTATAGGAGAGCTCGAAAGTGTAGGATTTGACATTGCAAGTCTTGGAGGAACCGATTGGTCAATTGCAGGAGTGCCTGTCGGAATAGAAAATGTCGATGTCAAAGATTTGGTCATGCAAGTCATAGAATCGGTAACCGAAGGTGGAAAGTCAATATCTTCCCGAATAAATGAGCATATAGCCATAGTCGTGGCCGAGAAGGCCGCTGTTCCTTATGGCAGGCAATTGACCCAAGAGGAGATGGACAAGCTGCTCAGCGACCTGTTACAGCTCGATACCCCCAATTACACGCCCGATGGGAAAATCGTGATGAGCATAATGACAATGGAACAGATAGCAAAAATGTTTTAAATTAGGATGTAATGCCATGGGAAAGAATATGATTAACATGAAGAAAATCTTGAATTTGATTATTTTACTTATGGTCATTACATGTGGCTTTAATGTTTGCCGAGCCAATAATGGATTTGCTTTGGAGATGGATTCGTTGATGAAATCGGTTTATTACGAGAGTGCTCCGGGAGCTGCGGTGCTGGTGGCCTATGGTGACAGTGTATTATTTGAAGGATATTACGGAACTTCCGACATGGAGTTGCAGACGCCTGTCGACAGTTCCACTGTTTTTAACATCGCATCCATATCCAAGCAGTTTACAGTAGCAAGCATCTTGAAGCTGCAGGAGAAAGGAAAATTATCTATAGATGATTCAGTGGCAAGTTTTTTCCCTGAATATCGCAGCGACATCTGGCAGAAAGTGAAGTTGAGGCACATAATGAGCCAATCTTCGGGCATACCCGATTTGCGGCCACGCGATGACAGGAATTTCATGCTTTATGCTAACGACAGCCAGAGCATGGAGTATTTCAAGGACCTTGATTCTTTGAAATTTGAGCCAGGAACAGAATATGATTATGTGAACCCGACATTCTTGCTGCTTGCAGAAATAATACACCGCATAGAGGGTATTGAATTTGTGGACTTTCAAAAACGCAACATATTCAAGCCGGCAGGGATGACCTCCACTTGTTATTTTAACCCTGACGAGGAGATTCCACATTCGGCACATGGATATGTGCCAAACGGGAATGTCATGGCAAATGTGGCCGATATGGATTCGTTTAAAAGCTATGAGCGCACGGATGATTATTTTATTGACAACCGTGGCCGTCAATGGGCAGAGTGTGATTATGGCGAGGAAACGTTTTTTGCCACACGTCCTGATGGAGGAATTTATTCCACTGCACGCGACCTGCTGAAATGGGAAGCCTTGTTGTCGAGCCATGAGTTTATAGGAGCTGCAAGTCTTGATAATGCTTACAGCAGGCAAGTGAAAGTGAGTGGTAGCCAATATTCTACATATCAGAACCGGGCTAATACATGGTATGGATATGGCTGGTTTGTTGATGATACGCCAGGGAGGCCTGTGAAAATATATCATACCGGCGATAATGGCGGATTTCAGGCTTATTTGGCAAAATATGCCGGTAGTTTGGTGCGCGTAATAATATTGTCCAATCGCAATGATGTGGACAGATGGAAGTTGCAGAATAACGTGGAAATTTTGCTTGTCAGGCATGGCATTTTATAAAATGTCGTGCATAAGTATTTTGAAGCGAGCGAGATTTTGCGTATCTTTGGATAAGATAGGATGCGGCTTAGCATATCCAAGCATAAAAAACGCTGTTTTTCTGCTTGTCTCTGCGTTCATCTTTCACTATTTTTGAATACAGTTCAAATTGATTAGTAAGTACATATAAAAATATATGAAAATACATTTATTTCTCGTAGGCATGTTGATGTCGGCTTCATTGGCATTTGGCGCAACGCTCGATGAGGCAAAGGAGGTTTTTCTCTCGGGTGACTATGAGAAGGCTTTGCCGATGCTCGAAGAGCAATATAGGAAAAATAAGCGAAATGCGTCGGTCAACCAGTGGATAGGTGTGTGCTTGTATAATCTTGGTCGCATGGACGAGGCCAAGCCTTATTTCGAGTTTGCTAAAAGCAAGCGAGTTACCGAGTCTTACAAGTATCTTGCCCTTATCGATTTCCATAATTACGATTTCGACGAGGCAGAAGAAATGTTAGGCTTATATGCCAAAGAGATGTCGAGGCTGAAAAAAGATATGCCTGCCGATGTTGATGCCATTTCGGGCTCGATAAGCAAGGCTAAAGTCATGCTCGACCATGTTGAAAAAGTGACTATTATAGACAGTATCGTTGTCGATAAATCAGATTTCTTCAGGAATTACCGTTTATCGTCAAGCGCAGGTTCGCTCAATGGAGCTGAAGCGTTGCCATTTAAAGTCGATGAAGACAGTATGATGGTTGTGTATATGCCCGAAAGCAAGGCCAGCATGTTTTGGAGCCAGGCAGATACTGCAGGAGTGAGACATTTGTATGAGTCGGTGGAGCTTTATGGAGGCAAGTGGGATGCGGGTCGTCAATTGCCGGAGACGGTCAATATGGACGGCAGTTCTGCTTATCCGTTCATGATGGCCGACGGATTGACATTGTATTACGCCAATAATGGAAAAGAGTCAATTGGCGGTTATGACATCTTCATAAGCCGTAAAGATTCAGAGACAGGAGAATTTTATCAACCGCAGAACATAGGAATGCCATTTAATTCCCCGTTTGATGATTACATGCTTGTAATAGATGAATTTACCGGTGCCGGATGGTGGGCAACCGACAGGAACCGCATTCCCGGGAAAGTGACTATATATGTGTACATACCTAATCAAGTAAGGGAAAACTACAGCCCTGACGATCCTAATCTCATGTCGTATGCTTCGATTCGCGACATAAGTGATACATGGAACGGCGCGGATTTCTCCGGATTGCTTGCCGATATAAATTCAATTTCGACAATAGAGAAAAAAGAGCGGAAGGACTTTGAATTCCATTTGACCAACGGTGTTGTGTACACTCGTTTTGACCAGTTCAAGACAAGCGAAGCTCGACATCGCATGGAAGAATTGATGGTAATGATTCAAAATCAGAAGAGTGACATTGAACGTTTGAACCGTCTTCGCGAGCAATATTCAAAAGTTACCGATGTGCAGCGCGGAGCTTTGCGAGGGGAAATATTGCGTCTTGAAAACAAGGTGGATAAATTCTTCGACGATAGGGAGCGCGTGGAAAATGAAATAAGAAAGCTTGAATTAAGAAACCGATAAATATCTTTAATCATGGAAATAACATTAATATTATTAGTGGCAATCGTATTGCTGGCATTGGCCATATTTTTTTATTATGTCCCATTTTTCATGTGGATTTCAGCCCGAGTATCGGGAGTCAGTATTTCGCTTGTGCAATTGTTCCTTATGAGGATAAGAAAAGTTCCGGCCAATGTAATCGTCCGTGCCATGATTGAAGCCCATAAAGCAGGATTGGGTGATGTAAACAGGGATGATCTTGAGGCTCATTATCTTGCCGGCGGCAATGTAGAGAAAGTGGTACATGCTCTCGTGTCGGCTGCCAAAGCCAATATAGACTTGGAATTCAAGATGGCTACTGCCATCGACCTTGCTGGGCGAGATGTGTTTCAGGCCGTGCAAATGTCGGTAAATCCAAAAGTAATAGATACGCCTCCGGTGACTGCCGTTGCCAAGGATGGGATTCAGTTGATAGCAAAAGCGAGAGTGACCGTGAGGGCAAATATACGTCAATTGGTCGGCGGAGCCGGAGAGGACACTGTCCTTGCTCGTGTCGGCGAAGGCATAGTGTCATCTATAGGTTCGTCCGAGAGTCACAAGGAAGTGCTTGAAAATCCTGATTCCATCTCTAAACTTGTTTTGAAAAAAGGTTTGGACTCGGGCACTGCGTTTGAGATATTGTCGATTGACATCGCCGATATAGACATAGGCAAGAATATCGGTGCAACATTGCAAATGGATCAAGCCCAGGCCGATAAAAACATAGCCCAGGCAAAAGCCGAAGAACGCAGGGCAATGGCTATCGCCCTTGAACAGGAAATGAAGGCAAAGGCACAAGAGGCGCGAGCCAAAGTGATTGAAGCCGAGGCCGAGGTGCCGAAAGCAATGGCTGAAGCATTTAGGAACGGCAATCTTGGTATTATGGATTATTACAAGATGAAGAACATAGAAGCCGATACTGCGATGCGCGAGTCGATAGCCAAGCCTGTAGGAGGCAATAATACAGAAACAAAATAAAACACTTATATGGCGATGCATCAGTCGTGCGAGAAATAAGCTGAGTCGGTGCATGTGCATTTGATAAATCTGCAATTAAACATACGGTGTACGGCATGCGATGGAGCATGCCGTCACTATTGTAAGCAAGTGGAAAGGTATGATTGACTTTGAAAGAATAATAAAAAGCAGCCGATTGTATAATTTTCATTCACACACGCAATTCTGTGACGGATATGCGCCAATGGAAAAATTTGTTGAAGAAGCCGTGAAGGAGGGGTTTACCGATTATGGTTTCAGCCCGCATTCTCCCATTCCATTTGAATCTCCATGTAACATGAGCAGGGAGGCAGTGGCCGAGTACATGTCAGAATTTGAACGCCTGAAAACAATTTATGGAAATTGTTTGAATTTGTACTCATCGATGGAAATCGATTATATCAGCAAAGATTGGGGACCCTCCAATCCTTATTTCGATACTATTCCGTTGGACTATAGAATTGGTTCGGTTCATTTCATACCGGCTTTTGACGAGGAGGATAAGTATATCGATGTAGATGGGCGTTTCCAGACGTTTAAGGAAAAAATGCAGATATTTTTCCATAACGACATTGAGGCTGTAGTACGCAGTTTCTACAAGCAATCGATTGACATGGTTGAAGCCGGCGGATTTGACGTGATAGGCCATCTTGACAAGATAGGTCATAATGCGGGGCACTTCAAGGAAGGCATCGAAGACGAAGCGTGGTATGAGGAATTGTTCATGCAATTATTTGAAGCGGTCATGGATAATCATCTCGTTATCGAGGTGAACACGAAGGCTTGGAAAGAGCATCATCGTTTTTTCCCGAACTTGAAATATTTTGATTTGCTTAAGCGCAGCGGTGCAACATTGTTGATAAATTCGGATGCCCACTATCCGGCACTGATAAATGCCGGCCGTGACGATGCCATGGCATTATTGTGTGGAGACATTTGATAATGTGGCGGTTTTTTGTAATTTTGCACATCTTTTTCGAAGTTAGGAATTATTAAATCAAAAATATATGGGAGGTTTTTTCGGAACAGTCTCTAAGACGAGCTGTATAGCCGATTTGTTTTATGGAACAGACTATAATTCGCATTTGGGAACGCGACGAGGAGGTCTTGTAACATACAGTGAAGGCAAGGGATTCTTAAGGTCGATACATAATCTTGAAAGTTCTTATTTCAGGACTAAATTTGAAGCAGAGCTTGGCAAGTTTGAAGGTAATTCGGGAATAGGTATAATAAGTGATACAGATGCCCAGCCGATTGTGATTAATTCTCACCTTGGGCGGTTTGCCATAGTGACTGTAGCGAAGATTGAAAACCTTGACGAGCTTGAGGCTGAATTGTTGGCAAAAAACATGCATTTTGCTGAATTGAGCTCGGGGAAAACCAACCAAACAGAACTTATAGCACTGCTCATCATCCAAGGAAAAGATTTTGTGGATGGCATAGAGAATGTGTTTAGGAACATAAAGGGGTCTTGCTCAATGTTGTTGTTGACGGGCGACGGTATTATTGCCGCACGCGACAAGTGGGGCAGGACTCCGATAGTGCTTGGCAAGAAGGATGGTGCCTATGCTGTGACGAGCGAGTCGAGCAGCTTCCCGAATCTTGATTATGAGATAGAGCGATATATAGGACCCGGTGAGATAGTCAAGATTACTGCCGATAGTGTCACGCAATTGCGCGAACCCGAAAAAGAGATGCAGATATGCTCTTTCTTGTGGGTATATTATGGTTTCCCGACATCTTGTTATGAAAACAGAAATGTCGAGGAAGTGAGGTTCAAGTGCGGCTTGAATATGGGAAAAAAGGACACGTCGGATGTGGATTGCGTGTGTGGAATTCCTGATTCCGGAGTAGGAATGGCTCTTGGATATGCCGAGGGCAAGGGTGTGCCTTATCATAGGGCAATCTCAAAATATACACCTACATGGCCGCGTAGCTTCACACCGAGCAATCAATCAATGCGCGATCTCGTGGCTAAGATGAAATTAATACCAAACAGGGCAATGCTGGAAGGAAAGCGTTTGCTATTTTGCGATGATTCCATCGTGCGAGGCACGCAATTGCGCGATAACGTGAAAATACTTTATGATTACGGAGCAAAAGAAGTGCACATGCGTATAGCTTGTCCTCCACTCATATATCCGTGCCAGTTCATAGGCTTTACGGCATCCAAGAGTCCTATGGAACTTATAACTCGCCGCATAATAAAGGAACTTGAAGGTGATGAAAACAAGAACCTTGAAAAATATGCACGCACGGGTTCTCCGGAGTATGAAAAAATGGTGCAAATCATAGCCGACAGGTTTGGATTGTCATCGTTGAAATTCAACACTGTGGAAATGCTTGTCGAAGCAATAGGATTGCCGAAATGCAAGATATGCACACATTGTTTTGATGGTAGCAGTCATTTCTGATTTTTGGGAATGATAACGATAAATGTAAAATGGGATGCTCGTTTATTTGCGGGCATCCCATTTCAGTCTTATGCAGGATTAGGTTAGAAGTCAAATTTGCTGCGATTTAAGAAAGCGACTGTTTTTTGTATTTCCTTGTACATTACTATATCTTCTTTTATAAATGGCACTTCTTTGCGATATTCGTTGAGAAAATGCTCAAGTATGGGCGATGTCTTTCGAGGGCGACGGAATTCAATGCCTTGCGCGGCGTTCATCAATTCAATGGCAATAATATATTCCAAGTTATCCATTATCTTGAATAATTTGGTAGCTGCATTCGCTCCCATGCTTACATGGTCTTCTTGTCCGTTGCTTGAAACGATGGAGTCGCTCGATGCCGCATAGCAATACATTTTGTTTTGGCTTACCATTGATGCGGCTGCATATTGCGGTATCATGAACCCTGAGTTAAGGCCGGGATTTGCAACGAGAAACTCTGGAAGGTCTCGCAAGCCCATTATGAGTTGTGCCGTGCGGCGTTCGGAGATATTGCCAAGTTCGGCCATTGCAATTGCAAGGAAATCGTAGGAGATGGCAAGTGGTTGGCCATGGAAATTACCACCCGATATTATGATGTCTTCGTCAGGGAATATGGTAGGGTTGTCGGTTACTGAATTTATCTCGGTGAGTAGGACAGATGAAACATACCTGATGGCATCTTTTGTAGCTCCATGTACTTGTGGAATGCATCTGAATGAGTAGGGGTCTTGCACATGTTCTTTGTATCCGCTGATTAGTTCGCTGCCTTCAAGCAATTTCCTGAAGTTTTCCCCTGTTTCGATTTGTCCCTTGTGCGGGCGTATCTTTTGAAGGCAGTCCATGAATGGGTCTATGCGGCCGTCGAAGGCCTCAAGCGACAATGCCGCAATCAAGTCGGCTCGACGTGACAAACGTTGAGCCTTGAGGACTGCAAATACGCCATTTGCGCTCATGAATTGCGTACCGTTCAGCAGGGCGAGGCCTTCTTTGCTCATCAGCTTGACAGGTTCCCATCCAAACTCGTCGAGAACGCTTATGGCTTCACGTTTTTTACCTTTATAATAGACATCCCCTACGCCTATAAGTGGCAGGAACATATTGGCAAGTGGAGCCAAATCGCCCGATGCGCCGAGCGAGCCGCGGTCGTACACTATGGGCAGGACGTCGTTGTTGAAAAAATCGAGGATGCGTTGGACTGTCACGACTTGAACACCGCTATGTCCGAGCGACAGTGCATGGGCTTTCAGCAACATCATAAGTTTTACTATTACAGGACGCACTTCCTCGCCCACGCTGCATGCATGGCTCTTGATGAGGTTCTCTTGCAATGTGCCGAGTTCATCACTTGAAATGTTTTTGTTGCACAGGGAGCCAAAACCTGTTGTTATGCCATAGAGCGGTTCTTGTGACGTTGCAATTTTCTTGTCAAGATAATTGCGGCATTTTTCAATTCTTTCTTTTGCTTCGGGAGCAAGCTCGAGTTTTATGTTTTCATTTATGATATGTTCTATAAGTTCAAATGAAAGTTCGCTTGAGCCTATTTGATATATGTTGTTCATAAGTGTAATTCTTTGTTTATGCGGTTAAGCAATGTTTTTTCAGTTTCAATGGCTATTTTCTCAAGTTGGTCAGCTTCATTTTGCATAGACATGGCAATAGCTTTGTCGTGGATTGACGTAAGGTTTATCCTGACGTTGAGCAGCGCGGCCAAAACTGCATTTCGTGCCGACATCATTGCCACGCAAGCATCGGTAATTGCATTGCGGTTACCTTTTTCGGCAACCATGTTTATTGTATTCATTATGGAACATGCTTGTCGTGCAACATCCATCGGCACTGTTGCTGCATGTATGGTTGCTTCTTGGATGGACTTGTCGCGGATTGCGATTTCTTCATCATTGGATTTTGGCATCTTGAAACATTCAAACACCTTCCTGTAAGCCTCGCTGTCCTTGTCTATTGCATCCATGAAGAATTGGGATGCGCCGATAAACTCGTTTCGGGCTTTCAACATGTCGCATTCAACGTCGGCATATTTCTTTTTGCCTAATGTAAGGCCGGCTACCATTGCCCCGAGGGAAACCGCAACTGCTCCGCAGAGAGCGGCTATGCTCCCTCCTCCCGGGACAGGGTCGTTACCGGCTACCTTGTAAAGAAAATCTTTTACAGTATTGTCGATTAACATAATGTCGTGAAATAATTGTTATTAGGAAGAATAACGCCTCCTTTTATGGTGTGGCTTACGCAATTCATTCCGATGTAGTATGTGAGGAAATGATAATTTGATGTGCTGAGTAATGCGAAATCTCCGGCTTTGCCAACTTCGATGCTCCCCATGGATTCGGCCAAGTCGAGAGCCGCAGCTCCGTTCAATGTGAGCGCAGTGATGGCTTCTTCTATGGTCATTCCCATGTTGATGCATGCAAGAGCAAACGTGAGGGGTATTGAACCGGAGAAACAGCTTCCCGGATTCAGGTCGGTGGCAAGTGAGACTGCGCATCCTGCATCAATCATTTTGCGAGCCGGGGCATATTGTTCTTTAAGGGCAAAGGCTGTCAAGGGGAGCAATGTTGCTACTACACCGGCATCGGCCATGGCTTTTATGTCTTTGTCGGAAGCATGTAGCAGGTGGTCGGCCGATGTTGCATGCAGCGATGCGGCAAGTCCTGCTCCTCCAAGTGGGACAATTTCATCGGCATGAAGTTTTAGTTTCATGCCGAGTTTTTTGGCCGCTTCAAGTATCTTGCGCGATTGTTCTAATGAAAAGACGTTTTTCTCGCAGAATACGTCACAGAATATGGCAAGCTTTTCTTTTGCAACTTCGGGCATTACCACGTCAATCAAGAAATCGACATATTTGTCGGTTTCTTTGGCAAATTCTTCGGGTACGGCATGGGCTCCGAGGAATGTGGGTACAATGTCGACTCTTTTATCATTGTCATTATTAAGATGCTGCATGACTCGAAGCTGCAACAGTTCAGTGTCCAAGTCAAGCCCGTATCCGCTTTTGCCTTCTACTGTGGTCACTCCCATCTCGCTCATGCGCTTGATTAGTGTTTTTGCATTGTGAGTAAGGGTGCCTATGTCGCATGAACGGGTTGCTTTTACTGTGCTGACTATTCCTCCGCCATGTTGCATGATTGACATGTAGCTGGCTCCGGCAAGTCGCATCGAGAATTCTTCGGAACGTTCACCGCCAAAAATGAAATGTGTGTGAGAATCGACAAATCCGGGCAAAAGACAGTTGCCATGCGCGTTCATGTGCATGTAACCATGATGAAATCCTTCTCGTTCTTCATTTCGTCTGGCTCCGACATATGTAATCAGGCCATCGGTCACCTCGACAGAGGCATTTTCAATGATGGAAAGTTTTTTCATTTCCTTCCCACGGCAAGCCGCAGTGCCGGTAGGGGTGACCACTCGGGCATTATATATTATGAGATTGCCTTTCATGACTTATTCCATTATGCGTGCTTCAAGAACTTGCTGCATTGAGAAGTTTTCGAGGCCGAGATAGTATGAAGCAGTGTCGATAAGAGCTTCCATTGGGACAAGTCCGATGATTTCACTGCCAACGATGCTCACTCCATAACGTCGAGCCTCGATTTTCACGAGTTCGAATGCGCGGTATAGGGCGGTGCGAGTATAGTCGGTCATATTGATTGACACTTGTGTTATACCACGGTCTTTTAATTCTACGCCCATTGCTTTGCAGTACCTGAGACCTCCGCCAATGAATCTTATCTTCTTGGCTATGTCGTGAGCGATTTCGAGACTTGGAGTGCTAAGATTTATGTTGTAGGCGACAAGAGGCATTCTTGCACCTATTGCTACCGTTCCTGCTGTCGGATGCCGCTCGATCGGCCCGAAATCGGGGTGCCATTCAGGTTGCTTTATTTTTTCGGCCATTCCTTCAAATTCACCTTTGCGTATGGCTGCAAGATTTTCTCGGTGAGGAGCGGTGGCTGATTTCTCATAAAGAAAGACCGGCAAATTGTAGAGCTTGGCAACTTCGGCTCCGACCTCCTTTGACAAATTTATCGCGTCGTCCATCGTGACATTGCGGATTGGAATGAATGGTACCACGTCTACGGCTCCCATGCGAGGGTGCTGTCCGGTGTGGTGGTTCAAGTCTATGAGTTTTATAGCGATGCCTATTGCTTCTATTACCGCATCGCGCAGCTGGGCAGGTTCGCCGACCACTGTCACTACAAGCCTGTTGTGGTCTTCATCATTGCTGTAGTCAAGCAATTTTACTCCTTTTCGTCCCCTGAAGGGAGATACAATCTCTTCTATCTTATTTAAATCGCGCCCTTCGCTGAAGTTTGGCACGCATTCCATTATTTTATCCATTGTATTATTGTTATATCAGATTTTCAATTAATTCATCATTTGCAATGTGTGGCATGGTGATGTGGTAATAATCGCCATGAGTATTGTTGAATTCTGCGCTTGTTTCCATGGCGTGCAGATTCCGTGCCCATGAGCGGCGTGCAACTCCGCCCATCACGTCCCATAGCATGGCTGAACGGAGGATGTCGTCAACACGTTTAGACCCGTCGCACACCATTCCGAAGCCTCCGTTTATGGCTTTGCCTATTCCCACGCCTCCGCCATTGTGTAAAGAAACGAGACTCATGCCTCGAGCGCAATTGCCTGCGAAGCATTGCACTGCCATGTCGGCCATGATGTTGCTTCCGTCTTTGATGTTTGAAGTCTCGCGGAATGGCGAGTCTGTTCCGCTCACGTCATGGTGGTCACGTCCGAGCATGATTGGTCCCACATCTCCATTGCGTACCATTTCGTTGAAGCGCAAGGCTATTTTCATGCGCCCTATGGCATCTTGGTATAAGATGCGAGCTTGAGTGCCAACGACAAGGTTGTTTTTTTCGGCATCGCGAATCCAATTGTAGTTGTCGAGGTCTTGTCCGCGGCGAGTCGGGTCGATGCACTCCATTGCGGCATGGTCGGTTTTTATCAAGTCTTCATGTTTTCCGCTCAGGCATACCCATCGGAATGGCCCATATCCATAATCAAACAGCTCTGGTCCCATAATGTCTTCGACATAGCTTGGGAATATGAATCCGTTTTTGTCCGAGCCGTCACGGGCAATCTCTTTTACGCCAGAATCGTAGACCGACTTCATGAACGAGTTGCCGTAATCGAAGAAATAAGTTCCTTTGTCCACGAGGTGCTTTATTGCTTCGTAATGTCTTCTGAGGGATTTGTCTACGAGTTTTCTGAACTGCGCATGGTCATTGTGCAGCATTTCTGTTCGTTGTTCAAAAGAGAGTCCAACGGGGCAGTATCCGCCATCATATACGGCGTGGCATGATGTCTGGTCGGATAGCAAATCGATATGTATGTTATTTGTCACGGCATATTCAAGCAGGTCCACGATATTGCCATGATAAGCCACAGACACTGGTTTTTGTTCTCTTTTGGCTTTGTCGGCTATGTTTAATGCTTCTGGGATTGATTCGGTTACGCATCCAACCCAACCTTGGTCGAGCCGTGTTTTTATTCTCGACATGTCGACTTCCGCTATTATTGCGGCAGCTTCGGCCATTTCTGCTGCTTTGGGTTGAGCCCCGCTCATTCCGCCGAGTCCTGAGGAAACAAACAAGAACCCGGCGAGGTTACCGTCTTGAGGGACTCCGAGTTTTATGCGTCCGGCATTCAATAGCGTGTTGAAAGTACCGTGAACTATTCCTTGTGGACCTATGTACATCCAACCTCCGGCAGTCATTTGCCCGTAGTTGGCCACACCAAGCTGCATTGCAGTGTGCCATTCTTCTTGGTTGTCATACATTCCGACCATCATTGCATTGGTGATTATGACACGAGGTGCTTCGGGCTTTGACTTGAATAGCCCGAGAGGGTGACCGCTTTCCACTACTAACGTCTGTTCTTGTGTCAACTCCTCAAGATACATTTTCAGCAGTCGATATTGCATCCAGTTTTGGCACACTTGTCCGGTTTCGCCGTAAGTGACGAGTTCATAAGGATATAATGCTACGTCAAATGAAAGGTTGTTGTCAATCATCACTTGGAAAGCCTTGCCTTCGATGCATTTCCCTTTGTATTGGTCTATTGGTTTTGCCTTCAGGTCGCCTTGAGGCCTGTATCGGTATCCGTAGATGCGTCCGCGAGTGCGCAATTCTTCAAGAAATTCGGGAGCGAGTTGCTCATGCAATTCTTCGGGAATGTAGCGCAAGGCATTTTTTAATGCGAGGGCTGTTTGTTCACGATTGAGAGTGTACCCACGATCGGGGGCGCGTCTTATGCCCTCTATGAAATTAGGGTATTCTGGAAGGATATTGCTTAAAGAAAATTCCATAAGTATGTTAATGTATAAGAAGTTGTAAAATTGTTACAGTTTTTGGTATAGCGTATGCGCAAGATAGTAAAAATTATTGGTACTTACAATGTTGTGAATGTTATAATTTTAAGTAAGCCGCACTGGAATTTTCTTCAAAAATGGTGAATGCATGGATCCGTTATGTGGGTTGCGTAATGGCTTAAAACAAGAATAGCGACAATCGTCAATCGATGTCGCTATTCTTTGGGTGAAATAAGGGTTTCGAACCCTTGACCTTCGGAACCACAATCCGACGCTCTAACCAGCTGAGCTAATTTCACCATCTTGATTTCGGGTGCAAAGTTAAGGTAATAATTTTAATTATACAACTTTTGGCCGGTCTTTTTTAAGAAAAAAACGAGTGTAATTTGTAATATGGCTTATATCAGTTATTTAGTACGCTTGAATTTTTGTTATAAACCTCATTAGGCATAAGCCTTGCTGCATTGCTTTATGGTTGGTTACCTTTAATTGCTCCTCGTCATAGTTAAAGTAGTTTAAATAAATAATATTATTCTCTTGCAATTAAAACAATATACATATATTTGCAGCCTGTTTGATACAGCATTTTACATGTGTTCCAAATTTGGGGTCGACTGGTTTTGACAGCATGTAGAAGTGGTGTGTAAGCATGCAGAGCCATGATGCCTACGCTCTATAATATCTTGACATCAAAAATTTATCTGGCGAAAATAACTACGCTCTTGCTGCTTGATTGAAGCATAGTAGATCAGCTTAATCTCCGCCACAGTGGCGGAGACAAGACATCACCCGATTGCTCATTTCCCGTAGCTTATCGACTCGGTGGTGCTCATTAATCGGGAATAGGGACAGTTTTGTCTGGGAGCTGTTCTGAAATTTTACAGAATAAGTTGCAGATTGGTCGCCATGATCCAGTCTGCTTCCGACAATCAACTCATGGATAAGCATGTAGAAAGCTCATTAGTTCCATGTTTGGACGAGGGTTCGAATCCCTCCGGCTCCACAAAAAAAGGCGTTGAACCTGTCTATCTTGTCAAGGTTCGGCGTCTTTCTTTTTTGTGGCTTGTCACTTTGGGGAAATGATGAAGCCAGCTTTTAGAATAAATTTCAGTGTTTCTATACTGGTATTGCGGTCGTATATTTTTTCTTCTTCTGGTAACTCTTCGTAAGGAACGAGGCATGGATGTTTTTTATGTTTGTCATCTCGTTTTGAACCGTATGTCCACCCTTGCTTTATGCGAGTAGCAGCCCAAATTTCATGTACGTTTTTTGCCATCATTTCCACTAATGCTTCCAACTCTTCAGGCAAACGGATATTGCCTGTGTCAATTGGTTGAGGGACATATCCATTTTTTCGAACATGAGTTTCTTTTATGGCTGCTTGACCCATATTTTCGGCCAATTGGGCTAAAAATAGTGATATTTGTTTTTCTATCATGGCTTTGCATTCCCACTCGGTTTGTTCCATAAGCGCATGGTAGAATGCAATGATGTCTGCACGGTTGTTCTGCATTATATGTTCTAAAATTGTTACTTTCTTAGCCTGCGCGTAAAGTTTCTCCAATTCGACATCGTCATGTTTTTGAGTCGGAATAAAAAGCAGTCTGTCTTTGGCATATTTTCGCAATTTTTCGGCTGTTTTGAGTAGTATTTGACCAGCAATTTTTTTATTCTTTAGCTGGTTGAGAATTTCGGAAGTGATTCTGTCCGACAAGTCGGAATCAAACAGTAATTGACGTGCCTGTCCTTCGATGCTTTTTATTACTTTTTGTTTAAGCTTCGGATTGAGTTCGGGCGACAGGGTGTTTTCGTCACGGATGATATCTTCAAAGTAATCGGTGTCAATGTTACTCACCTTGTCCATTAAACGATGATAAGGTGATTGCGGATTGTCTATTGCCGCAGCAATGATGTTGTCAAATATTCCTTTGTCCATTTTAGTATTCAATTATTATGTGTTGAACGATTTTATATTTGTTTACTATAGAGCAGCTCTAATTATAGAGCTTGTATTTAATCTGTTCCCCTTCTGTCAGTTCGTAGTTCTCCAATTGGAAATTATGAATAACAGTTTCCAATAATCCCTCTTTTGAAGGTTTATATGTCATACGATATATGATATTATCGTTATCAATCATATACAATCGTTTCCCATCTGCAGATGTTATTATTTTATGAATTTCTTTAATATAACGATTATTTTCTTTTAGGTTTAATGAATCGTCAATTACTGAAATCCATGTCTTAGATGGGTATTGGGTTTGAATAATCATCATACGGTTACCTTTCGAGATGCATAGATTGCAAATGTTTTCTATATTGTGGCATTTAATATCTTGTTTGTTACCATTATGTCTCATTATATACAGAGAATCGTTTGTGGAAAATGCAATAATCGAATCATTGTTTCCAATAGCTTGGATCTTGGAATTTGCACAATATAGCAAAGATATATTTTTGCTTTGCGGATTATACATTTTCACAGTTCCGTCATCAGAGCCGATTAAAATATTGCCGTTATGTGCGCAAATTGCTTTGATTTCAACACCTTCATTATGTATTGTGTCCGATTTGAGAAATTGTCCGTTCATTACAGGTTGCATGACAAGTATAGAATCATTACGCCAAGGAATGTAACAGATGTTTTGACCATTAATTGCCATCTCGTTATAAGAACCTATATTTTTTTTAGTAATTATGGAGTCATTTATATTAATAAAATAAACACTTCCCCAGCTTGAGGCCATAAGTGCATTATCATTTATCCAGTTGCAATTATATAGGTTTTCATTACCGCAATCAATGGATTTTATAAATTGGCCATTGGCCGCTGTGTAGATGTTTATGATGCCATTTCCATATGCTGCTGCCAGTCTTGTTTCGTCGGGGCTTAAAGCCAAATTGTTTGCTTTATTGTTTTTTTCAAAAAGTCGTTCAATGTCATATCTTGTTTCATAAGCTAAAGTATCTAAGCGAGCAAACATTGCATCCTCAATATTTTTTGTGGGAGCTTCGTCGTCTTTAAGATAATTGCTTATTACATATAATGCTGCCTTTTGTCTTCCGAAGATGTCATTATTAAGATCTGTAAAAGTTACCTCTAATAGATGGTTCGCAGCAGCTATTTTTTCTTGTCTGTGTTGATATAAAACACCTGAGATTACGCATGTCGCAATAATTGCAAATGTACAGATAAATGATTTTTTATGGTGCAATAAAAACTTCGTCGTATCATGTTTTATTGTTTTAACTCTTAGCGTTTTGAGCAGATATAAGGCATTTTTGTACATCAAGAATAGAGCCAGCATGGCAACTATAATACCTGAGATATTACTTAGAATTGTTTTAGCTGTTGTATTAGGCATCTGTGTGCCGAAATCAGACCCCCAAAACCATACTAACCAATAAAAAGCCAGCCATGCGACAAAAGCCAGAATAATCATTGCCAATGATTCTCCAAAACCTTTTAACATGGCATGTGATGGCTTGGAGCTTGTCTTGATTCGTTTTGTGCTTAGATACCAGCATAGTAGCATGACTACTGCAATAACGAGTATTAATACGGATAAAATGATTGGTTTCCCAAGTAAATAGCCGAATGCTCCTTTCATTATAGTATCTTGCATGTTATTATAGAGAGTTTGTACAAATGAAGCCTCTTTTATTTCCTTAAAACCTATAAATTCATCATCATTGTAAAAGTCATTTATTTTTCCATAAGGCACTATTATGGTAATCTCTTTTTTTACAGAATCAGCTAATTGATTAAATTTGATATTGGGGTAATTAATGCGCCATAGTCTTTGTCTGGCTGAAAGGTCCTTGCATAAAATTTTAGATTCAACATCGATGTAGGTAGGTATTTTACCATCTATGAACGTGTCTTTAAGATAAATACTTGTTTTAGCATCTAAGAAATTTTCTGTCACTTCAAAGTGGATTGTTGAATCTTGAATTGCTTGTGCATCTTCAAAGTTTGGGAATCCATAACCACCAACAATTCTTTCGCTCTCTACATAGAGCCAGCCACGGGTACATATGTAGGTGGTGTCGTTACTCCTTTTGATATCAAATGTTTTATTGCTTTCATTTGAAATAAGCACAGGTATGCTGTCATAAGTGATTACACCATCTTCCCTCTTAATTAAAGGACCATTGCCTTTAATTTCATATGTTATGGCGTTTGGCACATCTTGTAATGCAGATAATAGTGGTATGATATGATAATCGAGGGATATGAAATCGTCTTGATTAAATATTATTGACTTAAGATTGGTACAACCAAGGAAAGGATGTTCTTCAAACGAAGTATGTTTGTTAATAATAATCTTTTCCAAATTTTTACAGTTTATAAAAGCGTAGTTTGCAACCTTTAAATCGGACAAATCGAATGTATTTCTTTCATTCCCGACATATCCCAAAACAATGTCTTTGTGTGATGAATATTTGTATTTATTATGATTCCTTACTATGAGACCGTTTATCACAGTGTCTCTGATGGTGTCTCGTTTTGTAAGCTTATTGAGGTCAGAACTATAAATCCAAATGTCATTGTATTTTACACTGTCCTTTTTCAATCCACTCCAATTATACATTTGTCGTGGGAAATCTTCATAGACTTTCCCGTTTGTATTGAGGCTGTTTATTATTTTTGCATTGTCAATATATTTGATTTCTCCCTTTTCAATGTCCCACAATGTTCCATTGTGATTTATTAAGGTATTATTGTTTGTATTTGGAGAAAATTCCACGTCATTATCTGTAGATATGTCTCCAATTTCATAAGGCAGATATATTTGTTTTGCGTTTGGACACTGTTTTATTTCTAATTTGGAGATGCTAATGCTATCCTCAAATTCTACATATCGCAGCTTAGGACAATTTTCTAAATTTATCCAATAGCAGTCTCCTAATATTTTAATACGTTTGAGATTGGGATGATTTGATATGTTAATATTTGCACCGCCTTCAAAAAATAGATCCTCAATGTATTTATATTTAGAATCCGTCAAATCGCATAATTCATTTTTCGGCCATACTATGGTCTTTATGGGATTAATGGGGATTCTTTTATATAAGTCATTATCTTTTAGTGTGAAAACAGAACCTAATATTCCCACTGTGAAAAATATTGCGAGTAGGGCAAGCAGGCATATTTTCAGTATGCGGCCTTTGTTCTTTTTTTGTCGGTGTTCTCGCGTTTTATATATGGCAGAAGCAAGCAGGTCGTGTATCAATTCTATCCTATTATTGGTGTTCACCTGCAATATGCGCTTGTCACCTTTTGTCAATTCTTCCCAATTGGGCAAGAGATCAGCTATTTCGTCACGATTGATAGTATTCCTTCGTCCGTTGGAATCGATCAAGCGTTGTTCCAGTACTGATTGTGTTTTTTTGTCAAGTTTCAAGGACTCATAGAACTCTAATAAAAGATTTGACCCCATTTGCTCGAAATCTTGGAGAGATAATCTGTCACTTTCGTGTTTTTGTGCCTTTTGATAAAGAAGATAGCATGTGAGCGACAAGAGCAGTGTGTTTATTTGCTTCAAGTCACCTTCTTTTGAGAAATCTATGATTCTTGTAATAAGTTTTTCTCGCTCCTCTTTGTCGACAGGGAGGCAGTCTCTTCCTGGCAAGGTAATAATCTCTTCGGCTTCTTTGTCTGATACAGGACGCAATCCATAACGGTGCTGCTTTAGAGACGGAATAGAGGTCGTGTGATATTCAAATTCGGACAAAAAATCCTCCCTTAATGAGAAAAGCAGATGAATTTCATTATCGTCGACATACTTTTTTTGATATTCTTCAGGTATATGAAAATCGATGTCATTGGTATTCAGTTCATCAAAATCCAAAACGGGCTCGGTTTCTTTGTTTTGGTCGGTTTGGGAATCTCCCTGCGTCAATTGTGCCGGCTTTATGTCATTAAGGAAGTCGGCCATTTCTTTGAAGAAAGCGAGACGTTTCTCCTGATCTTGTTGCAGGGTAAATATCTCCTCAAATTGGTCGAATATGATGAGAAGCGAAGCCTTTTTGTCGCTCTTGATAAATTCATAGCAATGAAATAACTCCCAAAACAATGGTGTGGGTGAACTTGGCTTGACTATTTCCTTGACGGTTATACCTGCATTCTTGATGGCATTTATCACTTGGGTTGCATAGGGGTGCGCATTTTCATGGTGGTCGAGCCGTATGTATAAAGGGGTTATGCCATGACGGCGAGCCATAGGTAATAAATTGGCATTCAATAATGAAGACTTGCCGATGCCTGATTTCCCATATAAAACCGTGCCGATGTGGTAAAATACCAATTGGGCAAGATTTATGGTGTCCTCATCTCGGCCATAAAGTGTAGAACCTTCATCGTAGGCTTTTAATCCTAACCACGGATTTTGATTTATTTGCTTCATGTTATTGAGGTCTGTTTATTTCTGTAATAATCTTGTTTGCAATCTCATCCATGTCGTCAATGCTGGCATATTCCAGGGCATTGTGCTGCCTTAGTCTCTCGGGAATGGATGCTTGATAGAAGTTTAAGCCCTTTTCGGATATTGGAATAATATAAGTCCGTCCATAGCGTATGTTTGTCTGTATTGCTTCATCCCACTCTGTACGATATACATGTTGCTCGTTTTTTTCTCTTTCAATGTTTGAAGAGAGAATCGGTATGAAATATTTTGCAGTTCTGACACCCTGACAAATTTCTTCCAAGAATTTTCCTCCTGCTGTTATGTTGTTACGGTCGAACCATACATTTATTCCCTGTTCAGTCAGTATGTCATATAACTTCTTGGCAATGGCGTCATCTCGTCTTGAATAAGAGATGAATACATCGGCACCATATCCCACAGTATTGAATTTCATGTCAATATCATGTCTCCTTTCGTTTAGCTTTTCATTCAATCTGGTTCGCATAGTGTCGATGGTTTCTTGTGGCGGCCTTCTTAGTAGGGTCTGATTCCTTTGCAGAAAACGAGACAGATCGTCTTCGATATTTTCACAAGCATACATCCCGCTTCCAGAGCCTGATTTGCGTAAAGAATACCAGATGAAGCGGAAAAGCCAATCTGAGTAGCTGTTGCCAATCATTAATAAATATTTGTTTCTCAGGCTGCTGACAAGATTGCTTGGTCGACCTTCGGTATCGGCAATCCATGACGAACAGAAATCAAGCATGTCGATGTCGGTAACGACATAACGATGTGCGCTATCTCCGGCTTTTCCAAACATATAGTAGACAGTAGGGGCGTGCAAGTCAATGTCGTCCCTGATGTCTTGATTTTCTATGGGATTATTGTTGAAGTGCATTATTTTTAATTTACTACCCCAAATTTCTTGCATCACGTTTTCCACAATAGACGTGAAAGAGGTAGTAATGACAAATGGGAATTGTTTAATGCTTAGCAAGTCATACAAAAGCTTGGATGGAGTGAATCTGCTCCTTGACAGTATCTGATTGATATAAGAGTATATGTAATCTTTTTGGTTATGTTTGGTGAAATTTTTGTGGTAGATTAATTCTGAGAATGATTCTATAGGCGATGAGATATTAAACTTCTTGGCGAAATAATTTAGTATAGTTTTATGGGGATTCCCTTTATCACATAAAATTTCAGGGCCTATGACAGGTATTACATTACCTTGGATTATTTGGTCGATAAATGTATCCCATTCTGCGTCCTCCTCATTGAGATCAAGTATTATATCATCGAGATTGTCGTCTAATAAAAAGTTGTTGTCGTCCATGTCATTTTTGGTTGTTTTGATGTTATTATGAAGTAGGTGTAATGTAAAAGTTTTGCGGTTTAATTATTTTGTAGCACTTTTAGGATGTTTCTGATGATGGCGCGGTCATATTTTTTTGAGCTTTCGAGTAGCTCGTCATATGGGGCAATATCCATGTGCTTGAATAGCTTTGTCTTTGCTTCGTTCAGGTTGGTCTCCAGATTTTCAATGACTTCGGTGTTCTCAGAAACAAGAATTTGCTTGAACTCAATGCGTTCAGAGAATTCGTATGGACGGAAACCCATCAGAAGCCGCTCCATGTTCCAGCGGTTGTGTTCTGTTCTTGCCATAAGCTCAATCTCGGTTTTGGATGGTTCTTTGCTTTTGTCGTGTGTCATGCTTCTAAGTTTGAACGGAATGGAATTTGCCGCATACATGTTGGACTGTTGGAATGCGTATTGAGTTTCAAACCAATTCTCGGTCAATTCATCGTCTTTTGGCATTTTTGTGAAATTTTCGCCCTGGTCATATAGATATTTGATTCTTCGGGCATGTCGCATGCGCTCATGGTAATGAATGTCGAATGCATCTGTTTTCATGCCAAATGGGAAAATGTTGGAGAAAAGTACAGAGTCGTTTACTACTCGTAATATCTGGTCGCCTCCTGGTTGGTAAACGAGAAGTGGGATTTGCTTCTCACTGATTATTTCCGGAAGGAATAATGCAATGGAAGCATTCGTTTCGGGTTCGTTGTCGCATAGGGCGATGGTCAATATTTCTGATTTGTCATTGCGTAATGCACATTCTTCGAGGTAATTTCTCACGTCAGGAGTCTCTATTCCCCCGTCCAAAAATTCCCATTCAATGTCAAGGAATCCTTTTTCATCATGTGTGGGAGAAATATATCGTTTATTTGGGAAAGAGGATGTGCTCAAGTCGGGATTCTCAAAATTAACATATTTCCAATAAGACAGGCTCATCAATGCATTGTAACGGCCGAGGAAGAAATTCATTTCCTGCTTTATATCTGCATGTATGAATGTGATTTTGGTTCGCAACCCTTTGCTATGGAAATTAGGGAAGTGGCATACATGTGCGGCAGTGGCAGCCATGGCATACCCTATTGGAGACATCCCAACTATTATGAAATGGACAAATTTGTCATCGCGTGCGGTTAAGCCATTTCGATCTAATGATGGATAAAGTTTTCCATCCCGGTAAAATCTGCTGACCAGTACTCGTTGGGCGACATTCTCTAAAGAATTTATTACTGTAAGTCGTAGCATGCCCGAAGAGGTGTTGTCTTGTTTGTAGTAGAAAAGTTGAATGGAAGTGAGTCGGTCGAGAACCATAAAGCAGTCGATGATGCGACGTGAGTTACGGCAGGTTTCTTTTAATATTTCATAACATTTCATATTTACGGAATCATGCGCAGGCTCGTCATCCTCGCCTAAGATGTAGATAGTTTTGGATTGGTGTGCATCCAGTTTGTCAAGAGTCTCTTTTCTTGTACGACTGCCGAAGTACACATAGATATTACGGGATTTTTCTTTTGGAATCTCAGAGAAAATATATGATCGCACCTCTTCTGCATCTTTTGATGTGAGTATGACTATGTCACGCTTTGTATTTTCAGGCTTTCCTAGAAGGGTCTTTATTAAATTTGCCAGCATGCTTCTTGCTCCGATTATCAGAATGTGGTCGTCCACTTCATAGGCTATACCTCCATTTCTATATCGGTCTATTCGTCGTTCAAGGAAGTTGCCTACTGCATTTATTAGCAGGCTTGTGAAAACTACGGCTCCGGCGAGAGTTATTGCTAATTGGAACAATACATTTCCACCATTGTCGCTGGAATTGCAGAAAGAGCCGGGGTCGAGTAGTAATTCCACGACTCGCCATCCTTTTACGTCAAAAAATGATGATGCAAGCAGTCCTGCTCCACCTATAACGATAATAAAAGAAGTCAGCCACATGAATTGTTTCCAGCCTCCCTTGTAGAAGGCTTTGTCAAAATGTTTGCAGGTCCATGCCCAGAGTTGCTTGAACATTTTGATAATATTGCAATTAGCAATCTTGACTTTTAAGTTCATAATATCGAATTATTGTTGTGATTACTACCATGTAATCGTATCTCTTGTAGTCGGGGATTTTGGGCAATTCGTCCCAATTTACAATGCAAAGGTGCTTTTTTGCCTTTTCATTACATGTGTCGTTAATTTCTTTTGCCTCTTCAAGCGTCATTGGTAAATATCCCATCATCAAGTGGGATGCGTTCCATCGCAGGTGTTCACATATTGAGACATTAATCAGTCGTTTGAGCCATTCTTGTTTTGTCGAGACATTTGAACTTTGATTTTCAATTGAAAAAGGCCATACAGGAAGTTCTGGGGCATTGGGCATATCATGTAGCCCGAGTAAAATTTCTTTTGTGTAGCAGTGTTTGCAGTTGGCTCTGTCTTGAGCTAATTTCCTATTTATTCTTCGGTATCCGAGTAGTTTTATTTGTTCTTTATTGATTTCTTCATTTATTCTTATGTCATGGGATTTGTATACTTCTTTTGAAGCGATGCAATAGGATTCGTAGAATCTGTGGGCCATTGTGTCTTCTTCTTCATCCAATAGCCACTTTTTTGTATATATGTCTTTGGGATTTCCGAAGTATTCAATTGCTGGATAACAGTTGTCGGCGTATGATTCTATTGTTTTTTTGAATTTGAATTCATTGTTGGAATCACATAGGCGGATAAGTATTTTGAATTTGTCGAATCTGTCAGTTCTATGCTGCATGGCGTATTCGTATATCATGGTGGCAATATGTAAATTATTTTCATCTTTCCCTGTGGCAATGACGACATAATTTAAATTGTCGACAAGCATGTGCAATATTTCTCCAAATTCTAATGAGCCTGCATTGCATGGATGGAATGTAATTTCGTTTATGGCTTCCAATTTAGGCAATGCTGGTATATCTTGGTATAGTTCTCCTTTAATTTCATTGATTCTATTGTCAAATACATGGAGTTCTATCGGTGTTTTATGTCCGTTACAGTCGGGGAAAGCTGAAAATTCATATAGGAACCGTAATGTTTCTTGGCCTGTCGTGCCAAACCCGATGATAAAAGCGGTGAATGGCTTTTCAGAGTTCACGCATCCTAATTGTTTGTTTATTTCAACAAAGTTTATGGGCTGGGCTGGACAATTGCCTTTTTTATCTTTTCGCATGGCAAATTCCATGATTGCGGCTTTTGAATCGTCTATAATTTGTAATTTGCCATTTGAACATGCGGCAAGTAGTGCAGTTTCTTTTGTATTTTTTGTCGAACAATATAAACGGTTAATCGTTGCTTTAATTTCGCTGTTTAGCAGGTTGATTGCGGCGTGCATGTTTGAGACCTCATCATTCGATAGGATAAAAAAGTTTACAGCGCTTGATTTGCGCATGATTTTGTCAAGTTTTCTTAGGTTCATGTTTTGAAGGATTCCTTTGGATATCATGTCAATGGAATCAAGGGATAAAGAACTTCGTAGCAGGATAAATTTTATATCGGAAATTTGTTTTAGTATGTTGCTCTTGTACGATAATAGGCCCATTATGCCGCTGAAGCTTTGCCCGGATGTCTGTTCATTGTTTTCTTGAGGAATGTCGATAAAGATAATTCTTTCTTTGCCTTTAGACGCAGTATAGATGTCTTTAGCCAAGAGGATGCTTTTTTCGTTAAGGCCCCAAAACACGTTTAGCTTGGATTTGGAGGTTGAGTGCTGCCATATGGTAGCCCAGAACCAATCTATGATGCGTTTCCAAAAACATGCGACGGCAAATATCATGCTTATTATTATGGCTAAGGCATGAATGAGGGCGAAGCAGAACATGTACCAAGTGTTGGATTTGCAATTTTCGGCAATGCCTATTAAATTGGACTTTGATAGAAACATTTCAAATCCTGATAGTACTGAGCGTAATGTGAGCGTGATGACATTGCCATCAGTTCCGCCATAATCATATCCTATATAGTATATTGCGACTCCAAAAGAGAATACAAACCAAGCTGCTTTAGGCAAGATAATATTTACGAATGCAGAGGCATTGGTTCTGTTGTTTTTGTTTTTATTGAACAGTTCAACTGCTTCTTTCGATAGTATATATAATGATGTTATACAGGTCAATACGATTATCAAGAATACGACATTGATAAGATTTAAGGAAGGCAAATTAAGATTCCATAAGGATGTTTTTATGGCTTCAAATAAATAACTGGAGTTTGTGGCGGCCTTGTCTGTTGCTGCTATAATGTCTGGAGTTAGAGGCATAATAAAGTTGTTGCTTTAGGTTAATTGCTTGTTCTGTTATTGTTTGGCATTTGACACATGAAGAAGTTTCCTTTTTTATAAGGTCTGTGTTAATATGCTGATATGCTCATAAATTTGGTTTGTTTGTCTTCATATATTTGGAGATATAATGCACTGAAATTGTAGCGTTTTTTAGATTTATTTTGACATCAAGCAAAAGATGCTATTTGCAAAAATAATAAAAAAATATGCAATAATATCCATTTTTAATTTTGTTGCGATAAAATATTTTAAACTTCGTTGAGAATATAAGATTGTAAAGGAGTGATGTGTACTTATAGCATATGTTTAGGATATGAAAATTTTAAAGTATACGCACTATATAGATTAAGAATGAATCAATATATGGGAATTTTTGCTGTTTGGGTGTTAAAAGATGTTTACGGGAAATGGGTGCGCGTGTGGC
>ULUG01060348.1_pt1 | contig 87025 bp, 77 predicted proteins | sample 1958331 | NCBI WGS metagenome assembly ULUG01 (sample SAMEA4835755, study PRJEB28245) | human gut metagenome | biome: gut microbiome; material: fecal sample | place: Denmark | collected 2008
CCGATGGCCGGGATGCCCATGCCGCTTGCCATAACGGTCACGGGAACACCCTTCCATGTGCCTGTGTGTCCCTGAACGCCGCGGACGTTATTTACGAGCACGGGGTTTTCAAGGAAGGTCTCTGCGATGAATTTCGCTCTCAGCGGATCGCCGGGCATGAGGACCGTTTTTGCGATGTCCTCCTTCTTTGCCGCAATGTGCGGAGTGGGAATAGGCATGGTATTTCCTCCTTATGTGGTTTTAAGTGTTTTGACCAAATTATATCTGCACCCCCGCCTTTAGTCAAGTTTTAGTGGCGAATTAAGGCTCGGTGTGGTATTATGAAATAAAAACCGATAAAAAATGCACGGGAGAGAGGATATGAAAGACAGCAGCATCATCGTTATCGGCATTGCCGGCGGCACAGGCAGCGGAAAAACGACGATCACACGCAAGATCATGCAGCACTTCGGCGGCAACGTCAGCGTCATCTACCACGACAACTACTACAAGGCTCACCACGGCATGAGCTTTGAGGAGCGCACAAAGCTCAACTACGACCACCCCGACGCGTTCGACACCGAGCTTCTCATCGAGGACCTCAAAAAGCTGCGCCGCGGCGAGACGATCCACAGCCCGACCTACGACTACACGATCCACGACCGTGCGGAAAAGACCGTAACGGTCAGGCCCTCACGCGTCATCATCGTCGAGGGGCTGCTGATATTCCAGAGTCAGGAGCTGTGCGACCTTATGGACATCAAGATCTATGTAGATACCGACGCCGACGTGCGCATACTGCGCAGGATCGTGCGCGACGTGCGTGATCGCGGCAGGAGCCTTGAAAGCGTAGTGAATCAGTATCTGACCACCGTAAAGCCCATGCATGAGCAGTTCGTCGAGCCGAGTAAGCGCAAGGCGGATATCATCATCCCCGAGGGCGGACACAATCAGGTCGCGCTGGACATGGTGCTTGAGCGCGTACGTGCGCATCTTGCGAAGAATTGAGGACAGGACATGGCAAAGCTATATTTCAAATACGGCGCGATGGGCTCGTCAAAATCGGCTCAGGCGCTGATAACGCAGTTTAACTATGAGGAGCTCGGCATGAGCGTCTGGCTCATAAAGCCCAGCATCGATACCCGCGACGGCGCGGATATCGTGCGCAGCCGCATAGGCCTCAGGCGCTCGGCCGAGGTCATAACCCCCGAGCAGAGCATAATCGAGGCCTACGCGAAGGCCGGGCGGCACGACGTCATCATCGCCGACGAGGCGCAATTTTTCACTCCCGAGCAGATCGACCAGCTGCGCGAGCTCGTCGATGAGGAAGGCCTGCCCGTTCTGTGCTTCGGTCTGCGCACGGACTTTTTGACGCACTTCTTCCCCGGAGCGCGCCGGCTCATGGAGCTTGCAGACTCCATCACCGAGATAAAGACCGTCTGCGCCTGCGGCCGCAAGGCCACGGTAAACGCCCGCATCGACGAAAACGGACGCATAATCACCCAGGGCGATCAGGTCTTTCTCGGCGGCAACGACAGCTATGTGGCCATGTGCCACAAATGCTGGGTAAGCAGAATAAAAGAACAGGAAAAGTGAATATATGTGCAAAAAAGCTCAGGCAAAAGTCCTGAGCTTTTTGATTGCAATTTTACTCTACCTCGACGACGCCGTCGGCCTTGACGGTGACCTTTGCGCCGGTTTTTACGTATTCGAGGAACTCATCGCCCAGGCTGTCTACAACGGGCATCTTCGCGTCCGTCCACACGTCTCCGAGGATGGCGCCCGAGGCTGCCAGAGGGTCAATGGGCTTTGAAAACAGCATACACGCTGCCTGCTTTCCGAGTGCGCATACCGTAAACAGCACCATGCCGCCTGTCGTTGAGCCTATGGTCATGGGCAGGCACATGGCCTTGCCGATCATTGGCTTTTTGTATATCTCGGCATTATTCTGGTCGCCGCACTTCATCTGCTTATCGCCGAACATCATGCCCATCTGATACGAGGCGAGCGTGTTGAAGCCGCCGTGGGACACGAGCGCCTCGGCCGTGCAGGTGCCGGGGACGACTACTCTTCCTTTGAAAGTCTTCATTTTTTGCCCTCCCTCTTCGTTGTGATGGTGTGCAGGATCTCCTCCTCGGTGTAGTAACGTGCGCTGGTGTAGGTGCGCAGCTTGTTCGACGAGGTTATGACCGCCTTCTTCTTGCACAGGGGATTATTCATGTACATGAGCGGGCAGATGTAGCTGAGGATGATGCCCTGGCGCTTGAGCTGCTTGTAATACGGAGTTTTCTCAAACTCCTTTATGACGGGCGTTGAAGCCGTGAATACCGTGGGCACGGTGACCTTTTTAAGACCGCTTCTGCTCAGCTCGCTGCCGACGGCGGTCGTCCAGTCGATAAGCTGCCGGAGCGTCATGTGCGGGCAGCCGACAAAGCACAGCTGCGGTGCCGCGTCGGGATCTTTCCAGATGACGGGGTAGCTTGCCTTGACGCGCTCGAGCTCAGCGTCGTCAATGACATAGACCTGCGCGCCATCGGCGATTATGCCCTCGCCCTGCTCGACGGCCTCAGGCGTGAGGTTTTCTATGTGATACAGGCCGACAGCGCCGTTTGACGCGGTAGCCGCGCCGAAGTCCTTGAGATAGGTGCAGGCCTCCTCGTCGAGCGTCGTGCCCAGCCATTTATCCAGGCCCTTGACGTAGGGAACCTCCTCCATGACCTTCATGCCGATAGCCGAGCCGAGAAGCTGCGCCTCGGGCTTTTTCGAACACTTCACTTCAACCACCCATGTAGCCTTGCGGTTTTCGTCAAGCAGCAGGCCGAACTCGGGAACGAAGCCCGCTATTGAGCCCATGAGCTCTATCATGCCGGAGTTGCGGTTGCATCTCGCGCCGAGCACGGAGTTTGCGTACACGACAGCCGACGACTCCGCCCAGGAGAGCACCTCGCCCTTATTCGGCTTGTTGCCGACCTGATCGAGATAGCAGGTGCAGGTGTAGTCATCGTCGCTGGTTATGCCAAGCTCCCTGAGCTGCTGCTCATAGCTGTCCTGATAGGTGTACATGAATTTTTTGAATACAAGGTCTTCTATCAGACTGCTGGGAACATGCTTATCCAGCGGCTTGGGGTCGGCCGTAAACTTCTGATCGGACGTAAGGCCTGCGTCGATAATCTCCTGATACAGATCATACACCGGCTTCATGACCTTCAGACCGAAGCTGATAACGGTGTGACCGTATTCTGACGTTATCGGCACCATGCGCTCGGCGCCGAACGTGTCGCCGTACATGACAAGGGTCTTCACGACCTTTGCCATAGTCTCCCCCTTCTCACCGCTTAGCATTGCCTGCTGTTCGGGTGTAAGCTTCATATGCATTCACTTCCCTTTAATTTTTTGTTATTGAATTAACACATATATTGTATACCCTGTGTATTATAATGTCAACAATAAGCCGTCGTTTTACGACGCGAATTTGCGCCAGAATGCACAAGGAAGCGGCTCGACGAGTCACTTCCTTTTAACATTCTGTTCTATTCAAAACCGCCCGCCTCGGGCATCATTTCAGCAGAGATGCGCATTAGCATATTTGAAAACAGCTCCGTTTCCTCGGGCGTGAAGCTATCCTCGATGCGGCCGAGAACGGTTTTGACATAGCTGCGCATGATGTCCGTATAGCTGTAATATTTTTCCGACAAAATGAGGTGATATTCTCTGCGGTCGGTGTCTGAGTTCTGCTTTTTAAGATAGCCCTTTTTGATGAGGCTGTTGACCTTATATGTCGCATTCGACTGCGAAATGTTCAGAAATTCGGCAAAGCGGCCTATGGTCGGCTCGTTCAGGGCGTGGATGATCTCTATCGAAAATGCCTCCATAGCCGTGAGCGAGCCCTCGCGCTCACGCACGAGCTCGAATATTCTTCGGAAAAACTCAAGCTTAAACTTATCATACACTTCCAGAAAGCTATCTTGCAGCACCTTGACCTCCCCTTTCATCATAAACGGACGGCAACTGTTGCGGATTTTTGAACCATTTTAATATATTTTCGTCAATTTGTCAAATTTTCGTCAGAAAAAATCAAAAAAGACAGCATATCGCTGTCTTTTTTCCGGTTCTTTTATTTTTTTCGCTTGCCGAACATGCCGTTTTTCGGCTCTATCGTCTCGCCCATGGAGGACGCAAAGCCGCGCAGAGTCTCCTTTTGAGCCGATGTGAGATTTCTCGGGACCGTCACCTTGACGGTGACGAACTGATCTCCTCTGCCGCCGGAGCGCAGGAACGGGATACCCTTGCCCTTGAGACGGAAGGTCGTGCCGGTCTGCGTGCCCTCGGGTATGTTGAGCTTCACCTTTCCGTCGAGCGTCGGCACCTCTATCTCCGCGCCGAGCGCCGCCGTTGCGAACGATATGTCCTGATTCAGGAGCACCGAAGCGCCCTCGCGCTCGAATCTCGCGTGGGGCTGAACGAGCACCGTGACCAGCAGATCGCCGGCCGGGCCGCCGTTAGAGCCGCTGTTGCCCTGGCCGCGCAGGGATATGGTCTGTCCGTCGTCAATGCCTGCGGGGATGCTGATGCTGACCTTGTGCTGGCGGCGGATGCTGCCGGCACCGCGGCAGGTACCGCAGGGGCTGTGGATGATCTTGCCGCGGCCCTTGCACTTATTGCAGCGCGTGTTCTGCTGCATCATGCCGAACGGTGTGCGCTGCGTAGTCTTTACCTGACCCGTACCCTTGCAGTCGGGGCAGACCTCGGCTGTCGTGCCCGCGGCGCAACCCGTGCCCTTGCAGTCGGGGCATTGCTCGACACGTGTGACGAACACTTCCTTTTTTACGCCGAAGGCCGCTTCTTCAAACTTTATGTTGACATTCGCACGCAGGTTCTCACCCTTTCGCGGAGCGTTGGTATTTTTGCCGCCGCTGCCGCCGCCAAAGCCGAAAATGTCGCCGAATATATCGCCGAAGCCGCCGAAATCACCGAAGCCGCCGAAATCGCCAAAGCCGCTGAAGCCGCCCTGTCCGCCGCCAAAACCCTGACTCGGGTCAAAGGCGGCATGGCCGAAACGATCGTACTTTGCGCGCTTATCAGCATCGGAAAGGACCTCATAGGCCTCATTTATCTCTTTAAACCGCGCCTCGCACTCTTTGTCGCCGGGATGAAGATCGGGGTGATTTTCTTTGGCAAGCTTTCTGTATGCTTTTTTGAGCTGATCCTCGGTCGCGTCCTTGGATACGCCGAGAACCTCATAATAATCTCTTTTTTCTGCCATAAAGCCACCTCATTTTTTAACGCTCAATATGGGCGCACTCGCAGTGCGCCCATATGATATAAGCAAGCTTTCGATTACTTCTTGTCGTCGTCATCGACCACGGTGTAGTCTGCGTCGTAGTAATCCTGACCGTTGCTGTCGCCGCCTGCCTGAGCGTTGGGGTCAAAGCCCGCTCCGCCCTGAGCCGACTGAGCCGCCTCATACAGCTTGCCGAACACGTCGGTAAGCTCCTTGGTGGCGTTCTTGATGGCCGCGGTATCGGTGCCGGTCAGCGCGGTCTTGAGCGCCTGAAGCTTTGCCTCGATCTCGCTCTTGATGCCCGGATCGACCTTGTCGCCCATCTCCTCGAGGGTCTTCTCGGTCTGATAGACGATCTGATCGCCTTCGTTGCGGGCATCGACCTCCTCCTTGCGCTTTGCGTCCTCGGCAGCGTACATCTCGGCGTCCTTGACAGCCTTGTCGATGTCCTCCTTGGACATGTTGGTCGAGGATGTGATGGTGATGTGCTGCTCCTTGCCGGTGCCTAAATCCTTTGCAGAGACGTTTACGATACCGTTTGCGTCGATATCGAAGGTGACCTCGATCTGCGGAGTGCCGCGGCGAGCCGGTGCGATACCGTCGAGGTTGAAGCGGCCGAGGCTCTTATTGTACTGAGCCATCTCGCGCTCACCCTGAAGGACGTTTATTTCAACTGCGGTCTGATTATCAGCCGCGGTGGAGAATATCTGGCTCTTCTTGGTCGGGATGGTGGTGTTGCGCTCGATAAGACGGGTGCATACGCCGCCGAGAGTCTCAATGCCCAGAGACAGAGGAGTTACGTCCAGCAGCAGAACGCCCTTTACGTCGCCGGCGAGAACGCCGCCCTGGATTGCTGCGCCGATAGCGACGCACTCATCGGGGTTGATGCCCTTGAAGCCTTCCTTGCCGGTCAGCTGCTTTACCATCTCCTGAACTGCGGGGATACGGCTCGAGCCGCCGACCATCAGAACCTTGGAGATATCGGAGGCGGTCAGGCCGGAGTCGGAAAGAGCCTGCTTTACGGGGCCCACGGTCTTCTCGACGAGGTGATGAGTCAGCTCGTTGAACTTTGCGCGGCTGAGCGTCACGTCGAGGTGCTTCGGGCCGGTCGCGTCGGCGGTGATGTAAGGCAGATTGATGTTCGAGGTGGTAACGCCGGACAGCTCGATCTTTGCCTTCTCTGCAGCCTCACGCAGACGCTGCATTGCGACCTTATCGCCGGACAGGTCGATGCCCTCGGCCTTCTTGAACTCGTCAACGAGGTACTTAGTGATGCATGCGTCGAAGTCGTCGCCGCCCAGACGGTTGTTGCCGGCGGTAGCGAGAACCTCGATGACACCGTCGCCGATCTCGAGGACGGAAACGTCGAAGGTGCCGCCGCCGAGGTCATAGACCATGATCTTCTGATCGCTTTCCTTATCCAGGCCGTATGCAAGTGCGGCCGCGGTAGGCTCGTTGATGATACGCTTTACGTCAAGACCCGCGATGCGGCCCGCATCCTTGGTTGCCTGACGCTGTGCGTCGGTGAAGTACGCAGGAACGGTGATGACAGCCTCCGTAACCGGCTGGCCGATATAGCTTTCCGCATCCGCCTTCAGCTTCTGAAGTATCATTGCGGAGATCTCCTGCGGAGTGTATGATTTATTGTCAATGGTGACTTTGTACGCAGAGCCCATTTCACGCTTTATCGACGAAATAGTCCTGTCGGGGTTCGTGATGGCCTGACGCTTTGCGACCTGGCCTACCATTCTCTCGCCGGTCTTGGTAAATGCGACGACCGACGGAGTGGTGCGTGCGCCCTCTGCGTTTGCGATAACGACAGCCTCGCCGCCCTCCATGACGGCAACACAGCTGTTAGTTGTACCGAGGTCAATACCAATAATCTTACCCATAATGTAAATCCTCCTATTTGAAAGTTAATAATATACTTAATTAAAATTTATAATCAGTTTGCTACCTTTACCATAGCAAAACGGATCACCTTGTCATTGAGCTTAAAGCCCTTCTGGAACACCTCGACGACTTCGTTTTCGCCGAAGGACTCGTCCTCGACATGCATGACTGCGTTATGCACGTTGGGATCAAACTTCTGTCCGAGCGCCTCGATCTCCGTTATACCGAGCTTTTCGATAGTCTGGTTAAACTGAACCATCGTCATCTCCACGCCCTTACGGTACGCTTCGTCGGCGGTCGGCGTCGCAAGCGCTCTTTCAAGATTGTCGTACACCGGCAGGAATTTGAGCAGCGTGTCCGCCTTTATGTCGGCGTACAGCCCCTCGCGCTCCTTCTGGCTGCGCTTGCGGAAATTATCATACTCGGCGCAGAGCCTGAGGTACTTTTCCTTTTCCGCCTGGATGAGCTTTTCGGCCGTTTCCTTTATCTCGGCCTCTTTTCTGCTCTCCTTCTTCTGCTTTTTTTCTTTTTTTGCTTCCTTGGACTCTTCTTTGACTTCGTCCGTTATTTCCTCGGCAGCGGTCTCGACCGTTTCGGCCTTGACTTCCTCGGTCTGAGGCTCCTGCTCGTTTTTATCTTTCTTACTGCTCATCTGTTATGTCATCTCCCTTGATTATAAGCTTATTATGCATGCCCGACGGGGGAGCTCCTCCCGCGCCGAGCCGCCTTGAAAGTCCCGCCGCCAGAAAGCTCAGCTTCGCGGCAACTGCGGAATAGTCCATTCTCGTCGGTCCTACGACGCCTATAAGTCCCTTTGTATTATCTCCCATGTCATAGCTTGCTATAACAACGCTGGAGTCCTTGAGCTCCTCGGCGATATTCTCAGGTCCTATCAGGACGCGTACCTCGGAATCGTCGTCAAACAGCCCGTTTTCCGCATCGGCAATAACGTGGCCGCCGTCGGCAAGATAATTCATCAGCTTATGCGCCTTGTCCGGGTCGCGGAACTCCGGCTGACTGAGCAGCCTGTTCTCGCCCGTTACATACGCCTCGACTCCGCGTTGGCCCTCGAGCGTTTCCATCGTAAACGACGCGATGACTGCTGTGAGCCCCATGGTGTCGCCCGATGCACGCTCTGTCGAGGATATCAGCAGCGGCGTTACCTTATCGCCTGAGATGCCGGTGAAGTTTGCGTTAAACAGCGTCGCAAGCTTCTGGATCATCTGCTGATCGACCGATACCGGGAGATTTACGAGCTTGTTCTTGACCGTATTGTTGCTGAGCATCACGACGATTATAAACGTGTTGGCATCAATATAAATAAGGTCAAAGCGCTTTATCGTCGCCGGGGCGTAGGCCGCAAGCGCGAGTGCCGGATAATCGGTCAGCTGCGAGGCGAGCTTTCCGACATCGCGCATCTGCTCATCAAGCTGCGTGAGACGTTCGTTGAGGCTTCGGTTTATCGCCTCTGTCTCCTCAAGGGAAAGCTTCTGCTTTTCCATCAGCTCATTGACATACATCCTGTAGCCCGCGGGGGTCGGGATGCGTCCGGCCGAGGTATGCGGCTGTTCGAGATAGCCCAGCGCCGTGAGCTCTGCAAGCTCGTTTCTTATCGTTGCGCTGCTGCATCCGATATCGGTGATGCCCGCAATGGCCTTGCTTCCGACGGGCTCGGCCGTTTTGATGTACTCATCGACCAGTGCGCCGAGTATTTTCTTTTTTCTTTCGCTTATACTCATTTTGCACTCAAGCTCCTCGTTTGCTGGCACTCTTAACCTTCGAGTGCTAATATAGCACTGTTTTTTATTCTTGTCAAGGCTTTTATTAAGAATTTTGCGTAAAAATTTATATATTTTTATTTGCGAGTTTTGGGATTCTGCGAATACGGCGATTACGGTGGCCCGGTTCGATGCTGCGGCGAAAACCGGTTTTGCACCGCCCTGCGGCACTGCACCGCACCGTGTAGAGAACGGGCTTGCCCGTTCCGCTTCCGAAAATCCGGTCGGAACTTAAATCTGTTCGTAGGGGCGGGCATTGCCCGCCCGTTTTTACGGTTTCCACCGCACCCTCCGGTCGTGCCGACGCAGAATATGTATCGGTGACAGCGTAAATGCGCTATTAAAAAAAGAGCGCAGACTTAAATCTGCGCTCTCATTCTTTGTCCGTATTTAATTTGGGTTCCGACTGTGCGGGCGATCGATGATCGCCCCTACGAGTTGGAATCAGTTCCGACTAAGACCTCTACATGCGGAACAGGCAAGCCTGTTCCCTACAGGGGGCGCGGCGCAATACTATAGTGCGACGCAAACACGGTTTCCTCTGCAGTTCCGATACCGGGATACCGCAATATGCGTATCCGCGCAGACTCAAAGCGCCTCTGAAATTCAATTCAAAAAATCCCTGAGCTTCTTGCTTCTGCTGGGGTGGCGGAGCTTGCGCAGAGCCTTGGCCTCGATCTGGCGGATGCGCTCACGGGTGACGTTAAATTCCTTGCCGACCTCCTCAAGGGTGCGGGTACGGCCGTCAACGATGCCGAAGCGCAGCTCGAGCACCTTTTTCTCACGCGGGGTGAGCGTGTCGAGCACCTCCATGAGCTGCTCCTTCAAAAGTGAGAAGCTCGCGGCCTCGCTCGGCTCGGACGCGTCCTCGTCGGGAATGAAGTCGCCGAGGTGGGAGTCCTCCTCCTCGCCGATAGGCGTTTCGAGCGACACAGGCTCCTGCGCGATCTTAAGGATCTCGCGCACCTTGTCGACGGGCATGCCCATCTCGGCGGCTATCTCCTCGGCGCTGGGGTCATGGCCGAGCTCCTGCAGGAGCTGGCGCGAAACTCGGATAACCTTGTTTATGGTCTCCACCATATGCACGGGGATGCGGATCGTCCTCGCCTGGTCTGCGATAGCGCGGGTGATTGCCTGACGGATCCACCACGTCGCGTAGGTCGAGAACTTGTATCCCTTGGTGTAGTCAAACTTCTCGACCGCCTTGATAAGGCCGAGGTTGCCCTCCTGGATGAGGTCAAGAAAGAGCATGCCGCGGCCGACATAGCGCTTTGCTATCGACACAACTAGGCGCAGGTTTGCCTCGGTCATGCGGCGCTTTGCCTCCTCGTCGCCCTGGCTCATTCTTATGGCCAGCTCCACCTCCTCCTCTGCCGTCAGCAGGGGAACCTTGCCGATCTCCTTGAGGAACATGCGCACGGGATCGTCAGTGCTGTAGCTGTCATCAACCTTGACCTCGGCCATCTCCTCCTCGGTGACTTCCTCGATCTCGTTAAGCTCCTCGATCTCAGGCATGTCGATATCGTCGAGAATAGGCACCGCGTCGTCGGCGCTGATGTCTATGTCGATCTTATTGGCCTCAAGCGCATCGTAAAACTTCGTAATGGACTCGGCATCTACGCCCTTTTCCTCAAGCGCCGCTATCTCCTTGGTGCTGATTTTTCCGCTCTTTTTTGCCTTTTCCATGAGCTCGTCCAGGATATCCTCTGTGGTTTTAACTTCGTCCTGCTCCTCGGCGGGCTTCTCCTCAATCTTTGTACGGCGGGTGCTCTTTTTTTTCGGCGCGTCCTTAATATCGCTTGCTGCCAGCAGCTCGTCAGCTGTGCGCTCGAGCTCCTGCTCGGTCATGGTTTCGGTTTTGTTGTCCATAGCTTTACCCCTCATATCCTTTGGTTTCTTTAAGTCTGTTTGCAAGCTGTCTGAGATCTCCGTCCGACTGCTTGAGCTCGTGGCGGTCTCTGACCCTTTCTATGTAATCCGCCAAAGCCTTATCGCCGTTGCGCAGCGCCTCCGGCTTTTGCAGCACCGAGGCCAGAAGTGCGGCCTCCTGCGGAAGCAGCGCGGCGCTCATTGAGGCCATGCTGATCATATCTCCGTTTTCAAATTTTTCTTTCAGCACGGAATATATCCGAGCCAGCGCCGGTGATGAGAATATCTCCGGCGGCGGGAGCTCCTTACCGCGGCACAGTCCCTGATCGAGATAGAGTATCCTTATTATGCCCTCTTCTGCCGCGGCAGACTCCGGGTCGTCATAGCGCAGCTCCTTTTCCTTAGGCTGAAGCTGCCGCTCGGGATGCGACGCGCTTTTTGCGTCGGCGCGCTGAGCCGTGCGCACAAGGCGCTTGCGTCTTCGCTCGACCTCCTGCAATACAACGTCGCTGCCGACTCCGGCCATGGACGCGACGCGCATTGCGTACACCTGGCGCTCGACGCTGCCGGGCAGGTGCGCGACCATGTCCGATGCCTCCTTCAAAAACGCAACCTTCTGCTCATCGGCCGTGAGGTCATACTTGTCCGTAACGCTCCGAAGCTGATAGTCGATGTGGTTTTCCGACTTGTCTATAAGATTGTGGAACGCGTCCGCGCCCTTTGTCTTTATATACTCGTCCGGATCCTTCGCGCCGCTCATCGACAGCACCTTTACCTTGATATCGAGCTTTTCCAAAAGCCCTATCGCACGCTGAGAGGCTTTTTTCCCCGCGCCGTCGTTATCGTAGGCGATGATGACCTCATTGGTGTAATGCGATATGAGCCGCGCCTGCTCCGGTGTGAGTGAGGTACCCAGCGAGGCGACCGCACCGTCGAAGCCCGCCTGATGCATCATAACAACATCGACATTGCCCTCAGCAAGTATTATATGTCCGCTCTTAGACTTTTTAGCCAGATTCAGCGCGAAAAGATTGCGGCTCTTGTTGAACACCATCGTTTCCGGGCTGTTCATGTATTTTGGTTCACCGTCGCCGAGTATTCTGCCGGAAAAGCCTATAACATCGCCTCTGACGTCGATTACCGGGAACATCAGCCGGTTGCGGAACGTATCGTAATATCCGCCGTTTCTGCCCTTTCGGACAAGCCCGGCATCAAGCATCTCGTACTCGGAATAGCCCAGTGTGCGCATCGCATTTATGAGACTATCCCATGTGTCCGGCGTATAGCCGAGGCCGAAGCGCTTTGCCGTGTGCGGCGTTATCTGCCGCCGCTGCATATAGTCGAGCGCGGGCCTGCCCTCGGGTCTGCTCAAACATGAGTAGAAAAATTTCGCCGCGTCACGGTTTAAGTCCAGAAGCCTGCGGCGCTTTTTCGCCTCGCGGTTATCCTCCTGCTCGGGCATTGTCATGCCCACACGCTTTGCCAGAAACTCGACCGCCTCGGGGAAGCTGAGGTTTTCAACCTCCATTATGAAGTTTATAACGCCTCCGCCCTTGCCGCAGCCGAAGCAGTGGTATATCTGCTTGTCCGGCGATACGGAAAACGACGGCGTTTTCTCACTGTGGAAAGGGCACAGGCCGAAGCGGTTCGCGCCCGAGCGCTTTGTAAGGCGTACATACTCGCTGACAACGTCCACTATATCGTTTTTCTCCACGAGCTCCTGCAAAAAGCTCTCCGGAATAGCCATCTCCCATCCCTCCTTTTTTAGTGGCACTTTTTCAGATGCGCTTTAAGAATGTACTTATACGTTTTTTACGTGAACCCGGTATCGAAGCCGCAGCGGAAACCGTGGCATTTCGCATCCCGCGGGTGCGATGAAAATTTTGCGGTTGCCAATTGTGTCGCGCCAGACCATGTAGGGAACAGGCTTGCCTGTTCCGCTTGTTATGGTTTTGGTCGGAATTGATATCGACTCGTAGGGGCGGGCATTGCCCGCCCGTTTTATACAGTTCCCTACGAACTTTCCGGTCGAGCTGACGCAAAAGTCTTTTTACATTTATGTTTAGCTTTTGTTCCGACTATGCGGGCGGGCAATGCCCGCCCCTACGCTATAGATTTTTGTGCCGACAAAAGTTCAACATGCGGAACGGGCAAGCCCGTTCCCTACAAGGCGCAGACTAAATTTTGTCCGAGTTGACGGATGAGATGTTATCAAATCCGTGCGGCGCAGCCGCAAACCTCAATTATTCACTATTCATTATTCGTTATTAATTTTATTTCACCGTCCACGACATGGGGATGAAAGCTTCGCTGAATTTTTCCATGGCGTAGCCGTCGGTCATACCGGATATATAATCGCACACGGCGCGGGACACGCCCTCCCTGTCCGCTATAAGCTGCATCTCGTCCGGCATTTTCTCCGGATGGCCGATATAGTAGTCAAAAAGTCCGCCGATGATACCGTCTACCTTGCTCTCCTCGCCCTTGGCGATGGGATTGGTGTACACGTCCGAGTACATGAATGCATGGAAGAAATCGACCGCCTCCTGCATATAGTCGCTCATTTTTATCACTCCGCCGCCGCTGTTTTCTATAAGGTCGAGCATGATGGAGTTTATCCTCTCGCTGTTGCGCTCGCCGCAGCGCGTGCGGATCATCTCCGGCACATCCTCCTCGCGCAGAATGCCGGCGCGGATCGTATCGTCAAGATCGTGGTTTATGTACGCAATGCGGTCGGACAGGCGCACGACGGTCGCCTCGGTCGTATCGTCCGGCGCGCCGTGCGTATGGTGCAGGATGCCCATGCGCGTTTCATAGCACAGATTGAGCCCTCTGCCGTCGCGCTCAAGTATATCGACAACGCGCAGCGACTGCTCATAGTGCTTGAAGCCCTTTTCATATATCCTGTCGAGCGCGCGCTCTCCCGCGTGGCCGAACGGCGTGTGCCCCAGGTCGTGGCCGAGCGCCGTCGCCTCGGTGAGATCCTCGTTGAGGTCGAGCGCTCTGGCTATCGTGCGTGCAAGGCGCGATACCTCCAGCGTGTGCGTGAGGCGCGTTCTGTAATGATCGCCCTCCGGCAGGAGGTAGACCTGCGTTTTGTGCTTGAGTCTGCGGAAGGCCTTGGAGTGAGTTATCCTGTCAACATCGCGCTGGAAGCAGGTGCGTATCTTGCACTCGTACTCCGGCTCTGCCCTGCCCTTAGAGTTCTCGGCTCTGACGCCGTACTCGCCGACGAGCGTCCGCTCGAGCATTTCGCGTTTTTCCCTCGGACACGCCATACCGTTACCTCCTATCAAAAAAGGCGTCAAATTTCTCTTCAATATCTTTATACGACGCAAATCCGTATTTCCCTTTATTTTTATCAAAAAATTTTTATTAGCGCACGGACGCAGCTGCGGATACGGTGATTGCAGGTGCCCGGTATCGGAATATTGGAGGAAACCGTGAAAAGGAAAACACCGCTGACGAGACTGATCTCATGAAGAGAGACCAGAGACGGCAAGATGCCGCCACACGTCGCGGTGCTTCTGAAAACAATATACGCAACTCTTCCGAAAATATCAACACTGCCCAATCTTCTATTTGACTCTCACGGGCATGAGCTCCTCGCCGACTGCTTTGGCACTGCTCTGTCCGGCGCTGAGCTCGGTGACGCGAGCACAGAAGGCCTCGGCCTTCGCCTCGGGCAGCAGGAACGACATGCGCACGTCCGCGCCGTACTCAACATCGCTCACAGCGCCTTCGAGCGCCATGCACTCCGTTTTCATGCGCTCGAGCAGCGAATACGGGCAGACCGTCTCGAGCTTCACCCAGCGGCGCACCGCGGCGATACCGGCCGCGTCCAGCGCGTCCTTGGCGCTTTTGGTGTACGCACGCAGAAGTCCTCCCGTTCCGAGCAGCACGCCGCCGAAGTAGCGCGTCACAACACACACGACGTTCTCAACGCCCTCGCGCCGGAATACCTCAAGCATCGGCAGGCCCGCCGTGCCCTGCGGCTCGCCGTCGTCGGAATAGCGCACGGCGCCCTCGCGGATGATGTAGCACCAGCAGTTGTGCCGTGCGTCGTAGTGCTTTTTCTTCATCTCGTTTATAAATTCGCGCGCCGCGTCCTCGGTCTCGGCAAAGCGCACATGACCGAGAAAGCTCGACCGCTTTTCAACAAATTCCGCCTCTCCGCTTCCGGCAGGCACGAAGTACTCGCTCAATCCTCCCAGTCCTCCTTGGGCTCGGCGTAGCCGGGTATATACCTCTTTACCTTTCCGAAAACCTCCGGCGGCACGGTGACCTCGGCCTTGATGCAGTCATCGAGATACTCAAGGCTTGTGACGGCGGCCTCGCGGTTTAAAAGATCCATAACGCCCGCATCGGAATACGGTATGCGCAGCGTGACACGGTGATTGCCGCGGTCGAGCAGCGCGGAAAGCCTCCCGACGAGCTCCTGCACGCCCTCGCCGCTTTTTGCCGACAGGCACACTACGTCCTCGCCGTGCGGCAGTATGCCGATGTAAGCGTCGCACTTATTGAACACGCGTATGCAGGGCGTCTGCTCCGCGCCGAGCTGGCATATGAGCTCATCTACAACGCGTGCCTGCTCCTCCCAGTCGGGGTTTGAGATGTCTATTACATGCAGCAGCACGTCCGCGTAGCTGAGCTCCTCAAGCGTGGCCTTAAAGGCCTCGACGAGATGGTGCGGCAGCTTGCGGATAAAGCCGACGGTGTCGGATATCAGCACCTCCGTCACCTCGTCGATGCGCAGCTTGCGCGTCGTTGTGTCCAGCGTGTCGAAAAGGCGGTCGTTTGCCGGGATTCCGGCGTCGGTCAGGCAGTTTAAAAGCGTCGATTTTCCGGCGTTGGTGTAGCCGACCAGGGCGACGACGGGAATGTCGTTTTTCTCGCGCTTGCGGCGCTGCGTCGAGCGCACCTTTCGCACCGCGGCCAGCTCCTCCTCAAGCTTCTGTATCTTCCTGCGGATATGGCGGCGGTCGGTCTCAAGCTGCGTTTCGCCGGGGCCGCGTGTGCCGATAGGCGACGAGCCTCCGGACGCCGTCTGGCGCACAAGGTGCGTCCACATACCGGTCAGACGCGGCAGCAGGTATTTGTACTGCGCAAGCTCGACCTGAAGCTGACCCTCGCGTGTCTGTGCGCGCTGGGCGAATATATCGAGAATAAGCCCCGAACGGTCGAGCACCTTAACTCCGAGCTCCTCGCCCAAAACGCGCATCTGCGACGGCGAAAGCTCATTGTCAAACACTGCAAGATCGCAGTCGTTCATATCTATAAACGCCTTGAGCTCGGCGACCTTGCCGTCTCCGATGAAGCTGCGCGGATCCGGCGTCGGGCGGTTTTGTATCATCATGCCGATCGCCTCGCCGCCGGCCGTCTCGACCAGTGCGGCAAGCTCCTGCATCGAAATCTCGCTCGAGCGCTCCGACGGCTCCATTGAAGCCGCCGCAAGTCCGGCCAGCACCGCACGCTCGATTTTTATATCATTGTTTTCCATGACATCCTGTCCTTATTTTTTGTTTTACATTGCGTCAGCTGACAAGGGCATACGCGCTTGCGGACCGGCCTGGAACGCCGTCTGCTGCGTTATCGTCCTTGACATACGCCGGTATGCCTGCGTCCTCTGCCTTGCAGACGACGCCCCAGACCGGTCGGCAAGTCTTTCAGAGTTTTTCACGGAGGATAAACGGCGGCTGGCAAGGCAGCCGAGGAAGATGGGCTGTCGCCCATCGACGAGAATAACGATGCCAGGCGTTGTTTTGACCCGCGAAAAACCGTGTATGCCCTTGTCAACTGACGCTTATATTATACCAAATCGCCGTCCGCTTGTCACGAAAATATAAAAAGCTTCCGCACGAAAGGCACGGAAGCTTCCATTGCATTGCCGCGGTATCCGTGGCAGATCCTAAGATCGGACGCCGCCGCGCGCAGTTATTTATTTAATGTGCGGTACAGAAGCGTTACGACCTCCGCTCTCGTGCAGGTTGCATCGGGAGAAAACGTCGTGTCGCTCGTGCCATTTGTTATGCCCCGTTCCGTCGCCCAGGCCACCGCGTCGCGGCAGAAAGCGTTCGGCGCGACGTCGAAGAAGCGGATGCCGGAGCTCACCGTGGGCGAGCCCGCCGCACGGTAAAGGAAGGTAACTATCTGTGCGCGTGTGCACGTTGCGTAGGGCGAGAAGCTTGAGCCGCCCGTTCCATTTGTTACGCCGCGCTCGACCGCCCAGCGGACGGCCTCATAAAAGCTGTCGGAGGGGCTCACGTCGGAAAAGCTTGCGGCAGTCGCCGCCGTCGGGCATCCGCAGGCGCGCCAGAGGAAGGTGACTATCTGGAATCTCGTGCAGCCGTCGCCGGGCGAGAATGTGGACGCGCCGGTGCCCTTGGTGATGTTGTTCTTAACCGCCCACATAACGGCATCATAATAAAACGTACCGGGGATGACATCATCAAAGCTCTTTGCCTCCACGGGCTTGGAGCCGGACTCCTGTGCATCGCACACGGAGCATTTCCCTCCGAAGAATTTGTGCCCCGCGGCGGCCGTGGCCTTGCCCTGCTCGATAATGTCGCCGCAGCGGACGCACACAAGGTCGCCGGTATAGCCGCCGTTAACGCACGTCGCGGCCTTTTCATTGCGAAGCTCGGTGCTGTGGCCGAGAGCGAGGATGACAGAGCCTGCTTTGAATACCTTGCCGCAGACGGTGCAGACCTCATCGCCGGTGTAGCCGCCCTTGAGACAGCCGGCCTTTTTCTCGTTTTTGAGCTCAGGCTTGTGCTCAAGCGCGCTGACGTAGTTCTTTTTGTAGCTCTCTCCGCAGGCGCAGGTATAGGTGGTAAAGCCCTCGGAGATGCAGGTCGGGGCGGTCACTGTCTGCTTAAAGTCATGCTTATGATCCTCAAGCACGCCGCAGCGGACGCATATGCCTCCCTGATAGCTGTGGCCGAGCATTTTCGTATAGCTGTCGGTTTTTGTATCGCCGCAGGAGCATTTGTGAACGGTATAGCCGTTTGCGGTGCAGGTCGGCGCAGTGACGGTATCGACATAGCTGTGCGTGTGATTGGGGAAGTTTTTTGTCGCCGAATCGAGCGCATCATTTTTGCCCGCTATCGTCACTTTGCCCCACTCGTCGTCTTTTCCGAGGAACGTAACGTTCTTCAGAGCCGTACAGCCGTCAAACGCCGCCTCTTTGATGGCGGTCACGCTTGCCGGTATGCTGACGCTTTCAAGCGCCGCGCAGCCGGAAAACGCGTTTTTCGGGATAACTGTGACCTCGCCGGGTATTTTGACCTCCTTGAGAGCTGCGCAGCCTGAGAATACTCCCTCACCGAGCGTCTTGACGCTGTCGGGGATACTTATCGCCTCAAGTGCGGAGCAGCCCGAGAAAAGGCTCTTTTTTAATTCCTTCAGGCCTTTGGGCAGAACGACGCTTTTGAGCTTTGAGCAATTTGAAAACGCGCCCTCCCCAACAGTGTTCACGGCATCGGACATGCTCACGCTCTCGACTCCTGACGCGGTAAATGCCGATTTTTCTATCTCCGTCACCGTTTCGGGAACGGTATACGCGCCCGTTTTTCCGACCGGGCAGCTTATGAGCAGCGTTTTGCCTGCGTTAAACAGCACCCCGTCGGCGGAGGCATACGCCTCGTTCCCGTCCTCGACCGCAAACGCCTCAAGCGCGGTGCAGCCTGAAAAAGCATTGAGGTCGAGCTTCTTCACCGTATCGGAAATGCTGACTTTTTTGAGCGCCGTGCAGCCCGTGAACGCACCGCTTCCTACGCCCGTAACGCCGCTTTTTATAACGACCTCGATAATTATGTCACTGTTTTTCTTCCAGGGCTCTGACGTGCCGTCGTTTGCAAGCTCCGGCAGCTCGCCGCTGCCGCTTATAGTCAAGACTCCGCTGCGCGCAAGCGACCAGGAAAGGCCAGCCAGCGTTCCCTCGGCAAGCGCATCGGAAAGCTTTGCACCGCAGACCTTGCAGGTACCGTCGCCCTTATCCTCGTGCGCGGCCTTGTCGCTCACCTTGCCGCACCAGCTGCACTCGTGCCAGTGCTCGCCGCCGTCGCTGAGCCATGCCGAGCCTTTATCGCAGCTGTGCCGGATCTTCTCTATGTCTATGCCGGAGGTCTCTCCGCCTATCTGTGTCCAGCGTGCCTTTGTGCCGTCAAATATCACGCTTTCTATATTCGTGCCTTTAAAAGCGCTTTCGCCTATGCGCTCCACGCCTGCGGGTATCTTAAGCTCCTCGACCGCGGCGCAGGATGCAAAGGCCTCTTTGCCGATGGTCTTAACGCCGTCGGGAATGCTTGTGACCGCGAGCTTGCAGCAATTCTTGAACGCACTCGCGCCGATGACCGTAACGTTCTCGGGTATGTTCACTTCCGTCAGATCGGTGCAGCCGGAAAACAGCTCATCGGCAATCGCCGTCAGCCCCTGCGGCAGCGTCACATTTTCCATGCCCGAGCAGCCGCAAAAAGCGCCGCTTCCGATACTTTTTACGCTGTCCGGGACAGTGATCTCGGTAATGCAAGCGCTTTCGGCAAAGGCCCGCGCTCCGATGCGCTCAAGCCCGCCGGGAAGCTCAATACAGGATGCATGGCAAGAAGAAAAGGCATACTCGCCAATGCCGGTTACGCCTTTCTCTACGCTGACTGTTTCTATATAACATCCAGCCCATGGCGCCGGAGCTTCCTCGCTGTAATCAGCCATATCTCCCTGTCCGCTGATCGTCAGCACGCCGTTTTCTTCGTCCAGCGCCCATGTTAGATTGTCCCCCTTGCTGCCGTAGGTGCCGGGCGCGGCAGCAGCTTCTGCCAATGACTCAAGCGGTATAAGCGTCAGGGTCATCAGCAGCACGAGCATTAAGCTTAATACTCTCTTTTTCATCGTTTCCTCCCGAAATATCTACATTTGGATCTGCCTAGGTATATTCTACAAAAGTCCCGTTTTTATGTAAATACATCGCGAGTTATTTTAGTTATTTTACCAAAATCAGAGGGGTAAATTTGTACACTTTATCTAATTATCGGCAATGTGCTTTATTTATCTGTCCGGCAGCGCTCGACAAGGATCTCGACAAAGCCCTCGCGCAGCCTGCACAGCCTTGAAAACTGCTCACAGACGTTATAGTTCATCGCGCAGTTGAGCCAGTCAATGATCTGCCCGAAGCACTCGCACTTGTAAAAGCGGACGAGTATCTCGCGGCTTTCGGGGTCGGCCTGAATGTCGCCGAACACCGTGTGCAGGTAGTTTTCAACGACGCTGCCGCAGACCTTCATGAGGTACAGCTCGTATACGCTGCGGTTTGAAGAGTTATATATATTCAGCACGATGCGCTTATGCTCAAGCGCGAAGGCCGCCATTTTCTCAAGGCAGGCCTCCAGAGAGTGGTAGTCGGTGTATTCGCTGATTATCCTCTCGGCCGTGTCGATGACTATTTCCTCGACGAGGCAGGGTATGTCGTCATAGTGATAATATATGGTGTTTCGGTTAAAGCCGCAGCCCTCGGCAATATCGCGGACGCTGATCTGATTTATGGGCTTTTCGTTCAGAAGCTCCAAAAAGCTCTTCTTGATGGCGGCCTTCGTGAGATCGCTTTTTGCTTTGTAGGGCATTTCGCACCTCCGCACAAGTTTTTATACTTTATTATATAACACATAAAGCCCTTGACAGTCAATTGACCAAACTGACGAAGCAACGGTTTCCCGGTTTCTCCGATACTCTCGAACCGGGCCGGCGCAATATTTGCATCGCAAATATCGGTAACATCAGAATTCCGGTTTTGTCAGAGCCTTCGATACCGGGCGCCTGCAATTTATGTATCGGTTTAGCCTTTATGCGCAATTGAAAGAAAGTTGTCAATGTTTTTTGAGGGAAAATTATTGAATATGCGGCGCGGCGGTGATACAATATTGCTGCAAATCAAGCGCAATTTCAAGCGTTCAGCGGTGATATCGCGCCCGAACTGTTGCATTTTTAATGCAATTGCGCCGGTCAAAAATCGATTTTGTCTCGCAAATCGCGCATTAAATTTATTTTTGAAAAGGGAGATAATATGATGAAATTTTCAAGCAAGATCGAAAAATGCGGCCTTTCCCCGATGAGAAAGTTCGCGCCCTATGCGGCCGAGGCGGTCAAAAAAGGTAAAAAGGTGTATCATCTGAACATCGGACAGCCCGATATCGCAACTCCCGAGGCATATTTCGAGGCGGTCAGGAGCTTCTCGCAGCCTGTTCTGGCCTATGCCCCGTCCGACGGCGTTCCCGAGATGATAAGCGCGATTGTCGACTACTACGGCAAGATCGACGCGCCGATAACCGACAAGCAGGTGCTCATCACGACCGGCGGCTCGGAGGCCTTGCAGATCGTGCTGTCGTGCATCCTCGACGAGGGCGATGAGATAATCATTCCCGAACCGTTCTACCCCAACTATTCAACCTTCGTGACGCTCACCGGAGCAACGATCCGTCCCGTTACCACCAAGCCCGAGGAGGGCTATAAGTTCGCCGTCCGCGAGCGCATCGAGGCCTGCATAAATGAGCATACCCGCGCAATACTGTTCACAAACCCCGGCAACCCGACCGGCACCATCCTCACTGAGGATGAGCTCAGGCTCATGGCCGATATCGCCAGAGAGCACGATCTGTTCATCATAGGCGACGAGGTCTACCGTGAATTCGTCTACAGCGGCGAGAAGCTCATGAGCCTTCTCCAGCTCGAGGGCTATGAGGACAATGTCGTCGTCATCGACTCGGTATCCAAGCGTTTTTCCGCCTGCGGCGCACGCATCGGCTGCGTGATAACGAGAAATCAGGAGCTTTACAACAACGCCATGAAGTGGTGCCAGGGTCGTCTGTGCGCATCGACAATCGACCAGGTCGCGTCGGCAGCGCTGTACACCGTAGGCCCCGACTACTTTGACGCCGTGCGCAAGGAATACTGCGCCCGCAAGGACGCGCTCGTCGATGGGCTCAGGAAGATCCCCGGCGTTGTATATTCCGAGCCCAAGGGCGCATTCTACGTCATGGCCGCACTGCCCGTAGACGATGCAGAGAAGTTCCAGATCTGGATGCTCGAGGAGTTTGACGATAACGGCGACACGCTTATGTTCACCCCGGCCGAGAGCTTCTACAAAACTCCGCACACCGGCGTGAACGAGATCCGCATGGCCTACGTTATAAACAAGGCCGATATCACCCGCTGCATGGAGCTTCTCAAAAAAGGCATCGAGGCTTATTCAAAGGCGAATAAAGACTGAGCCGATGCCGTAAAAATGTCTGAGCTGTCAGACTTTTTGCACATGCTGAAAAGAGAGCGCAGATTTAAATCTGCGCTCTCTTTCAGCGTGTCAAAAAAGCCAATGGCTTTTTTGCACGCTTCAAATACGCCACATTTTTTGTGAAGCTTACGCTTCACGAAAAATCTCGCTTCGCTCGTCAAAAAGCCTGATGGCTCAGGCATTTTTGATGGCTATAATCTGATTTCGAGAGGGGCCTTGCCCCCTCAAGCTCCCCCGCTGCGCAGTTGTATTTACTCAGCAGCATAGGTTTTTTGACAGTCTCACGAGAGCGCAGATTTAAATCTGCGCTCTCCTTTTTTCTTGTTTTCTTGCATTTGCTTGCATATCGTCCGTGCGCCTTGGAAAAATCAATGCGCCTCCGAAAAGCCGCCGTCGGAGCAGAGAACCTGTCCGGTTATGAACGAGGCGCTGTCCGAGGCCAGAAATGCCACGGCCTCGGCGATATCCTCGGGTCTTCCCAGCCTGCCGAGGGGCGTATCTCCGGCGAGCATGTCCAGCGTCTCGCGGCCGAGCACATGCACCATATCGGTGTCGATAACGCCGGGCGCAACGCAGTTTACGCGGATGTGCGACGGCGCAAGCTCCATTGCCAGGGAGCGCGTCAGACCTATTATGGCGTGCTTGGTTGCCGAATATGCTGCCTCGCAGGACGCGCCGTGCAGTCCCCATATTGAGGAGATGTTCACGATGCAGCCCGAATGCTCCCTGAGCATACTCGGCAGCACCTCCTGAACGGTGTTGAACGCGCCGTTGAGATTTACGTCAAATATCCTGCGCCAGTATTCCTCGCTGATATCCTGAAACAGGCTCTGGCGCGCAATGCCTGCATTGTTGACAAGCAGCGTCACCTCGCCGAAGCGGTTTTTAACGGCCTCGACCATTTCATGCACGGCCCTGCGGTCGGCAACGTCGGCGCAATGCGTCATAGCCTCGCAGCCCTCCGCAAGGAGCTTTTGACAAAGCTCCTCTGCCTTATCCTGCCGCTCGATGTAGTTTATACAAACGGCGTAGCCCCGGTGTGCGAGCGCATCGGCGCAGGCTCTGCCAATGCCGCGCGAGGAGCCCGTTATTAGCGCGACTTTTTTCACTTTGCTTCCTCACTTACTTCAAACTGACTGGTGTACAGCTCCTTATACAGGCCGCCCTTTTCGAGGAGCTCGGCGTGCGTACCGCTTTCGATGACGTCGCCCTTATCCATGACGAGGATGAGGTCCGCATCGCGGATGGTGGAGAGCCTGTGGGCTATGACGAAGCTCGTTCTGCCTCTTGTCAGGCGATCCATCGCGTTCTGAACGAGCACCTCGGTGCGCGTATCAACCGAGCTCGTGGCCTCGTCGAGTATTATCATCGGTGCATTTTCGACCATTGCTCGCGCAATGGTCAGAAGCTGGCGCTGACCTGCCGAGAGGCTGCTGCGGTCGTTGAGCTGCGTATCGTAGCCGTCGGGCAGGGTTCGGATGTAGTGATCCATGCCGACGAGCCTGCAGGCGGCCTCGATCTGCTCGTCGGTAACGCCCTCCTTGCCGTAGGCGATGTTTTCACGGTATGTTCCGTCGAACAGCCAGGTGTCCTGCAGAACCATGCCGAACATGGCGTGGACGTCACGGCGGCGCATCTCGGAAACGGGAACGCCGTCTATTTTTATCTGTCCGCTCCATAGCTCGTAAAAGCGCATGAGGAGGTTTACCATCGTGGTCTTGCCCGCACCCGTGTAGCCGACTATTGCGACCTTCTGGCCGGGGTCTATCTCGGCGGAGAAGTCGTTTATGACTGGCTTATCCGCGTCGTATCCGAAGCGGACATGCTCAAATTCGACCTTGCCGCGGACATGGTCGATATGCTCGGTGCAGCCGCTGTCGTCGGGCATTTCCTCCTCGCCGAGGAAGCCGAATACACGCTCGCCGGCAGCTCCGGCGGACATGAGGCTGCTCACGGCCTGGGATATCTGGCTCAGGGGGTTGGTGAAAAGCTTTACATAGCTTATAAACGCAATGACCGTGCCGAAGCGGATGCTCCCGTCCATCGTGAGCGCCGCGCCCACGACGCAGACGGCGACATAGCCTAAGCTGCCGATAAAGCCCATGAGCGGCATTAGAAGTCCGCTGAAAAACTGCGACTTCCACGCGCTGTTGTAGAGATTATCGTTTATGCGGTCAAACTCGGCCTTCGACTGCCCGATAGCGCCGTAGGCTCTTACGATATTATGCCCCGAGTACATCTCCTCGACGTGGCCGTTCATATCACCGAGATTCTGCTGCTGACGGCGGAAGTATTTGCGTGAGCGTGCAACGATTAAGAACATCAGCACAAAGCCGAGTATCGACGAGCCGATGGCAGTCAGCGCCAGGCGGCCGCTGGTGGCAAACATTATTACGGTTACGCCGACAAACTGAACGACGGCCTGCACGAGCGTCGTTATGCTGGAGTTTAGCGCCGAGGATATCGTGTCGACGTCGTTTGTGATGCGGCTGAGAACATCGCCGACGGTGGTCTTGTCGAAGAACCTCAGCGGCAGTCTGTTTATCTTTTTGCTTATGCTCGTGCGCATGCTCCACGCAAGATTCTGCATGACGCTTATCATGATGTAGCTTGCCGCGCAGGTGACGAGATTTGCGCTTATATAGATAGCGAGAATTATAAGTATGGACTTTATGATAAGGTCCATATCTATGCCCGTTTTAAGCCCGTCGCTTATGCTGTTTGTGAGATCTGCGAGCTTATCGGGCGCGATTATCGTCAAAAACGTTCCGACAAGGCTGAATATGAGCGAAATGACGATGGGCTTGTACCACGGCTTCAGATACCGCAGAAGCTCGAGCATTGAGCTTTTTATGTTTTTGGGCTTTTCATCGGAGCCTCTTCCCGGCGGTCCGTGTCTCATATGGCAAGTTCCTCCTCCGAAAGCTGGCTGAGAGCTATCTGACGGTAGACCTCACAGGACTTGAGAAGCTCGCGGTGAGTTCCCATGCCGACGACGTGTCCCTCGTCGAGAACGACGATCCTGTCGGCGGACATAATCGTGCCGATGCGCTGGGCGACGATGAGCTTTGTCTGTCCCGCGGTGCGTGCCTTGAGCGCATCTCGAAGCTCGCGGTCCGTTTTGAAATCAAGTGCGGAGAAGGTATCGTCGAAAATGAGGATCTCCGCATCGCGGCACAGTGCTCGTGCGATGGAAAGGCGCTGCTTCTGGCCGCCGGAGAAGTTCGTGCCTCCGCGAGCCATGTGCGCTTTTTCCTTATCCTCAAGCTCGGAAACGAAGCCGGCCGAGTGCGATATCTCAAGCGCCTCGTTAAGCCTGCTCTTGTCGGCATTGCTGCCGAAGGCGACGTTATCCTCTATCGTTCCCGTGAACATAACGGCCTTCTGCGAGACATAGCCTATCCTGGCGTATAGCGCCTCGAGCTCGTAGTCCTTGACGTTCACGCCGTCTACGAGCACCTCGCCCTCGCTTGCGTCATAAAATCTCGGAATAAGGTTCATGAGTGTTGTTTTGCCAGAGCCAGTCGATCCGATAAACGCGACGGTCTCGCCCTTGTCGGCCTTGAAGCTCACATTGCTCAGGACGTTTCCGCTGCCGCCGGGATAGGTGAAGCTCACGTTTCTAAACTCGACCGTGCCGCTTATATCACCGGAATCGGTCACCGTGCCGCTCACTACCTTCGGCTGTGCTGCAAGCACCTCGCTTATACGCTTTGCCGCCTCAAGCGCACGCGGTGCGATGATTATGACCATAACGATCATGATAAAGCTCATAATGACCTGCATGGCGTAGGACATGAAAACAATCATATCCGCAAAGATATCCACGCGTGCGGCAATACCGGTCGCTCCGCCTGCCGCGACCGAGCTTATGAGCACAGCGCCTATCCAGTAGATCGACATGTTAAGGCAGTTCATGACAAGCCCCATGAACGGGCTCAAAAGCGTCATGGTGCGGTTTGCGTACAGCGAGTTTTCAAGAAGCTCGGTGTTTACGTTTTCAAATTTCTTTTCCTGATATGCCTCGGCGTTATATGCGCGCACAACGCGAATGCCCGTGAGGTTTTCACGCGCCGACTGGTTGAGCGAGTCCTGCAGCCACTGGATGCGCTTGAACCTCGGGAATGTGCGCACAATGGCAATGCTCAATATCGCAACAAGCAGCACGACCGCGATGCCCGTCACCAGCGACCACTGCCATGCCTTGCCGGCGATCTTCATGATCGCCCAGACGGCCATGAGCGGAGCTTTGACAACTACCTGAAGCGACATGACGACCATCATCTGCACCTGCGATACATCGTTTGTCGAACGGGTGATAAGGCTCGCGGTTGAAAATGAGTTTATTTCCTCGAGAGTGAAGCTCTCGACCTTGTAGAACATTTCCTTTCTCAGACGCTTTGAAAAATTCGCCGCGATGCGCGAGGCAAAAAAGCACACCGCAACAGACGAAACGAGGCTTCCGAACGCGCACAGCAGCATCATTCCGCCGGCACTCCAGACCTCGCCGATTGCGCTGCCGGGAGTTTCGATAAGCGTCGTTATCCGGGACATATAGTCGGGTATCATAAGATCGAGCACGACCTGAACGAACACGAACACAAGGCTGAACAGGCAAAACAGCCATTCCTTCGCGCTCAGATACCTGAACAGCTTCAGAAGTTTCAGCATTTAGCGGCAGAGCCCTCCTTTTCTTTTTCCTCCGCAAGCTTCCTCTCTATCATTTCCTGAGCAAGCTGCGCTGTGTCCTTTGTTTTATGCTCCCTGACGTATTCGGCATCGATAACGCCGAGGACATCTATGTATATATTCGTTTTTTTAAGCGGGAAATTGTGCGCGACCTTGTCTGTATTCCGAAGCGCGACGACAACGACGGGCACATCCGCCCTCTGAGCGATCTTGAACGAGCCCGCGTGGAAGGGCAGCATGTTCTCCTGCTTGCTGCGCGTGCCCTCCGGATAAATGACTACCGAGCAGTAGTCCTTGTTTATATACTCGGTCGCTGCCTTCACGGTCTTGAGCGCCTCGCGGTTATTCTCCCTGTCCAGAGGCAGGCAGCCGCACTTGTGCATGACCTTGCCGATGATGGGGATCTTGAGATTGCCGGGCTTTGAAATGAACGTCAGCTCCTCCTTGGGCATCCTGTTGACCATGACGACGGGATCGGCCAGCGAGCGGTGGTTTGAGACCATGAGATAGCGCGTATCCTTCGGGATGAGCTCTGCTCCGCTTATCGAAACATCCGCACGCGCATAGAAAACCAGAAGATCCGCAACCGCGTGCAGATGCCAAAGCCAGAACTTCGACGGCTTTTCCTGCGGCTTATCTTTATTAATGAAAAGCTCTGTAGCCAAAAGCATGGCTACGGCGTATGCCAGATGCGCTCCGAAGAAATATTCGACAAAGCGCAGCAGCAGCTCGCCCGTGACCTTCAGTGCGCCTCCGGACGCGCCTGATATCAGTGTGTGCAGCACACTTCCTCCGGCTCCGATAGCGGCAAATATCTTAAGAAGCATATAAAAGTCTCCCGGTTCAAACAGAATAGTATAGTATTATTTTATTCTACCACGACTTCGCAATTTTCCAACAACAATTTTTTGAACAATTTAATAATTTTTAATCATTTCGGTTTTTATCTATAGCTCTGAAAAAGACATTTTTCGAGTTTTCTTAAAACTATGTCTAAAACCGGGCTGCCTTTGTGATATAAATATCAGTGTTTTGACCTCACTCAGTGCATTTTTGTGTGTTTTGCACACCTTAAGCGCAAATTTTCCTTATCTTTCGTAGAAACTGATAAATTTGTTGAATTTGAACGAAAGCGGCTTATTTTAAAATTGATTTTTGACCTACAATAGTATAAAATACATAAACGAGTTGTTAACGACATTTAAACAGCAAAATCGTTGCAGCTCTTGCTCAAATCCGTAATTAATTTAATAGGAGTGAAATTTATGGAATCCCTTAAGTTCCTGGCACCTGCTCTTGCAGTTGTCGCTCTGCTGTTTGCCTTCTACAAGATAGCATTCGTCTCCAAGCAGGACGCAGGTACCGACCGCATGAAGGAGATCGCGGCCGCAATAAATGACGGCGCAAAGGCCTTCCTTTTTGCGGAGTACAGGATCCTCGCGATCTTCGTCGTAGTTCTGTTTATAGCCATCGGCCTCGGCCTTGGCAGCTGGATCACCGCGCTGTGCTTCCTGTTCGGCGCTCTGTTTTCCATCCTCGCAGGCTACATCGGTATGAACGTTGCAACCAAGGCCAACGTCCGAACCGCGAACGCCGCACGTGAAAGCGGCATGAACAAGGCTCTGTCGATCGCCTTCTCCGGCGGCTCGGTCATGGGCATGTGCGTTGTCGGTCTCGGTCTTCTCGGCGCATCCGTTCTGTTCCTCATCTTCAATGACACCAACGTTCTGTTCGGTTTCTCCCTCGGTGCAAGCTCGATCGCTCTGTTTGCACGTGTCGGCGGCGGCATTTACACCAAGGCCGCTGACGTCGGCGCAGACCTCGTCGGAAAAGTCGAGGCCGGTATCCCCGAGGACGACCCCCGCAACCCCGCTGTTATCGCAGATAACGTCGGCGACAACGTCGGCGACGTCGCGGGTATGGGCGCAGACCTCTTTGAGAGCTATGTCGGCGCTATCATCTCCGCAATGACTCTCGGCGCAGTCGTCGTCGCTCAGTTCGGCGATCTGTCCGTTATCTTCCCGCTGGTCATCGCGGCATGCGGCATTCTCGCTTCCGTTATCGCAACCTTCTTCGTGCGCGGCAAGGAAGGCGCAAACCCCCACAAGGCGCTCAAGATGGGCTCTTACGTTTCCGCTCTTCTCGTCGTCATCGCATCCGTCATCTTCAGCAAACTCATGCTGGGCAGCTACGGTCCCGCTATTGCTATCGTTTCCGGCCTCGTCGTCGGCCTCGTTATCGGTATCGTAACCGAGGTCTATACCTCCGGTGATTACAAGTTCGTTAAGAAGATCGCCCAGCAGTCCGAGACGGGCTCGGCTACCACCATCATCTCCGGCACCGCAGTCGGCATGATGTCCACCTGGGTACCCGTCATTCTCATCTGCGTAGGCATTCTCCTTGCATATATGTTTGCCGGCCTTTACGGTATCGCTCTCGCGGCAGTCGGCATGCTCTCCACCACCGGCATCACCGTCGCCGTTGACGCTTACGGTCCTATCGCCGACAACGCCGGCGGCATCGCGGAGATGAGCGGCCTTGACCACTCCGTGCGCGAGATCACCGACAAGCTCGACGCAGTCGGCAACACCACCGCGGCAATGGGCAAGGGCTTCGCAATAGGCTCGGCCGCTCTGACCGCACTTGCTCTGTTCGTATCCTTCACCCAGGCCACCGGTCTGGATGCTTCCGAGGTTGCTCTGACCAGCCCCACTGTCGTTATCGGTCTGCTCATCGGCGGCATGCTCCCCTTCGTATTCTCGGCAATGACCATGGACTCCGTTTCCAAGGCGGCTTACAGCATGATCGAGGAGGTTCGCCGTCAGTTCCATGAGATCCCCGGCATCATGGAAGGCAAGGCAAAGCCCGACTACAAGACCTGCGTTGCCATCTCCACCACTGCGGCGCTTAAGGAAATGCTCGTTCCCGGCATTATGGCAGTCGTCGCTCCTCTGGCAGTCGGCCTTATTCTCGGCTCGACCGCTCTTGCAGGTCTGCTGGCAGGCTCCCTCGTTTCCGGCGTCATGATGGCAATGTTCATGTCCAACGCCGGCGGCGCATGGGATAACGCTAAGAAGTACATCGAGGAAGGCCACCACGGCGGCAAGGGCTCGGATGCCCACAAGGCGGCCGTCGTAGGCGACACCGTGGGCGACCCGTTCAAGGACACCTCCGGCCCGTCGATCAACATCCTCATCAAGCTCATGACCGTCGTTTCCACCGTTTTCGCGGCTATCTTCACCGCAAACGGCCTGTTCTGATCAAAAACATACCGCACCCCCGAGGCAGACGCCCCGGGGGTTTTTTTACACTTTAATCATACTTTATTAACAAAGAAGCGGCCGTTTTGTGGCATAATAGGTGTTGTCCGTAACATGGATGCAGCCTCAGCTTGACATCGGGTGTATAATGTTATGGTAACCAAACCACAGTATTGGAGATCATTATGTTGAAGAAAAAAATGAAAAAGTTTTTTGCTTTTGCGATGGCTCTGGTCATGACGATGAGCGTTATGCTCTCTTGCATGTCCGTTTCGGCTTTCGCCGTGACGCAGTCGGAGATAGACGCGCTGAAGTCGCAGAAGTCGCAGCTTGCCAGTCAGAAGAGCAGTCTGCAATCGACGATCAATTCTCTTCAGGGACAGCAGAATGACCAGATAGCGCTCAAAAACGCGCTGGATGAGAAAAACGCCATCACCGTAAAGCAGATACTCAATCTTAATGAGCAGATTGAGCTTCACACTCAGCTTATCGAGCAGAAGACCAAGGAGGTCGACGAGGCTCAGAAGGTCGCGGATGCTCAGCTTGAAAAGTATAAGGTTCGCGTCCGTGCGATGGAGGAGTCGGGCAGATACAATTATTTTGAGGTTCTGTTCGGCGCAAGCAGCATCGGCGAATTCCTCAGCCTTATCGACGATATCGGCGATATCATGAGAAGCGACAAGGAGCTCGAGGATGCCTACCGCCAGTCGGTCGCAGATCTCAAGTCCGTGAAGGCCGAGTATGAGCAGGCCAAGGCCGAGATGGAAAGCAGCAAGACAGAGCTTGAGTCCCTCAAGGCTCAGCAGGAAAAGGATATCGCCGAGGCCACCGCGGTCATCGCGTCCTTGCAGGGCGATATCAGCTCCAACTCCTCGCTTTTAAGCCAGCTGTCCGCTCAGGAAAAGGCTCTCAACGCCGACATTCAGCAGAAAGTCGCCGAGCTCAACCGCCAGCAGCAACAGCAGCAACAGCCGGGCAACACAGGCAATACGGGCAGCACCGTCGGCACCGGAAACCTCGTATGGCCGAGCTACTGCACCTACATAACGAGCCGTCAGGGTCCTCGCGTCCACCCCGTAACGGGCGAATTTAAAAACCACGGCGGCACCGACATCGGCGCAAGCTACGGCAGCGCGATCTACGCGGCAGACTCCGGCACGGTCGTGCGCTCGGCCGACGGCTGGAACGGCGGCTGGGGCAACTACGTCATGATCAACCACGGCAACGGCATGCAGACGCTTTACGCGCATATGTCCTCCCGTGCGGTCTCCGTCGGCCAGACCGTCTCCCGCGGCCAGACAATCGGCTATGTCGGCTCGACCGGCATGTCCACCGGCCCGCACCTTCATTTTGAGATGTACATAAACGGCTCGAGGGTCGATCCTCAGACCCGCTACCCCGGCGTGAGCTTCAGCTACTCCGGCAACGCATGATCCGAGTCTGAAAATATGCATTGAAAAATCCCGTATCGAACGATACGGGATTTTTTTCGTTCACGCAATCACGGATGAGGCTTGCCCTCTCGGTAGGCCGCCATGATATCGCGGAACACCTCGCCGTTGGAGGGAGGCGTCCAGGTTATCGCGTTGGCTCCGGCCGCGATGGTCTTCATGATGCTCTCATCTGTCGGGCCGCCTGTTGCGATTACCGGTACGTCGGGGTGTGCATCCTTTATCCTGCGCACGAGCTCCGGCGTATCGGCTGCCGCGGAAACGTTAAAAATGTCCGCTCCGGCCTTGAGTCTTGCCTCAAAGTCGGTCTCCTTTCGTGCGACGGTCACGACGACGGGGATATCGACCGTGTGCCGCACGAGCGAGAGCACCTCGTTCGAGGTCGGGTCATTGAGCACGACACCGGTCGCGCCCTGCATCTCGGCAAACATGGCAAGGTTTATCGCCCTCTGCCCCTGCGTGAGTCCGCCTCCGACGCCGGAGAACACCGGGATATCCGCCGCCATGAGCAGCGCCTGGGTTATCACCGGCTGCGGCGTAAAGGGATACACCGCCATTATGGCATCTGCGTTTACGTTTCTGATGATGCTCAGATCGGTTGAAAATACGAGCGATTTGATTCGCTTTCCGAAAACGATTATGCCGCTGCATTTATATATGCACTCGGGCACGCGAAGTGCAAATTTACGCAGTGTACCGTCCACTCTGTTGGGCAATCTTTTCTCAATAGATACTTCATCATGCATAATTTTCACCCTCCAATATTCTTTTAAATGCCTCGACTCCGACGAGCAGCACGTCCTCATCAAAATCGAACCTGCTGCTGTGCAGCGGCGCGCCCCCTCTGCCGCCGTTTATGCCGAGGAACATAAACATACCTTCGACCTTCTGCTGATATTCGGCAAAATCCTCCGCCGCCATGACGGGCTCGACGAGCACGACGTCGTCCATCGAGTCGAGCACTGTGTAAAACTTCTCGACCATCGGACGTGGATTGGCGACGTAGGGATAGTGAACTATGGTTTCCATTGAAATGCCCGCGCCGGTCGCCATCTCGAGACCCTTTAAAAGCGCGATTATCTGGCGCATCAGCTTATTGTACAGGTCGTTGCTGAAAACGCGCAGGGTGCCGCTCATGGTGACCTCCTCGGCGATGACGTTGTGCGACGTGCCGCCGACTATCTTGCCGAGGGTCAGAAGCGCGTCCTGATGCGGGTCAACATCGCGTGTTATTACCGACTGGATCATCGTTATGAGCTCGGCCGCGACGACGATGGCGTCAATGCCCATCTGCGGCGTGGACGCGTGCGCACTTTTGCCGTGCACCTTAATCTCAAAATCGCTCGTCTGTGCCATGAGGTTTGACCAGCGTATGCCGATCTTTCCCTTTGGCACGGTCGGCCACAGATGCAGACCGTAAATACGGTCGATCTTGGGGTTTTCCAGCACTCCCTCGTCTATCATTTTTCGAGCGCCGCCCCAGCCCTCCTCGCCGGGCTGGAATATCAGAACAACACTGCATTTGAGCCTTTCGCGGTTTAATGATATCCACCTTGCCAGCAGTAGGAGGATGGTCATATGTCCGTCGTGGCCGCAGCCGTGCATTACGCCTTTATTGCGCGAGCGGAAGCGGAAGCGGTTCTCCTCCGTGTTTTTCATGCCGTCCATATCGGCGCGGAAGGCTATCGTGCGGTCTGCGCCCTCGGCATAGTACACCGCCTTGAAGCCGACTCCGGCGAGCACCCTCAGCTCGTCCGGCTGCGTCTGCTCTATAAGCGGTTTTATGTATTCATGTGTCTGATGAAGCTCAAAGCCGATCTCGGGTATTCTGTGCAGATCTCTTCTGATCTTCACGCAGTCATCCTTCATATTGAGTATCTGGTCGCTTATCTGCATTAATCCTTTTTCTCCGTAGCAATCAAAATCTTATATCCCTCGTTTTTGACGCGCACATCGCGCTTTTCCCTTAAAAGCCTGTATGCGATATACACATCGCCTGCGGCGCCGGCGAGGATGACCGCGAATACCACATAGCACTGCCAGAACAGCTTATCGGGCAGAACGAGCATTAAAACTATCATCAGAAGGCACTCGGCAGCAGCCGGTGCGAGGCTCATGATGATGTAGCCGCGCTTATCCAGCCAGCATTTGTATTCTATCCTTGCGCTCATCCTGTCACGCACGACGCGTGCGGGCTTGGAGGTCACCATGCCGAGGACGAAGCACTTTAAATATTCCTGCCCGGCAAGGAGTACGGCAATAGCAAGCATGATGAGGATAAATCTTCCCAGCAGCGCAAAAAAGCCCGACGCATCGAACAGAAGGCTTATGCTTTTAATAAGGCAGCCGAGCGCTATGATAGCGGCAGCGGCAATGCCCGCCGCGGCATAAAGCTCTGTCCTGAGCCTTTTGTCGCTGTCGAGGTCGACGTTTTCCGTCTCAAAGCCCGCGGGCAGCTTGTTTTCATACGTCATAGCGTCACCGCATTTCCGGGAGAGGAATGCTCTTATCAAGCAGCACCTTGCCAAAGCACATGAGCGTTATCCCGGAGCTTGCCAAGACGGTTACATCGGCGTCGCTTCTGTCGCGGTTTGCCGAGAACAGGTAGACGTTGCCGCTGTAATCCTGGCAATACTGCTTGCACTTCATGTCTCCGTCTACGAAAAACAGCCCGACGTCGCCGTCGTGGATGATGGCTCCGCGCTTGCACAGGGCAACATCCCCGTCGTGTATATACGGCTCCATGCTGTCGCCGTCTATACGCACGGCAAAGTCGGCCTCACTGTTTTTATCGACTGTGTAGTCCTCGTAATCGTCGCCGAGGGCAGGAGACGCATATCCGGCGGCCGCCGGAGTGAGGTAAAGAGGTATGATCCTGCTCTCCTTCGGCTGCTGCGCCGAGGCTTCCTCACGGTGTCTGAGCTCATGGTCGATGACCATATCGACGAGCTCCTTTCCGCTGTCGGACAGTCTCCTGTATTTCCCGATAAACTGCCACTCGCGCAGATCGGGCATCTTCGGCAGCACGGCGTCCTCGCACAGGCGCTCGACCGGAACGTCGAGCTGCTTGCATATATGCATCATCATGTCGAAATCGACCTTCTGATTATCGCGCTTTACCATGCTGTAAAGCGTCTGTGCGGAAACATTCAGCCTTCGGGCAAGCTCGCTTATGCTTATTCCCTGCTCCTGAAGTATCTCCTTGAGCATCGAGCCTCTCAAGCGGCACACCTCCTACTTTAATCTTTATTATAGCATAACATCCAATAAAGATTATGTCAAGGAATAAGGTATTTTATTATAATTATGTGTATGCGGATTTGACAGCAGGCGCATAATTGCGTATCATTTTATATACTGACATTTCATCTTGGAGGCCACGCAATGAAGCATAAGGATATTCACCGGCGCGGCAAAGCGCGTATAGAGCTTGAGCGTGAGCTGCTGCCGCTTATCATAGCTCTTGCGCTGTTTATCGCTGCCTCGGCGGTCAGCGCGGCATACGTTAATCTTCCGAATTGGCTGACGGTCGTTATGGGCGTCGTTCCGCCCGTCGCGGCGTCATTTGCTCCGCTGCGCAAGGCTGTCGAAAAGCTTATCGGCGGCAAGGTTCTGTCATATGACCTGCTCATCGTGCTCGCCTGCATCGGGACAGGCTGCATGCGCAACTTCACCGAGGCGTTTTTCGTTCTCGTCGCCTTCGACCTCGGCAGCTGCTTTGAGCTAATTTTCGCCGAAAAAAACCGCAAGCGCACGCCGTATCTGGCCTATCTTCGTCCCGAATACGTCGCCGTCGAGCTGGACGGCAAAATGAATATGGTTGATCCGAGCCGCATCCGCCCCGGAACAGTAATGACCGTCGGCAAAAACGAGATTATTCCTCTTGACGGCATAATCGTCGACGGCAGCAGCTCAATTGATGCCTCGGCCTACACCGGTGAGCGCGAGAGCATTGATGTCGGTGTCGGCAATGAGGTCGTCTCAGGCTGCGTAAACCGCGGCTCACAGCTGAAAATACGCGTCACGGGGCTGTACAGCAGCTCGACGCTCATGCGCACGGCCGAGCTCGTCGAGAACGCACCGAGGAGCGTTTCAGAGCGCGAAAAGCGCTTCGCACACGTGTCGCGGCTTTTTACGCCTGTCATTATCGTCCTCGCCGCAGTGCTGGCAGTTGTGCCCTCGATCATCACCGGAGACTGGCTCGACTGGACGCACAGAGCGCTCATCTTCCTCGCCGCAGCCTCATTCGCCGCGCCGCTCACGGCATCCTCGATGGCGTATTTCGCGGGACTTAGCAGCGCCGTAGGGCACGGCATAGTCATCCGCGGCAAAAACGAGCTTGAGCGGCTCGCCTCCTCGGCAACTGTCGTTATGGACAAGACCGGCACGGTAACAGAGGGCAGCTTTTCCGTCACGGGCGTTGAGCCCAAGGGCATAAGCAGCGCAGACCTCGTCGCGCTCGCAGCGGCGGCAGAGAGCTACTCAAATCACCCGATCGCTCTGTCGCTTCGCAGAGCAAGCGCGACGCATATAGATCCTTCGCACGTCACGAATGTGCGCGAGCTTGCCGGACGCGGCGTTGAGGCCGACGTCTACGGCCGCAGGGTGCTGGTCGGAAACACGGCGCTTATGAATACAAACGGTATAAAGTGCGACCGCACCGACAGGCATCTGTCCGTCGTGCACGTCGCGGCAGGCGGGATATACTACGGCTATATAATCATCGACGACAGGGTCAAGGACGGCGCCAAGGACGCCGTGCGCGAGCTGTACGACGCCGGCATAGAAAAGGCGGTGCTCCTGACGGGCGACACCGACCGCGTCGGAAAGGCCGTAGGGCGGGCGCTCGGCGTGTCGGACGTTATGACGGAGCTTATGCCGGAGGACAAGGTCGTCGCCGTCAGCGAGCTTCTGCGCGAAAAGCATACCGGCAAGCTCGCGTTCGTGGGCGATGCGCTCAGCGACGCGGCGGTGCTCAGGCGGGCGGACGTCGGCATTGCGATGGGTGCGCTCAACGCTGCGGCTGTAGCGTCGAGATCCGGCATACTCATCATGGGTGATGATATCCGCAAGCTGCCGCTGGCCATGCGCATATGCAAGGCGGCAAGCAGGACGGTACGGCTGGGCTTTTTGCTCGCGCTGCTTGTCAAGCTCGCAGTTTTGCTGCTTGCCGCGTTCGGCAGCATAGGCATGATCGCCGCCGTGTGCGCGGACACTCTCGTTTTCATGCTGGCAGTCTTTGCCGCATTCAGAATTTATAAGGTAAGCTGAGGCTATATGAATACATACGATTTTGACAAGACCATATTCTATCCCGACTCCTCGATGACCTTCGTGCTGTGGTACATGCGCCGGCATCCGCTGGCGTTTCTGCTGTGGGCGCCGAGAATGGCCGTTATCGTGCCGCTGTATCTGCTCAAGCTTATACCGAAGGAGACGCTCAAGGAGCATATATTCAGCTTCGTGCGCCGCATCGACGATATCGACGCGGTCTTAAGGGTCTACTGGGACGAGCACGAGAGCCGGATAGCTCCGTGGTACCTCGCACAGCACAGCAGGGACGATATCGTGATCTCCGCATCGCCGGAGTTTGTCGTAAAGCCCATGACCGACAGGCTGGGTATAGAGCTCATCGCCTCGCCCATGGATAAGCACACCGCGAAAATGCACGGCAAAAACTGCTTCGGTGAGGAGAAGGTGCGCAGGTTTTACGAGGCGCACCCAGGCGCCGTGACCGAGGCGTTTTACTCCGACTCTCTGTCCGACGCGCCGATGGCACGCATCGCTCAGAGGGCCTATCTCATCATCGATAAGGGGCAGACCCCCGTTCCCTGGCCGGAAGAAAAATAAAGCGTCCGCCTTGACATTAAACAAGGCGGACGCTGTAACAGGCATAAAAAGGGCGCTGCGGCAAGCGCTTAGCTCAGTATGTGATCGTAATTAAACGAACCTGAAAACCGTCACTTGGCAGAGTGGCGGTTTTTGCTTTTCAGTGACAGCGTTAAACCCCCTGTGCAATTTTCTGCACAGGGGCGTTTTTTATATCAAACTTCTATCTCGCCGAACTCTTTTTCAAACTCGGCGATGCGGCGTTTCATCATCTGCTCAATCTCACAATTTTTTGTTCTGCCCTCATACTCGGCAATATAGCCAAACTTATCGAGCAATTTGCGATCTATTCTCATAGTATAACGGACTTTGTCATCGTAAACCACTATATGAACCTCCATATATGTTGTTGACAAAATTATATCCGCATTTTATTATGATATGTAATCGTTGCGAACGTTAGACGAACAAAAGAGTGTCGTTAGACGAACAGCGAACGAATAAGCGGAGGTGTTATTCATGTATAAGAAGCTGTATTATTTGATGTTCAACCGTATAACGGATGCTGTCAAGGCACTGAAAGAGGGACGAAGCAATGACGCATTGCAGACGCTTACCGATGCACAGTCGGAAGCCGAGCAAATCTTCATGGAGGAAAGCGAAAATAACGAATAAAAAGCCGACCCCCTGTGCAATTTTCTGCACAGAGGGTCGTTTTTCATACAGCAAGATCGAGCATGCGGCATATCATGACCGCCGCCTGAGCGCGGGTCGCGCCGCTGTCCGGCAGGAGCAGGCCGCCGTCGCCGCCCTTTATTATGCCCAGCGCACATACGGCGTTTATCTCGTCTCTCATGCTCTCGGGCACCTTGCCCGAGTCGGGGAAGCCCGACAGCGCGTCGTCAAGCCCCGTGAGAGCTCTGCCGTTCAGGCTGAGATAACGGGCAATCATGCAGCCGAGCTCGGCGCGGCTGACGTTTCTGTCCGGGCGGACCGTCCCGTCTCCGTAGCCCTTGACTATGCCGTTTTCATATGCCCAGGAAAGCGCGTCGCGGCTCCAGCTGCCGGCCTTGGGAGCGTCGGAAAACGGAAGCTCACCGCCGGTCTCCGGTTCGCCGGACACTCGGTAAAGCACGGCCGCAAGCATCGCCCGAGTGAGGCTCGAGCTCGGTGCAAATACGTTTTTCGCAACGCCTCTGAATATGCCGTCGGAAACGGCGCGGTCAACGTCGCTATAAAACCAGTCTCCGGGAAAGACGTCGGCAAACAGATTGCCGCGTGCAGAGAAGCAAAGGCGCGTTTCGGCAGAGCGCAGGCCGTTCCATTTGACGACCGTGAGCGCACGGATGGTGCTGCCTGCCGGAGCGGAAAACGGGCCTGTGTATTTCTTCGAATTCTTCGGAGTCGGCAGGCTTCCGTCAAGCGTGTAGTAAACGCTGCCGCGACTGTCGCCCGAAATGCTTATAAGGCCGTTCTCCGCGCTCACAACGGGCTGCGCAAGCGCCGGCGCGGTGCCGTTTTTGCCGGGGTAGGCGTTAAAATATATCTTGCCGTTTTCCAGGTTAATGCCGCGGCGCATGAACATTTCGCTGAGCGTAACGAACTTATAGCCGCGTGCCTGAAGCGTATCAATGGCGCGCAGAGCCGCAGTGACGGAGGTGGCGTGAGTATCGTGCAGCAGGGCAATCGAGCCGTCCCTGGCCTGCTTAATAAACTCGCGGTATACGGAGTCTGCGTTTCTCGTTTTCCAGTCGTATGTGTCCATCGACCAGTAGAAGCAGGGCGTGTTCGATGCCTTGAGCGTACGCTGGTTATAGTCGCCGTAGGGAGGGCGGAGCATGTAGCTGAAGTCCTGCCCGACGGCCTTGTCAAGTATCGCGTCGGTCCTTTGCAGCTGCTGCTTTATCTGCGCATCCGTCTTTTTCGTCATCTGCGGATGATCGTAGGTGTGGCTTGCTATCTCGTGGCCGTCCTCCCATGCGCGCTTTACAAGTCCCGGATTGCGCTCGGCCATCTGTCCGACGAGGAAAAAAGTGCAGTGAACGCCGCGAGCCTTGAGTCCGTCAAGGAGCCTTGCGGTATTCTGACCCGAGGGGCCGTCGTCAAAGGTCAGTGCGATGAGCTTGTCTCCGTCGGCATGCGCCGGTAAGGGCATAACGCCGGCAAGCATCAGGGCAGCCAGAAACGCCGCCGCAAGTTTTCTGAAGCTTTTCATATTTTAAAACCCCAATTTCACCATATTCTTGTCGTTTGCAAAGCTGCTCATTTCGCAAACGAAAAGTATCTCGGAAACGTTTTTCTCTTTGATGAGCTGCTGCGTCGAGCCCATGTAATAGCGCAGATCGAGCATTATTATATTCTCGTAATCGGCCGTGAGGAAGGGAACGAGGCTGTTTGCAAACGAGTCTTTTATGACAAGCAGCGTCTTGCCGTTATCGCAGCCTCCGCTTATCGTCGTCTCGCCGTAGTTACCGCCGAAAAAGACCTTGTACTTATCCTTTTCTCCGGCGGCGGTCATGTTGTAGAACGGGATGTCCTTTCCGTCGGCCGTGACGGTGACGCTGCCGGCGACCTTCGAGATATAAACCTCGTCGGGCCTTGCCGCGGCGTCGAGCGTCTTGGAATAGGTCGTGCCGAGGAAGTCACCGGCGAAAAGCTCCGGGGATGCGTCGTACTTCCCGTCCGGCAGCAGCGTTTTATACGCCGTGTGCGCTCCGTACCACGTCCAGTGATGGTCGGTGCGGTAGTATACCTGTTGTGAGGCCTTGGCCTCTGTAAGCGCCGCGTACAGGTTGGGGAAGCTTGCGTCGGGAAGCGCGGCCTTCACCGTCTCGTACAGCTTCTGCGCATCGTACATCCGTGCGTGCTCAGGCAGCTTGTCGCTCATGACCGTGCCCGTCGCGGGAACGAGGAGCAACGTTGTCGGAATATCCTTATTCGCGCTCACGAAGTCGGACACGAGCATAAGATTCCGGCGAAGATTCTTCTCGTCAATCTTGTCGGGCGTTATCTTCTCCATGTAGTAGCCGTCTCCGCCGAGGTACGCGCCGCCGATGTCCTTAAAGCCGAGAAGCTTTTTTGCGTCCGTTCCGAGAGCTGTCCACATGTCGCGTGCGGGGAACTGGTCGGAGATATAGTCGGTTATCTTACTCTGAAAGCTGCCGTCGAGGACGGAGCTGAGCGTGAGCTTCGGCTCTGTTTGCAGCATGCGGTTCTCGTTATCGGAAAACGTCTTGTCCTCGCCCGTAAAAACCAGCACAGAGGGCAGGATTATGGCAGTCAGGAACAGCGCGATAAGCGCGATATGGAATTTTTTCATCACGCTCACCTCTTAAAATCTGAAATAAAGGAAGGGATTGTAGCTGTCGCCTATGAGGAAGACAACGCTCAGCGCCAGAAGCGCCAAGGTAAGAACGCTCTTTACGGTGAAGGCCGCTTTTTCGTTCATTTTGCCCGCCGCCGTGACGAACAGACGCTTGGGAAGCTCTGTGGACGCGACGCAGCAGATGACCATGAGCGCGGCTCTGGTCAAAAGAGTATACACATCCATGCCGCCGAGCGCACCGTTTGCGCCGAACATCGAGCCGAGGTACGGCAGCATAACGCTTACATCGTCGCTTGCGAATATGACCCAGCCGATGACGATGAGAAGCAGCGCGTACGCATGCCGGAAAAGCCTCGGCAGCTTATCCAGCGCCTTGAGCAGGAACAGCTTTTCGATAAACAGGATCGCAAAATAGTACAGGCCCCACATAACGAAGTTCCAGCCCGCGCCGTGCCAGAAGCCGGTAAGCGTCCAGACTATCAGCAGGTTAAGCGCCTGACGGGCAAGACCGCGGCGGTTGCCGCCGAGGGGGATGTATAGATATTCCTTGAACCAGGTACTCAGGGTAATGTGCCATCTGCGCCAGAAGTCGGTTATCGAGACCGACTCATACGGATAGCGGAAGTTTTCGGGGAATTTGAAGCCGAACATCCTGCCGAGGCCGATGGCCATATCCGAATAGCCGGAGAAGTCGAAGTATATCTGGAAGGTGTATGCAGCGGCGCCCGTCCATGCCATCAGAGCCGAAATGTCGCCGCCGAGGGCATATATCTGCGTCCACACCGCACCCATCTGGTTTGCAAGCAGAACCTTTTTGCCGAGGCCGACGACAAAGCGCATGATGCCCTCGGAAAAGTCGGCTGTCGTGACATTGCGCACTGCCAGCTGATCCTGAACGTCGGAATAGCGGACGATGGGGCCCGCAATCAGCTGCGGGAACATGGTTATATACATGCCGAAGTCAATGAGATTTCGCTGAACACGAACATCGTCGCGGTAAACGTCGATGGTGTAGCTCATCGCCTGGAAGGTGTAGAACGAGATACCGATGGGCAGGGCGATGTTCAGAAGATCAAAGCCCGCGCCGAACACGGAGTTTATGTTCGTTATGATAAAATCCGTATACTTGAAAACGCTCAGAAGTCCGAGGTCGATAATGACCGATATGACCAGCATGAGCTTCAGGCGCTTTTTATTCTCGCGGTGCTTATCCATAAGCAGGCCGAAAACGTAGTTAACCAGGATGGAGAATATCATCAGGAAAACGTACTTCGGCTCGCCCCACGCGTAGAATATGAGGCTGACTATCAGCAGAAACAGATTTTTTCCCTTCTTAGGGCAGATATAGTACCCCAATAGCACAAGGGGCAGATAAACGCACAGAAATATCGTACTGCTGAATACCATTTAAGCTTCTCCGTTACTTAGTAAATTCTTTAAACGCCGTCTCCGCGTTCTCGGGCGAATCGGACATGATGAGCAGGACGCAGTCGCCGACGGTTTTCACAACAGCGTTTTCCGCACGCTGCACCTGCTCGGGCTCGTAGGTCTTATACATCCGGACTCGCGTCTGAACGTGCTCGTTAAGGCTGTCCTCCATCTCGCCGGCGTCAGACTTATCCTTAAGCTGCACAACGGCGAGCTCATATGCCATGCCGTCGGCCGCGTACGCGAGGAAAAAGCCGTGAATTTTATTATACTCCATATCGGATATGTATGAAAAGGCTTTTTCGGCATTTTCATCCCAGCTGCCCGAAATTTTCATCTCGGGCAGACTCTTGTCGGCGCTTACCATGCTCTTTTGCAGCTCATACATATCTATTTTTTGCGTTTTCTCTCCGCAGGCGCAGACGGAAAGGCACATTGCCAGCGCACATATGACGCAGATAATCCTTTTCATCAGCTTATCACCGTCTTTTCGCTCACGCCGCCGATGATAACGTCATCGCTGCCGATATTGCCGAAAGCCTTATTTACGGCCTCGTCTATCTTCTGCTGTGTCTCGGCGTCTATATCGACATTGCTGTCGGGATCTTCGGTTTCCTTTTCGTAGTTGAGGTACACGCAGAAAACGTTATCGTCTCCGGCCTGGAGCCAGCTCCATGTAATCCCGACGCCCTTATCGCTGCCGGATGTAACAGCATTTTCGACCTGTTTCATGATGGTTTCGAGTATCGAATATGTGTCGTCGCTTACCTCCTTGCCGAAGTCGAAGCTCGCAACGCCCTTTTGCGCGTCTATCGCCGCACGCAGCTGCCCGGGAACGGTGTAGATATCATCGCACCCGACTCTGTTCATGTAGGCGTAGTTATACTTATAGCCCTCTGCCGCCGGGAAGAAATCGGTGTTCCACTCCTGCATGTTCATCATCTCGGTGTCGTTGATGTTAAAGTGCGAGAAATTTCCGCCCGGCGCATCGGAATAAACGTCTGTGTGATACCATTGCCCGTCGAGCTTGACAAGATCCCAGGAGTGGCCGAGGTATGAATCGTGCACGACCATGCACTCGATGTCCATCATCTGCATGAACATTCTGAAGGTCGTCGCATAGCCGACGCAGACGGCCTGATGGTATTTAAGCACGCCGTGGGGATTGTCGACCTCGCTTCCCACGTTGGGAATGACCTCCAGCGAGCCGTCGTCAAAGCCGATGTTAGCGCACATCCACTCGTAAACGGCAAGCTCCTTTTCATAGTCGCTCATGCCGTCTGTAATGATCTCATCGAGCACTCTCTTTGCCATGTCGAGCGTTTCCTTATCCGCATCCGAGAGCTTTGACGTATCTCCCGATTTATACGCGTCGGATATCTGCGTCGTCGCCCTTATGATATAGTCGCCGCCGATTTGAACGTCGTTTTCCTGTGCGACATCCTCGGTATCGTCAATACCCGCGCCGTCCTCTATCGCCTTGACCTTCAGTATCGTGAATATGTTCAGCGCCAGCAGCAGCACCAGCATCACCGGCGTTACGACATACATTATTCTTATCAGCTTTCTCTTTTTCATGAAAACAGCTCCTTTCGGATATTAATACGTTTTCGGGCGGCAAAAGTTCCGCCCTAAACTGTGTGGTTTGAGTTAGCACAGTCAATATACCCTGACGCGCCGCCCGTGTCAATACCGAAACTGTGAATTTTCCATACTTGCGCCGGAAAGGAAAAAATATTATACTACATTTAAGTATGCACTGAGTAAACAGCAGTCAGCGGTTACTTAACAGGCCGAATGCTCACGGGGAGGTATACCTTTGACCGATCTTAAATTCTATTTCGACGGCACGAACGGCACGCCGTTTTCCGGCGAGGTGTCGATCGACGTTATGATATCCAAGCAGGAAAGGCTCAAGGATATCGGACAGCTCAAATTCAAATACTCCGACGCATATTTCCTGCGCTCGGCCTGCTCGTATAACCACGAGCTTGCGATAATGTCGCTGGGGCTGACAATGAGCGCGTTTACCTACAAAAACGACGGCGATAAGCACACGAGAGCTGCGCTGAACGCCATAGGCTGCGATAACCGCACCATAGAGAGCTTCCGCTTCGGCGATCAGCTCAGCTGCGAGGATACCTGCGGCTACATGATAGCGGCAAAGAAGCTTCCGGACGATACCTTTCTCATCCCCGTCGTCATCCGCAGCCACGCCTACGGCGGCGAGTGGGTCAGCAATGCGCACGCTGTGGAGGATGACTGTCCCGATCATGTGGCGGGCTTCAAGAAGGCCGCCGACACTGCATATGACGCGGTCATGGACTATCTCTCCCGGCGCGGCTTTGACCTCGGCAGGGTGAAGCCCTGGGTCTGCGGATACAGCCGCGGCGGGGCGGTGACAAATCTTCTCGGTGCGCGCCTTACCTTTGAAAGCGGCATCGGCAAGGACAACATCTTTGCCTACAGCTTCGCAACTCCGGTCACGGTGTTCGACCGTGCAAATCTTTTTACCGACAACATATTCAACATCATATCGGAAATCGACGTCGTTCCGCGCATGCCGCTGAGATACTGGAGCTTGACGCGCTACGGTTCAGACATGATAGTTCCCTGCAAGGCGCGGCGCGGCCTCGGCGAATATACGCGGCTGCTTGGTCAGATGCAGGAGCAGTTTGCAAATATAATGAAGGAGCTCGGTGTTGAGGCTGACTATGTTCCGCTCGACGATCAGGAGCGTGCGCTCGACCTTCTGTTTGATTACATTGATGATCTGCTTGACACGCCGGAGAAGTACCGGAGCGACGGCTATCAGCAGCTTGCAATGGAATATATGAAGAGCAAAATGCACGGCGACGTGTTCGAGCTGCGAAGGTTCATTAATTTCCTGCTCGACGGCAATGAGGAGATGGCAAACGAGCTGTGCTCGCTTATCGACAACTGGCACGAGCTGAGCGGCCTTGAGAAAATGCAGCGCCTCGGCATCATGATATCCAAGCGCAAATCCGGTGACAAGTCGCCCGCGACCGAGATAATATTCATGGTTCTCGGTATACTGTTCCGCTATGCGGCCAAGTTCACAGCCACGAAGGTCACCGGCGGCGGGCAGGACTATTTCTACGACCAGCTCGTCATACTCATCATCGACGCGTATCAGCACGGCGGCGATTCGTTCATCCTCCAGCAGCACTGGCCGGAGGCCTACCTTGCATGGCTCAGAGCCGCCCCTGCCGAGGATCTTTTCCGCGTCGGAAGCTATCCCCGCGAATCGGTAAAATAAAAAGGAGAATGATCATGGACAAGACCATTGTTGTTATGGCGGCCGGACTCGGCTCGCGCTACGGCGGCGTCAAGCAGATAGAGCGCCTCGGCCCCGACGGTGAAATACTAATGGAGTACGCCATATACGATGCGGTAAACGCCGGCTTCAATAAGATCGTGCTCATATTAAAGCCCGAGATATACGCCGACGTAAAGGAGCTTTTCGGCGACCGCATCGAGAAAAGCACCGGCATAAAAATCGACTACGCGTTCCAGACCATGGATCGCTTCACCGAGAGCCGTCCGGAATTCAAAGACCGCGCCAAGCCCTTCGGCACGGTGCACGCCGTAATATGTGCGAAGGACTTCATAAAAACGCCCTTTGCCGTCATGAATGCGGATGATTACTACGGTGCTGAGGCGTTCAGAGTCATTTCGAGAAAGCTTGAGGAGCTTCACGGCGCACAGGATGCCGCCATGGTCGCCTACCGGCTCAAAAACACCGTCAGTCCCTTCGGTACGGTCACTCGCGGTGTGTGCATGGTCAGGGACGGTCTGCTCTCCGGTGTTAAGGAGACGTATAAGATAAAGCTCATGCCCGACGGAACCATCCGCGACACCTCCGAGTCGGAAAACGGCCCTGTCCTGCCGCCGGATACCTTTGTTTCGATGAACCTTTGGGGCTATCATCAGGATATACTCCCGGTCATGGAGCGGTATTTTGCCGATTTTCTCGCCGCGCTTCCCGAAGACGAGCTCAAGGCCGAGTGTCTGCTGCCGACAATGATGGGTGAGCTCACCGGCAGCGGCAGGATAAAAATCGCCGTTTTGAGCACTAATGACCGCTGGTTCGGCCTGACATATAAAGAAGACAAGCCCGGCGCAGTCGCCGCCCTCACCGCTCTGCACGAAAACGGCACATACCCCCCCACCCTCTGGCGGGGATGATAGCTGTTATCAAGCAGCAACAGCAGCAAAAAAGTGCCCGGAAGTTTTTAAACTTACGGGCACTCCAGACTGTCAAAGAACCTATGCTGCTGAGTAAATACAACCGCGCAGCGGGGGAGCTTGAGGGGGCAAGGCCCGCCTCAAGTTGGATTATAGCCATCAAAAATGTCCGGGACGGACTTTTTGACGAGCAAAGCGAGATTTTTCGTGAAGCGTAAGCTTCACAAAAAATGTGGCGTATTTGAAGCGTGCAAAAAAGCCATTGGCTTTTTTGACACGCTGAAGTGCCCGGAAGTTTTTAAGCTTCCGGGCACTCGGATATTTTAATTACTTAATGGAGAAGAATGCGTCCATGCCGGGGTAGGCCGCAACATCGAACAGCTCATCCTCGATACGCAGCAGCTGATTGTACTTGCACACACGGTCGGTGCGGCTGGGTGCGCCGGTCTTGATCTGGCCTGCGTTGACAGCGACGGAGATATCGGCGATGGTGGTATCCTCGGTCTCGCCCGAGCGGTGGGAGACAACTGCCGTCCATCCCGCGCGATGCGCCATCTGGATAGCGTCGAGGGTCTCGGTCAGGGTGCCGATCTGGTTTACCTTGATGAGAACAGCGTTTGCAGCGCCCATGGCGATGCCCTTCTTGATTCGCTCGGTGTTGGTGACGAACAGGTCGTCGCCGACGATCTGTATCTTGTGGCCGAGGCGGCGGGTCATGAGCTGCCAGCCCTCCCAGTCATTCTCGCCCATGCCGTCCTCGATGGAGATGATGGGGTACTTATCGACAAAGCCCTCCCACATATCGACCATCTGCTCGCTGGTCATGACGGTGCCGCGCTTGGGCAGGTGATAGCACTTGTCGTCTGCATTGTACCAGTCGGAGACTGCGCCGTCGATGGCGATTTTAAAGTCCTCGCCGGGCTTGTAGCCGGCCTTTTCCATCGCGGCGACGAGCGCCTTGAGCGCGTCCTCATCGGAGTCAAGGTTGGGAGCATAGCCGCCCTCATCGCCGACACCGGAGGCGGGAACGACCTTCTTCAGGGCGTGGAACACCTCTGCGCACATACGCAGAGCCTCCTTCCAGCTCTTTGCGCTGACGGGCATGATCATGAACTCCTGAATATCGACGTTCGAGCCGGTAGCGTGTGCACCGCCGTTGAGAACGTTCATCATGGGAACGGGCAGGGTCTTGGCGTTCACGCCGCCGATGTAGTTATAAAGGCTCTGGCCGGTGGCCTCGGCTGCGGCGCGTGCGCAGGCCAGCGATACGCCGAGAATGGCGTTTGCACCGAGGCGGGACTTGTTGGGGGTACCGTCGATCTCGATGAGCATCTTGTCGATGCCGGGCTGATCGAGGACGTTCAGGCCGACCATGGCCTCGGCTATCTCGCCGTTAACATTCTCAACCGCCTTGCTGACGCCCTTGCCGCCGTAACGGCTCTTATCGCCGTCGCGCAGCTCGCAGGCCTCGTACATGCCGGTCGATGCGCCGGAGGGAACTGCCGCACGGCCGACGGTGCCGTCGTCGAGTGTGACCTCGACCTCGACGGTGGGGTTGCCGCGGGAGTCAAGGATCTCTCTTGCCATTACGTCAACGATTTCAAAATACTGCTTCATGATTTATGATCTCCTTTTACTTGATTATCAGCGAGCTTCCGCTCATAACGTCGGGTTTTTCTATATTCATGATGTCGAGCATCGTCGGAGCGATATCCGAAAGGCGGCCGCCGTCACGAAGCCTGACACCGTCACAGCATACCACAAAAGGAACGGGATTGGTAGTGTGCTGAGTATTGATTTTTCCGTCGGGGTTTATCATGCAGTCGGCATTGCCGTGGTCGGCTGTAATGCAAAGGACTGTGTCCGGCATGCTTCTTGCCGCGTCGTACACCCTGCCAATGCAGGTATCGACCGTTTCAACGGCCTTTACCGCCGCGTCGAGAACGCCGGTGTGCCCGACCATGTCGCAGTTTGCGAAGTTGCAGACTATCATCTCGTACTTATCGCTTTTTATCGCCTCAACGCACTTATCGGCGACCTCGGCGGCGCTCATCTCCGGGATGAGGTCATAGGTCGGGAACTTCTTCGGCGACGGAACAAGGCATCTCTCCTCGCCCTCGCAGGGCTTTTCCACACCGCCGTTAAAGAAGAACGTGACGTGCGCGTACTTCTCCGTTTCCGCAACGCGAAACTGCTTGAAGCCCTTTCCCGAGACTATCTCGCCAATGGTGCTATCGAGCTTCTCCGGCGGATAAGCTATCGGCAGCGCAAGTGTCTCGTCATACTGTGCGGTGCAGACATAGCTCAGGGGAAACACGGTCTTTTTGCGCTCAAAGCCGTCAAACTCCGGCAGGGTCAGCGCCCATGTCATCTCGCGTGCGCGATCGGGGCGGAAGTTCATGAATATGACGCTGTCGCCTTCATTTATAACACCTTCGGGACACACGACGACGGGCTTGACAAACTCATCGGAGACGTTCGCCTCATAGCTGTCCTCAACGGCCTTAACGGGATCGGGATTCATTATACCCTCACCGCAGACGATGGCGTTGTAGCCGGCTTCAACTCTGTCCCAGCGCTTGTCGCGGTCCATGCCGTAGAATCTTCCCTGTATCGTCGCTATTCTTGCATTGCCCAGAGATGTGCATTTATCGCGCATTTTCGTTACATACTCCGCGGCGCTTCTCGGCGGAACGTCGCGCCCGTCAAGGAAGCAGTGAACATAGACCTTCTCAAGGCCGCGCATTTTGGCCATATCGAGAATTGCGAAGATGTGGTTAATGTGGCTGTGCACACCGCCGTCGGACAGCAGGCCGAGAATATGCAGTGCCCTGCCGCCGGACTTTGCGTCATCCATTGCCTTGACGTAGGCCGCATTTTCAAAAAAGCTTCCGTCAGTTATGGCCTTGTTTATGCGCGGCAGATCCTGAAACACAACGCGGCCCGCGCCGATGTTCGTATGTCCCACCTCGCTGTTGCCCATCTGTCCCTCGGGCAGGCCGACATCAAGGCCGGAGGCGGACAGCTGCGTGTGAGCGTTTTCCGCAAAAATGCGGTCAAGCTGCGGTTTTTCGGCAAGACTCACGGCATTGCCGCCGCCTGCGGGCGCTATGCCGAAGCCGTCCATGATAACGAGAACGCACTTACTCATTTTCCGCCCCCGTTGCAGCAATGATGGCCGCAAAGTCCGCCGGCTTGAGCGACGCGCCGCCTATGAGACCGCCGTCAACGTCCGGCTGAGCCAGAAGCTCAGCTGCGTTCTTTGCGTTCATGCTGCCGCCGTAGAGAATGCTGACGCTGCGTGCGGCGCGTGCGCCGTATATGTCGCGGATTATAGCGCGAATCTCGCGGCAGACCTCCTCGGCCTGCTCGCTGGTAGCGGTCTTGCCCGTGCCGATGGCCCAGATGGGCTCGTAGGCGATAACGCAGCGGCGCAGGGCGGCAGCGTCAACGCCGCACAACGCTGTGCGCACCTGATAGTTTATATGCGCCATGGTCAGGCCCATCTCGCGCTGCTCAAGGCTCTCGCCCACGCAGATGATCGGGGTTATCCCCTTATCTAAAAGAGCGCGTACCTTGGCGTTTACGAGCAGATCGTCCTCACCGTGATACTGGCGGCGCTCGGAGTGGCCGACGATGCAGTACCGAACTCCGGCATCGTCGAGCTGCGATGCGGATATCTCACCCGTGTAAGCGCCCTTGTCAAACCTTGAAACATCCTGCGCACCGGTGATGACCTTGGCCTCTTTTCCGGCCTTGAGCATCGCCGGAATGTCGATCGCGGGAACGCACAAAACCGTTTCACAGCTTTTCATTTTTGGCATGAGGGGCTTTAGCTCCTCGATGAACGGCTTGACATCGGAAACGAACATGTTCATTTTCCAGTTACCCGCTATTATTGTCCTTCTGTATTTCGTGTTCATTATCCTTGCCTCCTGTAATTATTTTTTATTTATCCAGCAGACATGCAACGCCGGGGAGCTCGCGGCCTTCGAGGAATTCGAGGGAGGCACCGCCGCCGGTGGAGATGTGGGTCATTTTATCGGCAAAGCCGAGCTGCTCGACGGCAGCCGCGCTGTCGCCGCCGCCGACGATGGTGACTGCGCCGGACTCTGCCAGCGCCTTTGCGACGGCCTTGGTGCCCTCGGCAAAGGCTTCAAACTCAAATACACCCATGGGGCCGTTCCAAACGACGGTCTTTGCGCTCTTGATAGCGTCCGAGAAGAGCTTAACGGTCTCAGGTCCGATATCAAGGCCCATCCAGCCGTCGGGGATAGCATCGACGGGAACGATCTTCTTCTCGCAGTCGGCCTTGAATTCATTGCCGATGGCGGTATCGACGGGCAGGAGAAGCCGGACGTTCTTTTTCTTTGCCTTTTCTATCATTTCAAGCGCATAGTCGAGCTTGTCGGCCTCAAGCAGTGAATTGCCGATGCCGTGACCCATTGCTTTTATAAAGGTGTAGGCCATGCCGCCGCCGATGATAACTGTGTCGGCCTTATCCAGCAGGTTGTTTATAACGCCGATTTTGTCGGATACCTTTGCGCCGCCGAGGACGGCGACGAAGGGACGCGCGGGATCGTCCAGCGCCTTGCCCATGACAGACAGCTCCTTCTCGACGAGAAGCCCGGCATATGCGGGAAGATACTTTGCAACGCCTGCGGTGGAGGCGTGGGCGCGGTGCACGGTGCCGAACGCGTCGGAGACGTAAAGCTCCGCCATATCGCTGAGCGCCTTTGCGAAATCATCGCCGTTTTTCTCTTCACGGATATCGAAGCGGAGATTTTCAAGCAGCATGATCTGGCCTGGTCTGAGCGCCGCGGCCTTTGCCTTCGCGTCCTCGCCGATTATGTCCTTTGCAAAAATGACCTCAATGCCGAGGAGCTCTGAAAGGCGCTTTGCAACGGGCGCGAGCGTGAGCTTTTCCTTCCACTCGCCCTTGGGCTTGCCGAGATGCGAGCAGGCGATGACGGCAGCGCCGTTATCCAGCAGATATTTTATGGTCGGCAGCGCGGCAACGATACGCTTATCGCTTGTTATCTCGCCTGTCTCCTTGTTCTGGGGGACGTTAAAATCGCAGCGCAGAAGCACCTTCTTGCCCTTAACATCCGCATCGAGCACGCTTTTCTTGTTGTAATTCATGATAAAGCTCCTTTCCGTCGGAAAATTCCGACACGGTATTGAAAAATTAATAGATACCTGTTATGATTCGGCCATGGAGCCCGTGTCCTTGAGGCCGGGGAAGCCCTGCTGACGTAAAGCCTCATAGGCCAGAACGGCGGCCGAGTTTGAAAGATTCAGGCTGCGGGCCTCACTTATCATCGGGATGCGTATGCAGCGGTCACAGTAGCGCATACGAAGGTCCTCGGGAAGCCCTGCCGTTTCCCTGCCGAGCATGATGCTGACCGTTTCGGTCGAAAAATCGGCCTCGAAATACGCGTGCGGCGCCTTGGTCGTCGCAAGCCACAGGTTCGCGTCGCCGTTTTTTTCGAGGTACTCGTCAAGGTTTTCGTACACACTTATATCGACAAGATGCCAGTAGTCAAGGCCGCATCGCTTTACGGCCTTATCAGAAATGTCAAAGCCGAGAGGCTTTATAAGGTGAAGCCTTGCGCCGGTCGCCGCGCAGGTGCGGGCGATAGCTCCGGTGTTATGCGGTATCTCCGGCTCAAGAAGGACTATATTCAGCATTATCTTATCCCGTTTCGTTATCAAATATCTGCTTTACATGTATATATTAGCACATTTTCCCCGAAAAAGATGAACTTTTTTTAAGTTTTTCGGATTTGTTGCAATTTTGACAACTTCCATCTCCGGTAAGCGCCGCAAACGCATGTCAAACCGGCAATGTGCACATCTCAATCAACTTTTCAGAGGCAAAAAATGATCTGCAACGCCTGTCCGCGCCGCTGCGGCGCAGAAAGAACCGAATATTCCCCCGGCGGAATCTGCGCCTGTCCCTGCCTGCCTCTCGTCGCACGCGCCGCGCCGCACTACGGTGAGGAGCCGTGCATAAGCGGTTCTCGCGGCAGCGGAGCGGTGTTCTTCTCCGGCTGCAACCTCAAATGCGTGTTCTGCCAGAACCATGAGATAAGCCGAGCCCGAATCGGCAAAACCGTCTCCATTGAGCGGCTTGCCGATATATTTCTCGAGCTCCGTGACAAGGGCGTCCACAACATAAATCTTGTAACTCCGACGCACTACACGGACGCAATAGTAAAAGCTCTTGAACGGGCAAGGCTCGATATTCCGGTCGTGTGGAACAGCTCGGGCTATGACAGCGTTGAGAGCCTCAGAGAATTGGAGGGGCTCGTGCAGATATACATGCCGGACTTTAAATACACTGACTCGGCTCTGGCCTTGCGCTACTCCGCCGCGCCCGATTACCCTGAGATTGCGCGGGCGGCGATATTTGAAATGTTTCGGCAGGTCGGGCCGTTTGAGCTGGATGACGACGGTATGCTGCGCTCCGGCGTGCTCCTCCGCCACCTCATTTTGCCCGGCGCGGAGGATAACAGCCGTGCAGTCATAGATTTCGTCGCCGATAATTTTCCCGGCGACGATATACTGTTTTCTCTCATGGCGCAGTACACGCCCATGCCGGACACAGAGCGCTTCCCCGAGCTCCGGAAAACCGTCACGGCGGAGGAAAACGACATGCTGATCGAGTACATGACGCAGCGCGGAATATATAACGGCTTCTGGCAGGAACCGTGCTCTGCAACAGACGACATGATACCGGATTTTGACCTGACCGGCGTCTGATCTATTATAAGCTGTACACAGGAGGTACGATTATGGATTACAACGAAATTCTCAAAAAAGCGGCAGGACTGATGGGGCCGTACTGCAAGGCTTGTCCCGTCTGCAACGGCAGAGCCTGCGGCAACTGCGTCCCCGGTCCCGGCAGCAAGATCCCCGGCAACACCGCCGCACGCAACTATGACAAGTGGCAGGAGATATTCGTCAACATGGACACGCTGTGCCCTAACTCGGAGGCCGACACGAGCTTTGAGCTGTTCGGCAAAAAGTTCTCCGCCCCTGTTTTCATCGCCCCGCTCGGCGCTCTGCCCCTGCACTACGGCGACAAGTACGACGACGTGACCTACAACCGCACACTCGTAAACGCCGCAGCCGATTACGGCATCTGCGCAATGACCGGCGACGGCGAGTTTAAGGAGCTCATCCCCGACGCAGTCGACGAAATGGCCAAAATCGGAGGCATCGGTATACCTACGATAAAGCCCTGGAGCAGGGATATCGTTTTTGAAAAGCTCGACTATGTAAAGTCCCACAGCATATTCGCCGTCGCAATGGACGTTGACGGCGCGGGTCTGCCCTTCCTAAAGAAGCTCGGCCCCGGCGCAGGCTCGAAGTCCGTTGACGAGATGCGTGAGATCATTTCCTACGCGAATATGCCGTTTATCATAAAGGGCATCATGACCGTCAAGGGTGCGGAAAAGGCCGTCGAGGCCGGCGCAAGTGCTATCGTCGTATCCAACCACGGCGGCAGAGTTCAGGGCTGCACTCCGGCGACCGCCGAGGTACTGCCTTCTATCGCAAAGGCCGTCAAGGGCAGGGTGAAGATCTTCGTTGACGGCGGCATCCGCAGCGGCGTTGACGTATTCAAGGCAATAGCCCTGGGCGCGGACGGCGTGCTTATCGGCCGCCCGGTCGTTCCGTTTATTTACGCCGAGGGCGCGGAGGGCTTCAAGGTCTATATGGACAGGATAGTCTCCCAGCTGCGCGACACGATGAATATGTGCGGCACTCCCACTCTGGCCGATATCGGAGAAGATAACATCTTCATCGCAAAATAATGAGGAAGCTTTTAAACCCCTTTGCAATGCTCATATGCGGCCTTGTTCTCGGCGCGGCGGCGCGCTTTATGGATATCTACTGCGAAAACCTCGGCGAGATATTCTCGCAGATGTCGGTGTGGATACTCCTCGGCACGCTCATCGCCATATACAGTCCGACGAAAAAGGCCGCGGCGCTAAACATTCTGCCGTTCTGCCTCGGTATGCTGGCAACGTATTATGCCGTTGCGATACTGACTCACGGCGTTTACGGTGAACGCTTTATCATCGGCTGGACGGTGTTTGCATTATTCTCGCCGATCCTTGCGTATTTCACATGGACGGCAAAGCAGCCGGGCACGCTGGGAAAGCTGATTTCCGTTGGCATCGTGCTCGTATCGGTCGTTTTGAATTTTCTCATGTTCGGCGATCCCGATGTTTTCAACTGGCTCATAAACGCCGTTTTGTTTTATTTTTTGTTTATTAAAAAGATACCCCGAGAGGTTTAGCCTATGCCGAAGCGAAAGGGCAGTCTGAATAACATTTACATATCCGAGCGCCTGCAGGAGAGTCTGCGGCCGATAGCCGGCTGCGCCCTGACTACGGTCGTCGCGCCCATGGGCTATGGCAAGACGACGGCTGTAAACTGGTATCTTTCCAAGCGCGCCGCGCATGATCCGTGCATTATCAGAATAAGCGTTTACTCGGATAACCTCACGGTTTTCTGGCGGAGCGTCCAGGACGCGTTCCGCCATGGGGGGCTGAGCTTTCTTTCGGACTATGCCTGCCCCGACGATGACGCGGGATGCGGTCTGCTTATAGACGATCTGTGCCGCGAGCTCGACGGCGACAGGGAATGCTATATTTTCATCGACGATTTTCATCTTTTGACCGATGAGCGCATACCCGCCTTTTTGTGCAATCTTGCAAACCGTCTGCCGCTCAATGTTCATCTGATCGTCGCCGGACGCGACAGGTTTTTGCCTGCGGCGGAGATTCTGCGCCTTGGCAGCCGCGTCTATCAGATAGGCACAGAGCAGCTCAGGCTTAACCACACGGAGCTTGCCGTTTACGCGCACCGCTGCGGTTCCGAGCTTTCCGACGAGCAGATATCCCGCCTGCTGTATTCCAGTGAGGGCTGGTTTTCGGCAGTTTATCTCAATCTCCGCGCACTTGCCGAGCATGGCGAGCTGCCGGATAAAAGCTCTGATATCTACATGATGTTCAGCTCTGCGATGATAGATCCTCTGCCCGAGGCACAGCGTGAGTTTCTCGCGGTCATGGGGCTTGCGGATGAATTCACGCCGGAGATGGCGCGCTTTGTCACTCAAAGCGAAAATGCCGACAGATTTCTCGCCGCTCTGACGGAGCAGAACGCCTTTGCGCAGCGTCTTCCCGACGGCATGACATATCGCTTTCACCACATGATGAAGGAGTGTGCCGAGCGTGTGTTCCGCACGATGAGCGGAGAAAAGCAAAATGCATATCTCAACCGCTTCGGCGTCTGGTACGAAAGCCGCCGCCAATATCTGCACGCGCTGTCGGCTTACAGAAAAAGCGGAAATTTGACGCTGTTCTGAGAGTCATCCAAAGTGATGCCGGAGTTCTTCTCGCGGGGCTGAGTCCCGAAACCGTCCTGGATTTTCTGTCAGAGTGTCCCGAAGCCGTCCTCAAGGAGCACCCGTTTGCGCTGCTTGTTTTGATGCGCCGCATGTTCACCTGGCGGCAAATACCGAAGATGACTCAGCTTAAGGAGCTTCTGCTCCGTTCGATTGAAGAGCACCCCGGCATGCCGGATACCGAGCGGGGCAATCTGCTTGGCGAGTGTGACCTTATTCTAAGCTTTCTGTGTTATAACGACATAAGCGCCATGAGCCGTCTGCACCGCAGTGCAAGCCGCCGGATGTCACGCCCGGCGATCAGCATTCAGGCAAGCGGCGGATGGAGCTTCGGCTCGCCGTCGGTGCTGATGATGTTTCACCGCACACCGGGCGGTCTGGAAAGCGAGCTTTCCGAGATGGACGAGTGCATGCCGCACTATTACAAGGTAACGCAAGGCCACGGCCTGGGCGCGGAGACGATCATGCGTGCGGAGGCTGCCTTCATGCAGGCTCGCTTTACCGACGCGCAGATAGCGCTTGAGAGCGCTTATGCTCAAATCGACGGCAACGGGCAGGAGAATATGGCTCTGTGCTGCGATTTCCTGGCGTACAGGCTGTCGCTTTTTTCCGATGTCTCTCCCCGGTACGCCGCCGCAGAGCGCTATAAGGCGCTTCTTTCGCGCCGCGACACTGCGTGGATACACCTTTGGAATGCGATAAATGCCTACTACTATGCCGTTCTCGGCCAAGCAGGAAAAATACCGCCCGTTTTTTCCTCGCACAGGCTCGGCACTGTTAACTTTCTTGCGCCGGGCAAGCCCATGATGGAGATGATAGAAAATCAGGTCTGTCTCGCCCAGGGTGCTTACGCCGCGGTAATCGGCCGAAGTGAGAGGCTTTTGGCTATGTGCGATGCGATGCATTACGCGCTCACGGCTATGCATATCCGCATACAGACCGCCGCCGCATTTGAGATGCTCGGCAAACGCGAGGAGGCTCATGCGCTGCTCTCGCATGCGTTCAGCGATGCCGAGCCCGACGGATTTATCATCCCCTTTGCGGAAAACTACAGATATTTAAAGCTGCTGCTGGGCGGCATACATGAAATAGCAGAGCTCGGAACCATGCTTGAAAGGCGCAGGGCAAGGGCCGATTATCCCATGGCATTTTCCTCTCTTACGCCGCGTGAGCGCGAGATAGCCTCGCTCATCTCCCAACGCCTTTCAAACCGTGAGATTGCCGAGCGGCTGTATCTCTCCGAGGGCAGCGTAAAGCAGTATTTAAATCAGCTTTACGCAAAGCTCTCCATCGAGGGCGATACGCGCACAAAGCGCCGCCGCCTCAGCGAGCTTGCTGAAAGCTAACCTTAGGTTAATAGTAAATCAAAACGATCCGCTGTACAATTGTGCTGCAGCGGATCGTTTTATATGAAAGGAGCGATGTGTTTGAACCGAAAATACATAAGCGCAGTCAAGCCGCTTGACGACTACATTCTTCAGGTCGATTTCGTCTCCGGCAGCAGGCTGCTGCTGGATATGAAGCCGTATCTCGACAAGCTGCGCTTTAAGCCTCTGGCCGATCCTCAGCTTTGGAGCAGCGCCGTGACCAACGGTATCTTCATCCGCTTCGGCAGCGTTGAGCTGAGTCATGACGAGCTTTTTTCCATGGCAGAACGGGAAATATTATTTTAAGGAGAAAAAATGATGAAATCACTGAAAAAATACCTTGCACTCGTACTGGCGCTGCTGATGTGCCTGAGCCTCGCCGCCTGCGGCAATGATGATGCCGGCGATGGTGATGCCGGCGACGTGTCCGGCAGCGCACCCGACTCGTTTGAGGGAATGGTGAAGGATGACGAGCCCGTGGCCGATTACGGCATGTACTGCGGACTGTGGGTCTGCGACGACGGGCGCGAGATGGAGGTCGAAAAGGATGATCAGACGCAGGAGACGCGCTTTGTTCTATACAGCAGCGACGGCGAAGAGATCGACGCGAGCGGCTACATTCAGCTCTCGACGGAATACAGCGCCGACTATTTCTACAACGAGCACGACGGCATTGCCTACCACAGCTGGTTCGACGAGGACGGCACACTGAACGTTTACAGCTTCGGTACGTTCACCAAAAGCAGCAGCACACCCTCCATTGCAGCCGGCACATGGTATCTCGACGGCAGCGAGAGCGCAACGAGCCGCCTTCAGATCGGCGAGGACGGCAAGTGGATGCTTTATGAGGACGCAGACAGCGATCCCGCGCTCATCGACAGCGGCAGCATAGAGGCTCTCGGCGACGGCGCGTATTCAGCTGTGTCCGAGCAGTTTGAGGACGTTTCCTACGACATCACTCTCACCGACGAGAGCACCCTGTACTGGGGCGGCGAGAATGACTGCTACATGAGGCTCGACTGATATGAAAAAACAGCTTGCTTTGATTTTGGCGCTTGTAATGTGCCTGTGCCTTTCCGCCTGCGGCGATAAGGACACGGACGATGACGATCAGATAACGGGCGATGACTGGCGCACGACAGGTGTTGTCCGCGCAAACGGTGTCATCACGCGCAGCGGAGAGGATACGGACGTTCTCGTCTGCGTAGACCGCGACAATGCGACGTTTTACTACGACGATATCGAGCAGACGCTGTTTGACTATGTGACCTACCCAATGCAGATCGTTTCCGACGATGACGATCCGTGGGAGGCGTTTCAAAGCATCGACTTTGCCGACCGCGACGGCGACGGCAACAGCGACGTTGCGATGATCTTCACCGTCGACGGCGACACCGCGCTTTTAGTCTGGTTTTGGGATGCAGACAGAGAGCTGTTCGTGTTTCAGTCCGAGGAGAGCGAGACGGGCAATGACAGCGACGTCGATCTGAGCGATTTTGAGGGCACCTGGCTCGGAACCGAGAGCGGTCAGCCCGATTATATCGAGATTTCGGACGGAAGCTGGGCAGCGTATCTCAACGGCGAGATGACAGACGGCGGCGATTTCAGATACGAGCCCGAGCTCGGCGCCGTGTACGCCTACGGCAGCGACCGCTCAGGCTCCTACGCCGAGCTTCACGATAACGGTGAGACGCTGTACATATCGAGTCTCGGCTCCTTCAGCCGCAGCTGATAATGAAATAGAAAGCGAGGATAGGGGCAGTGAACCGATACTTAAAATTAACCGTGCTTTTGCAGGCGCTTATAATATGCCTGTGCCTTGCCGCATGCGGAAGCGGCGACGATACCGAAAAGCAGCCGAGCATCGGCGACTATGCCGGTCTGTGGGAATATGTCGATGAAAATCTCTGGCTGCGCATACACGACGATGCGGCCTGGGATTTTGTAAACGCCGAAGACGAGGTGCTCTACTCTGGCTCGGTATCGCTCAACGACGGCGGCATAACGCTCTCCTACGACGACGGTGATACGCTCACGCTCGGGTCTTCAAACGGGCAGCTCATCGACAGCGTAAATAACGGAGTGCTCAGGCGCACGGACAAGATAGAATCCAAGCTTGCGTATTTTGAGCGCAACGGCCTTGAATATAACGCCGCGACCGACAACGGCACATATCTTCTCGAAAACGGCGTGTGCAGCTATGTAAATCTCGGCGAGGGCTTCAACACCGCCGACTGCTACTGGGAGGTCAAGATGCTCGGCGAGCAGGAGCACGACGGCATACGCGAGATCGAGTTTGACGCGATCTGCTACATTCCGAACGACTCTATCCCCTACTTCGGTAAGGAGTATATAGCAAACGTGACCTGCGACCTGTATGACTGCTACAGCGGCATGTGGCTGACCGATTCCGCCGCATACGGCGACTCCGAGCGCGGCGATAACTACTATGTTCACACCGTAAGCTACAGAGGGAAAAGCGCCGATGTTGAATTTGCATATTCTGTCGATTGGCAGTATAATGTCGGTGACTATGCTATGGTTATGACCAAGAGCTACGTTGCGTATCTGCCCGACGACTATGACGGACTTGTCTTTGCCGCCGAAGCGCAGACGGATAACTTTAAAGACTACGAAAAGCGCAAGCAGGGCGACAGCATTTATCCAGAGGCACGTATAATGGACATAGACCTCATCGACACGGAAAGCGCGCTGTTTTTCGACCTCTGCGCCGACTGGAGGTATAAGCTTTGAACAAAAAAATGAGCGACGCCGAGCTGTCAAGAAGGCTCGGTGCATATCAGGTGATCGAGCGTATAGGCACGGTGCTCGGCCTTATCCTCATCATGGCGGGCGGCATTATCGCCCTCGTACAGCATAATCTTTGGATCTTTGCCGGGCTGTTTTTCGCGGGCGTTATCGTGCTGGTCATAATAAGCTTCATCGTAAACACGAAGAAAAACGTGCTTTTGAATCTTCAGCTCGGAGACTTCTTTCACTCGGAGCTGCAAAGCGCCTTCGGGCCGGGAACGGCGGAGCCGGCCATGCTCATAAGCGAAAAATACCTCAAGGGCGCGGAGCTCATAGATCAGTGCTGGGAGGGCAGCGACATCAACAATTTCTTCGAGGGCGAGCACGATACCACTCGTTTTTCGGTCGCAAACGTCACGCTCGACCATCTCGTTGAGGAGCGTTCGGGTCCGGATAACGACAACTGGATGACCAAGACCGTGACGGTCTTTAGCGGCGTTATCCTCCGCTGCGCGGATATGTGTGATGCAAACCTCGATATGAGCATCACCGACCGCTATCAGGAGTCTCCCCCGAAGGGCGACGTTTCTGACCCCGCGGTGTTCGCAGAGCGCTTCAAGGTGCGCACCTCCGACGGGCGTGAGGCGGCAGCTTTGGTAACGCCGGAAATGCGCACGCTGTGCAGCGAGCTTGAAAAAGCCGTCGACGGCAAGCTCTGCGGTCTCAAGCTCAAGGACGGTGAGGCGGCGGCAGCTCTGCACACCAAATATCAGTTTGCAAACGTTCCGCCGAACACGGATCTCCGAAACATCGACGGTATCCGCAAGGCGTATGTCGAGTCCATCGAAACCATTAAAACGCTGCTTGATATCCTTAAAAATAATCTGTAACGTAAAAACCGTGAGGCCAAGCCTCACGGTTTTTTGTATTTTGAAATTCTTATCGTTCGCCAAACGATATCGACGGTTATGAGTACGCACAGGGCGAATACCGGCACGAGCGACATAGGCTTCTGCGATATTATACTCCGGCACATATACGAAAACAGCGCAAGGCACATGAGCTTCGACTCACCGAGCAGGCTTACGGTCTCGGCCGCGATATTTTTCTTATGCCGCTCGTCCATATCCCATGGCATGTTGGGGTTTTCGACCTGCTTGGGGATGAGCGCAATCGTCGTCATCATAGCATACATAAGCGCCTCGATGCCGAACAGCAGCCAGAGAACGCCTTTTCCGGTGTAGTCCGTGATCTCGCCGGAAGCGTTGAAGTGACCCGCTATCCGGTCGGGCAGAGCGGAGTAGCTCATGAGTATGTACGCGAGCGTCGCAACAACAAGCGCGAGACTTAGTATCTCGACCGTCGCCTGATACGAGCTGAGCTTTGGCTTTTTCATGTCATTTCTCCTTCTTTATCGTGTACAGGGCGCTGCCGAAGTCGCCGAGCATGTGCAGTCTTTCGTTGTAGCCCGTTCCGAGAAACTGATTGTTGAGCCCCACGCCGGACATGAGCGCCGCGCCGGAGGCGACAAAGTCCTCCGCTCCGTCGGGCATGGTGAAAAACTTATTTGCCGTTCGCAGGACAAAGCCGTCGGGGTCGAGCTCAAGGGGCATGACGTGCTTGACCAGGCCTCCGAGGCGCTTAACAAACAGGCTCTGGCGCTTGCATACAAGATGATACCTTGCGCTCGGCTCAAGCCCGTGTACAGATAACATATCATAGCCCTCGGAGGCGGTGCACAGCTTTTGAAAGCAGCCGACTACATGCTCTTTTCCGTCCTTTGACGAGACCTGCCAATGCAGCTTATTGGCCTTGTGCTCGTCAAAGCGATAAAATCTGCCGTATTGCAGCGTTTTGCGGTGCTTTTTGTAAAACGCTATCTGACCGCGCAGTTCCTTAAGCTCTGCCATTGTCATATATTTGAGCTCAAGCTCGTAGCCGAGCACGCCGAAGGCCGCAACGTTAAAGCGCGTAGACATGGGTGTATCACGCAGTGTCTGCTGGTGCGGAGCTGCCGAAACGTGTGCGCCCATCGTCGACTGCGGATACAGATACGAAAGTCCGCCCTGGATATCCAGCCGCTCTATTGGGTCTGTATCGTCGGAGGCCCAGATCTGCGGCGAATAGCACAGCATGCCGAGATCAAAGCGGTTGCCGCCCGAGGAGCAGCTTTCAAGAAGAATATGCGGCCGCGGCGTAAAAATGCGCCCGAGCACCTCGTAAAGTCCCATAATATAGCGGTGCGAAAACTCGCCCTGATTGGAAAGCAGGGGCGAATACGCATCGGACATATGCCGGTTCATATCCCACTTGACATAGCTTATCCTCGCACTGTCAAGCGTTCTGCCGACGTTTTCGACGATGTAATCGCGCACCTCCTGCCGCGTAAGGTCGAGCAGCAGCTGATTTCTGCCGAAGCAGGGCTTGCCGGATGGCGGCTTTATCGCCCAGTCGGGGTGCGCACGGTATAGCCCGGAGTCTACGTTCACGCTTTCGGGCTCGAACCACAGACCGAATTTCATGCCGAGCTTTTCGATGCTGCCGGCAAATTTCCCGAGGCCGCCGGGCAGCTTTTTGAGATTCACGTCATAATCGCCCAGCCCCGCCGTATCGCTGTCGCGCGCGCCGAACCATCCGTCGTCGAGGACGAAAAGCTCGACGCCGATGCTTTTTGCTCTGCGTGCCAGCTTCAGGAGCTTTTCACGGTCAAACTTGAAAAAGCAGGCCTCCCAGTTGTTTATGAGCACCGGGCGCTCGACGTTTTTCCAAATACCTCGCACAATGTTATTGTTGACAAAGTCGTGGAAATTTGCGCTCAGGCCGTTGAAGCCGCGCTCGGAAAAGGTCATGACCGCCTCGGGCGCTTCAAAGCGCTCTCCGGGGCGCACTGTCCAGTCAAAGCAGTGCGGATTTATGCCGAGCTGGATGCGGACAAGGTCGTGGTTCGACCTTTCCGCCACACCGCAGTGGTTGCCGCTGTAGACAAGATTAAAGCCCCATGCGCGTCCGAAATCCTCTCCCGTGTTCTTTTCGGAAAGCAGAAAGCCGGGGTTATGCCTGTTTGACGAAGCGCCGGTGGTCGAGGAGTTTACATATATGCCGTACTCGACGGGGCGTACATGTCTGTGTGCTTCCTTTATCCAGCCGCCGTCAAAGCTGTGCATCAAAAAGCCGCGGTCGGGCATATCGAGGCTCATGCTCATGATACGCCGCAGAGAGATATCGCCCTCGCAGTTATTTTCAATAACGCAGCGGCGGGATATGACGTTCGAGGCCGGGAACACCGTGTAGTAAAGCTCAAGTGTGACTGCCCTGTCGCGCTCGCGCATGCGGATAATAAGCGTCTGCGCGGCGTTTTCATCGTCGTACGCCGCCGGCAGGCTCTGCATGGGGAGGCAGCCGGAAACTATTTCGTGGCTATCGTACAGAAAGTCCGAGGAAAAGCTGCCGTCGGGCATTTTTGCCTCGATCGGTGTCTGCCGGTAGTCTCCCCTGCCGACGCCCGACCACTCAAGACAGAGGTTATCCAGGCAGTAGCAGTCATCTGACTCATCGTACATTACACTGCTGCCAAGCTGTATATCGTGCTTGACGCTTAAAGCCTCCGCATCGGAAGCTCTGACACGTTCACCGTAATGGATATGCTCAAGATGCCTGAATTTCGTAACGCGGAATATGTAGCTCGTACGATCGGTATCCAGCGCAAAAACGCCCTTGTCGTATGTAATGCTCACCGTATCACCCCCGATTTTTAATAATAAAACTATATCACAGATGCTCTGGCCTTACAAGTCGTTCTCCTCGCCGTCCGGCGTCCTGCGCAGTCGCGCCATGAGCCCGCGCACTATCGTTATGAGTAGCGACGTCGCCAGCACAAGCCCTATCGGCAGCACGGCCGCCAGAATTATCATTTTCATTTTATCACCGCCTCAAATTCAGTTTTTGCGGACGGAGCTCAAAAAATCCTATTAATTATTGCCATTGCACAGCATTGATGATAAAATAAACAGGATTTTAAAAAACAGAGGTATTTCAAATGCTTTCAGTCAATGATCTCTCTATAAATTTCGGCGGAAACGTTTTGTTTTCACGCGTTGATCTGCAGTTTACGCCCGGCAACTGCTACGGCATAATCGGTGCAAACGGCGCGGGCAAATCCACGTTTATAAAAATTCTCTCCGGCGAGCTCGAACCCTCGACCGGCAGCGTAACGATTGCTGCGAAAAAGCGCATGTCGGTGCTCAAGCAGAATCAGAACATGTACGACGATTATACTGTCATGGACACCGTTATCATGGGCAATCAGCGCCTTTACGACTGCGGAAGGGAAAAGGACGCGATATATGACAAGCCCGATTTTGACGATGCCGACGGCATACGCGCAGCCGAGCTTGAGGAGGAGTTTGCCGAGCTCGGCGGCTGGGAGGCCGAATCCGACGCAAGCCGCATACTTCAGGGGCTGGGCGTTTCGCCGGACTTCCACGAGACGTTGATGCACGATATGGATCCGCGCCTCAAGGTCAAGGTGCTGCTTGCGCAGGCGCTGTTCGGCTCGCCGGATATCATCCTGCTCGACGAGCCCACGAACAACCTCGACCTGGCGAGCGTAGTCTGGCTTGAGGACTTCCTGATGGACTATGAGGGCACGGTGCTCGTCGTTTCGCATGACCGCTACTTCCTCAACAACGTCTGTACTCACATCGTCGATATCGATTACGGCAAGATAAAAATGTACGTCGGCAACTACGACTTCTGGTATGAGTCCAGCCAGCTGATGCAGAAGCTCATAAAGGATCAGAACAAGAAGGCCGAGCAGAAGATCGCCGAATTGCAGGGCTTTATCGCAAGGTTCTCGGCGAACAAGTCGAAGTCCCGCCAGGCCACCAGCCGCAGAAAGCTTTTGGACAAGCTCACCGTTGAGGAGCTGCCGGCCTCCGGCAGGCGCTATCCCTGGGTCGGCTTCAAGGCCGATCGGGAGCCGGGTAAGGACAGGCTGTTCGTCACCGAGGTCAGCAAGACCGTCGACGGCGTGAAGCTTTTAAACAATGTCAGCTTCATCGTCGGCAAGGAGGATAAGATCGCCATTCTCGGCAAAAACGAGCTTGCCGTTACGATGCTGTTCAAGATCCTCATGGGCGAGGAGGAGCCCGACTCCGGCACTGTAAAGTGGGGAGCGTCGACTACTCAGGCTTACTTCCCCAAGGACCACAACTCTTATTTTGAAAACTGCGACTATGACCTCATGGACTGGATGCGGCAGTTTTCCGAGGATAAGCGCGAAAGCTATCTGCGCACCTTCCTCGGCAGAATGCTTTTCTCCGGCGACGATGTTTACAAGCCCGTAAAGGTCCTCTCCGGCGGCGAGAAGGTCAGGTGCATGATAAGCAAGATGATGCTCTCCGGCGCAAACTTCCTCGTGCTCGATCAGCCGACGAACCATCTTGACCTTGAAAGCATCGCGGCCTTGAACAACGGCCTTGAGGCGTTTAAGTACAACATCATTTTCGCCAGCCACGACCACCAGCTCACGCAGACGGTCGCAAACCGCATAATCGAGATCACCGACGACGGTGTCATCGACCGCATGTGTACCTTCGACGAGTACATGAACCTCACCGGCGGCACTATTCCCGAACGGTAAAGATAAATAAAACGATATGCACCCCGAAAGCGTCTGGCTTTCGGGGTGCATGTTATCATTTGGAGCTTTTTACTGCCGCCGTCCCGTTTTCATAGCAGGACACGCACGCGGAGCACATCGTCCATCGCACGGATGGTGTTTGCCGTGTCCTCCCAGATCTCGTCGTTAAGATCGATGATCGTGTAGGCGTACCGGCCGCGGGGCTTGTTTATCATGTGCTCGACATTGATATTTTTCTTCGTTATCAGATCAAGGATGCGGTTTATCATGCCGGGCACGTTGTGGTGGATGACGCAAAGGCGGCAGACGCCCATACGCTCGAGCTTTGCCGACGGCAGGTTCACGGAATTTGTGATGTTGCCGTTTTTGAGATACTCGTAAAGCTGCTTTGCCGCCATCTCGGCGCAGCGGTCCTCGCTCTCGGGCGTGCATGCGCCCAAATGCGGCAGGGCTATGACGTTTCTGCCGCCGAGTATCTTCTCGTTGGGGAAATCGGTGACGTATTTTGCGACCTTGCCCGATTTGAGAGCTGCGAGCATCGCGTCGTCGTCAACGACCTCGGCGCGGGATTCATTAACGATCCTCACGCCGTCGCGCATGGCGGCAAAGGCCTTCGCGTCGAGCATATGGTGGGTATCCTCGTTATAGGGGATATTTATGCTTATATAGTCGCAATTGCGGAATATCTCGTTTATATCGTCGGCTCTGACAACCTCGCGTGAGAGCCTCCACGCTGCGTCGACGGACATGAACGGGTCGTAGCCTATGACGTTCATATCCATCGCAAGACATGCGTTTGCAACCAGTGCGCCCGTAGCGCCCAGACCGAGAACGCCGACGGTCTTGCCCATGAGCTCGGGGCCCGCGAAATTGGATTTACCCTTTTCCACGAGCGCCGGGATCTTATCGCCCTCATCGGCAATGCTTTTTACCCACTCAATGCTGCCGATAACGTCACGCGAGGCCATGACCATGGAGCACACGGTCTGCTCCTTGACGGCCTCCGCGTTCGCGCCGGGGCTGTTGAACACGACGACGCCCTTTTCGGCGAATTTATCTACCGGGATGTTATTATAGCCCGCTCCGGCGCGCGCTACGCCGAGAAGCTCGGGGTTGACCTCATATTCATGCATATCCGCGCTGCGGACGATTATGCCGTCGGGCGCGGTGATATTCTCGCCGACGTTGCAGCCCCTGTTCCTGAGTTTTTCAAGGCCGACGGGCGAAATATTATTTATGGTTTTTATATTAAACATTATGCTCTACCTCAAATTTTTTCATGTATTCTGCGAGCGCGCGAGCGCCCTCCACGGGCATGGCGTTATACAGCGATGCGCGTATGCCGCCCGTGAGCCTGTGACCCTTGAGATTTAATAATCCCTCGGCCGCGGCTCCCTTTACAAACTGAGCATCGAGCTCCTCCGAGCCCGTGCGGAAGGTCACATTCATGTCGCTGCGCGAGCTGCGCTCTGCATGGGGGATATACAGCTTACTGTTGTCGAGCACGTCGTAAATCAGCTGTGCGCGCTCTTTCTTTATCTCCTGCATGGCCTTCACGCCGCCCATACCGTCGAGCCAGTCGAGCATAAGCCCCAGCATGTAAATGCACCAGCACGGCGGAGTGTTGAGCATGGAGTCTTTTTTTATAAGCGTATCATAGCTCATTACCGAGGGGCAGATATCCGCCTGCCGCCCGGCAAGAGCTTTATCGACAATAACGACCGTGAGCCCGGCAGGTGCCATATTCTTCTGCGCTCCGGCATAGATGAGCCCGAAGCGGGAGACATCCACGGGCCTTGACAGGATATCCGAGGACATGTCACAGACTATCGTTTTGCCCTTCGTATCGGGAACATGCTGCCACTCGGTGCCGTAGATGGTATTATTGGCGCAGTAGTAAAAATAGCTTGACTCATCGCTCAGGCTAAGCTGCGACGGGATATAGCTGTGCCCCCGGTCGGAGCTTGAGCAGGCGATGTGAACCTTTCCGTATTTTTCGGCCTCCTTTGCCGCGAGGGATGAGAAATTGCCCGTCACGGCATAGTCTGCGCACCTCCGCTCGCCCATCAGGTTCAACGGTATCGCCGCGAACTGAAGCGTCGCGCCGCCCTGCAAAAACAGTATCTCATGACTGTCGGGCACATTGAGCGCGGCCCTGAGCTTCTGCTTTGCTTCCGCAAAAATATCGACGAACAGTGAGCTTCGGTGACTCATCTCCATAACGGACATGCCGCTGCCCCTATAATCGCTTATCTCGCCTCCGGCTCTTTTAAGGACCGATTCCGGCATCATCGACGGCCCTGCCGAAAAATTATATACCTTTTCTCTTGACACGATGAGCACCTCACGTTCGTCAATTCATTGTTAAAATTATAGTTATATATTCGCCGCGTGTCAAATGACATTTCCGACTAAAATTCCGTCCAAAACGGAATTTATCCTGACATTATGTACTGTACCGCGCAAGCTTTTGCCCGGGGCGCGAACCTCGATATAATTGTCGCTGTGTCCCTGCCAGCACTCGCCCTCCTGCGTTTCAAACAAGACCGGCAGCGTTTTGCCGATCATGCTCTCAAGAAAGGCTCTGCGCGTTTCGGCAACGACGGCGCGCGCCTGCTTTGAGCGCTTTGCCTTTGTCGCACGGTCTATCTGTCCGTCCATTTTATCGGCCGGAGTTCCCGGTCGGCGGGAATACGGGAAGATGTGCGCATCGGCAAACCGCGCTTTTTTGAGAAAGGCAAGCGTCTCCTCCTGATGCTGCTCCGTCTCGCCGGGAAAGCCGACGATAACATCGCAGGTCATGCCGCAGTCGGGAAAAAACCGGCGCAGAAGCTGCATGGCCTCGTAAAAGCGCGCGGTGTCGTACTTGCGGTTCATGGCCTTGAGCGTCGCGTCGCAGCCCGATTGCAGCGAAAGGTGAAAATGCCTGCACACGCTGCCGCAGGCGGCGAGCTTTTCGCAGAATTCCTCCGTTATGACGCTCGGCTCGATTGATCCCAGGCGCAGGCGCATGTGGGGCGCTGCCTCCGCTATGGCGCACACAACGTCGGCAAGACCGGGCTTTCCGGGAAGATCGACGCCGTAGGACGCGATCTCAATGCCGGTTATGACAAGCTCGCGGTAGCCCTTTTTATCGAGCTCGGCGGCCTGACGCACCGCGGCCTCTATCGGCAGACTGCGCACTCTTCCGCGTGTATAGGGGATTATACAGTATGAGCAGAAATTGACGCAGCCGTCCTGGATCTTCAAAAGCGCCCTTGTGTGTCCGGACACCGCTCCGGCGGGCAGCTCCTCAAAAACACGCCTGTCAAAGGGCTTATCGAGCATCCTGTCGCCCTCGCCGGTGGATACTGCCTTTTCAACGGCATCGACGAGCTTTAATCTGTCGGCCGTGCCGTAAACTATATCCGCGCCGAGCTTCTGCACGGCGTCGGGGCTCAGCTGCGAATAGCAGCCCAGCACCGCCGCAACCGCGCCGGGATTTTCCTCTTTCAGTCGATGGATGGCCTGACGCGACTTGCGTCCGGCCTCGGAGGTAACGGCGCAGGTGTTGACTATGACGGCGTCGGCGATTTCGCCCTCACGGCAGGGCTTATGTCCGCGTGAAGCGAGCAGCGCCTCTATCGCCTGCGTTTCATACTGGTTGACCTTGCAGCCGAGAGTGTATATAATGTATTTCATTGAAATCATCTCCCGAGGAGTAGGATATATGGAAATTTATCTTGATAATGCGGCAACGACACGCGTGTGCACAGAGGCCGCCGATATTGCGTATAAGGTCATGACCGACTGCTACGGAAACCCGAGCTCTACGCACACGAAGGGACGCGATGCAAAGGCATATCTCGACACTGCACGCACTCAGATAGCCTCGGCGCTCGGCTGCTCGGCATCGGAGGTTTATTTCACCTCCTGCGGCTCGGAGAGCGACGTCTGGGCGATAACAAGAGGCGCGGAAAGCGCCGCAAGACGCGGCAGACACATCATCTCCTCCGCCGTTGAGCACGATGCAGTGCGAAAAACGCTTGAGGAGCTTGAGAGCCGCGGCTTTGAGGTGACTTATCTCTCCCCCGAAAAGGACGGCTCTGTTTCCGCGGACGCGGTAAAAGCAGCTCTGCGTGAGGATACTATCCTTGTGACGCTTATGATGGTAAACAACGAGACCGGCGGCATTACCGACATTGCGGCTATAGCAAAAATGCTCAAGGGCTGCGGCTCGAAGGCGCTTTTGCATACCGACGCCGTTCAGGGCTTTATGAAGGTGCCCTTTTCCGCAAAAAAGCTCGGCGCGGACATGATAAGCATAAGCGGCCACAAGATCCACGCGCCGAAGGGCATAGGCGCATTGTATATCAAAACAGGGGTCAAAATCAAGCCCCTTATCCGCGGCGGCGCTCAGGAGGGCGGCATGCGCGCCGGCACCGAGGCCATGCCGCAGATAGCGGCCTTCGGCAAGGCTGCCGAGATTGCTTTCTCCGGCATGAAGGATAACTGTGATACAATGGCCTCTCTGCGGGCACTCGCCATGAGCACCATATGCGCCGATATTCCCGAGGCACAGATCATCGGCGGCGGCGCTCCGCATATTCTGAGCGTATCGCTCCCCGGCTGGCGCAGCGAGGTGCTCATGAATTTCCTCGAAGCCGAGGGAATATACGTTTCGCGCTCCTCGGCCTGCAAAAAAGGCGGGCGCAGTCACGTGCTCGAGGCGATGCGCCTCCCTGCACAGGTCATAGACGGCGCGATAAGGGTAAGCTTTTCGCGCTATAACACCGAGGACGATGTTCTCGCCCTGTGTTCGGCATTAAAGCGCGCTCACGATACGCTGGCACACAGATAAAATTTCAAACTCAAAGGCTGCACTTAAGGTGCAGCCTTTATTTTTGTTCTTATTTATTTTTATCCTCTTCTGTTTTTTCCGCCGCCTTTGCCCTGCGCTTCGGAACGAGCTCAAGCGTTTCGGGGTCTACGTAATCGAGGTTCATATACGCCTCGGCATTGGTCGGCAGATTGTGCTTTTTCAGCTTTCTGTTAATGATCATCTCAAGCGCGGTATAAATGATAACAAAGGCAGGAACGCCCAGCAGCATTCCCCAGAAGCCGAAAATTCCGCCGAAGATGACAATGGAAAACAGCACCCAGAAGCCGTTTATGCCGATGGAGGTGCCCAGTATTTTCGGGCCGATGACATTGCCGTCAAGCTGCTGAAGAACAAACACGAAGATGATAAACCACAGGCACATTTTCGGATCGACCAGCAGAATAAGCAGCGCCGACGGGATCGCTCCGATAAACGGCCCGAAGAAGGGGATGACGTTCGTAACGCCGACGATAACGGATATGAGCAGCGCATACGGCATCTTGAGTATCGCGCAGCCGATGTAGCACAAAACGCCGATTATTGCGCTGTCGAGAAGCTTGCCGCTTATAAAGCCCATGAAGGTCTTGTCGGCAAAGCGCAGAGACAGCAGGACTCTCTTTGCCCGCGCCGGGGAAAAGACGCTGTAAAGTATCTTCCTGTAGTGCGCTATAAAGGGCTCCTTGTTGTAAAGTATGTACACCGAAACGATTATTCCTATAACTACGTTATAAAGCCCCTTGAGGACATAGAATACACCGCTGGTTATGTTCGTCACGACGTTTTCCATGCTGGGCAGCAGCGTATTGGTCGCCCATTTGGTCAGCGCATCGGTCAGATTTCCGAAGATTTTCGTTGCATATTGCTCTATCTCGGGGTAGTCCTTTAGAAGATTGTCAATTGCAGAGTAGGCAGAATCAAAATACGAGGGGCTGTTTGCTATGATGGCCGATATGCTGTCGTATACCTGCGGAACAATGAGATAAAACAGCGCGGCGATCAAAAGCAGCATCACTATCTCGGCGAGGATAAGCGACAGCACACGCGGAAGCTTGCTGCCCGTTTTTATGCGCGGCTTTGTCCTGTTTATCCTTGCTACGAGCGGCTTAAAGAGCTTTTTCTCGTACAGCATCATCGACGGAATGAGCAGATACGATATGACAAGCCCCCATATGAACGGGCTGAGTATGCTCATCAGCTTTCCGAGAGCGTCTATGACCGTTCCCATGTAGTCAATGCCGAAATAGAACAAAACTCCGGCCGCTATGACGGCAAAGGCCGTTACGCCCCAGCCGACATATTGGGAATATTTATGCTTTCTTTCCAATTTGCCACCTCCTGATCGGTGTTTTCGATTTTATATTACTATCTCTTTTTAATGTCGTCAACAATTTCGTTGTAAAATCGCCGTCAAGTTGTTATGTCAACCATTTGGGTGAATATTATCCTCACTCCTGTGTTGAAAACTCTGTTGAAAATGTTCAAAACCGTTGATAATCAATGCGTTTTCAAGCGCCGATGACATGCGAAGAAATTCATTTTTTGTCGAATAAGGCATAATCGCGCAACCTTGTATATCGCAGCGGCGGCAGACATATGATTTCAGAGGAGGGATGAGCTATGAAAAAACTAATTTGCGCGGCGCTGTGCCTTGTTATGCTCTCAAGCCCGGTGTACGCGATAAACATTCTCACCGATAACGACATCGAGATCTCCGCCCCGTCGGCGATACTTATGGAAAAGGTGACCGGCGAGGTCATATACGAAAAGAATTCGCACGAAAGGCTGCCTCCGGCGAGTGTGACAAAGGTGATGACGATGCTGTTGATCGTCGAGGCCATAGAGCGCGGCGATATAAGCCTTGAGGACACGGTCATTGCCTCCGAGCGTGCCGCGTCCTTCGGCGGCAGCTGCGTATATCTCGAGCAGGGTGAAAAAATGAGCGTGAGCGAGATGCTAAAATGCATCTGCGTCGTCTCGGCAAACGACTGTGCCGTTGCTATGGCGGAGCATCTTTGCGGCTCGGAGCAGGCCTTCGTGGCACGCATGAACGAAAGAGCGCACGAGCTCGGCCTGAAGGACACCAATTTCAAAAACTGCACAGGACTCTTCGAGGACGATGAGCACTATACCAGCGCATACGATATCGCCGTCATGAGCCGCGAGCTCATACGTCACGACATGATAAAGCAGTATTCGACCATCTGGATGGACACTATCCGAAACGGCGAGTTCGGCCTTTCAAACACCAACAAGCTTGTTTACTATTACGACGGCTGCACGGGGCTTAAAACAGGCTTCACGGAAAAGGCCATGTACTGCCTTTCCGCAACCGCAGAGCGCGACGGGATCGAGTATATCGCCGTCATCATGCACGCGGACACAATAGATGCGCGAAACTCCGATGCGAAGGCACTTTTAAACTACGGCTTTGCAAACTATCGCCTGATGCCGCTCAGAGCCCCCGACGTTCTGCCGCCGGTGCGTGTGAGCCTCGGAGAGGCCGACAGTGTGCAGCCTGTATATGACGGTCCCGAGGCTGCGCTTGTTCCCAAAAGCGGCCTCGGCGAAGTTAAATATACTGTTAAGCTGCCCGATAAGCTGACGGCGCCGATAGCAAAGGGGCAGCAGATAGGCACGCTAAGCGTCTCCTCCGGTGATCGGGAGCTGTACTGCGTTGCGCTCGTTTCCGATACGGGTGTTGCCCGTGCGGACTTCGGCTCGACGCTGCTCGAGCTCCTGAAACGCTACGTCGGGCTGGGGTAAACGCTCCACTTAGATGCATATTTCGCTCTTTGTGTTGTACATGATTCCCCACTTCGACATATTGTCCTTGCTTTTTCTAAGCTCCGGTGTATAATATTAATTTATAGATTTACCACACGGAGGGCTAATTATGGTCAAGGTTGATTTATCGGGAACTTCCGCCTTCTTCGACCCTGCGGAGCTTGACTTTGCGGCCGCTGCTGCGGCGCACAGAACGCTCAGCGAAAAAAGCGGCGCGGGCAGCGAATTTACGGGCTGGCTCGAGCTTCCGCAGCGCATACGCGACGGAGAGCTCAAGGCGATACTCGCCGCGGCACAGCGCATACGCGGCCGCTCAAAGGCACTCGTGGTCATCGGCATAGGCGGCTCTTATCTCGGCGCACGCGGCGCTATAGAGCTTCTGCGCCCCATACCCGCGGAGGATGATCCTGAGATATTCTTCGTCGGCAACGGCCTTTCGCCCGACGCACTGAGCGACACTGTTGCCCGGCTCGGTGATATGGACTTCGACATAAACGTAATATCGAAATCCGGAACCACCCTTGAGCCGGCGCTGGCCTTCCGCGTTTTCAGAAAAATGCTGAAGGAAAAGTACGGCTCGGCCGCGAAAAAGCATATATTCGCAACGACCGACGCGCATCGCGGTGCGCTCAAAGCCCTGGCGGACGCCGAGGGCTGGGAGTGCTTTGTCGTTCCCGACGACGTCGGCGGCAGATACAGCGTGCTGTCGGCGGTCGGTCTGCTCCCGATGGCGGTGGCGGGCATAGACATAAAGGCGGTCATAAGCTCGGCCATTATCGCGTTCAAGGAGCTCGATCTCCGCTCGCCGGAAAATCCGGCATGGCGGTACGCCGCGGCGCGTCAGTACCTGTACGGTCACGGCCGCAGCATCGAAATACTCGGCTGCTACGAGCCGTCGTTCCGCTTCATGGCCGAATGGTGGAAGCAGCTTTACGGCGAGAGCGAGGGCAAAAACGGCATAGGCATCTTCCCCGCCTCCGTTGAGTTCACCGCCGATCTGCACTCGATGGGTCAGTACATTCAGGACGGGCCGCGCACGTTGATGGAGACGATCGTGAGCTTTGAGAAGACCCGCAGCAGCGTTTCTGTTCCCTTTGAGATGGGCGATCCCGACGGACTCAATTACCTCGCCGGCAAGGATTACGCGGATATCTGCCGCACGGCCGCGGACGCCGTAAAGGCCGCGCACATATCCGGCGGCGTTCCGAACATCGGTATAAGCGTTCCCAAGCGAGACGAAGCAGGCTTTGCCGAGCTTGTATGCTTTTTCGAGCTGGCATGCGCCGTCTCCGGCTACATGTCGGGCGTCAATCCCTTTGACCAGCCCGGCGTTGAGGCCTACAAAAAGAATATGTTCAGGCTGCTTGGCAAGCCGGGTACCTGAAAATAAAGCACGGGCTTTTCTGTCCGTGCTTTTGTTTATATTTTAATTCACACTTTTACTCTTGCTTTGTATACGGAAAAATGTTAATCTAAGCTCAACGAAATACATTTAACTTATAACTGAAAAGGAGAGTGGACAAAATGGTTAAGTTGATCATGGGTCTGAAGGGCAGCGGCAAGACCAAGCGCCTGGTCGAGCTCGTCCGTGAGGCTGTCGCTATGGAGAACGGCGATGTCGTCTGCATTGAAAAGGAAAAGAAGCTTACCTTCGATATTCCCTATCAGGCTCGTCTTATCGAGGCCGGGTCTTATGATATCGGCTCTTATGAGTTTATCAAGGGCTTTATCTGCGGTCTGCATTCCGGCAACTATGACATCACCCATGTTTTTGTCGATAATTTCTACAAGATTGTAAGCAATAAGGACCCTGTCATGTTCGGCGAATTTCTCGATTGGCTTGAGAGCTTCTCCAAGAGAGAAAAAATTGAATTTGTTATAAGCGTCACCATAGACCCCGATACGGTCGGCGAGGCTATCAGAAAATATATGATTTGACCAAAAAAGCGGGCAGGGCTTTACGGCTTTGCCCGTTTTTTCGTCAATATTCGCTCTTGACTTAGTTTAGTGGCTTTATTAGAATTTGACTTAGGATAAATTTTTTAATTGAGGTGTTTTATCATGATCATGGATTGCGAAAAATACGTCGGCAAATGCGTCTGCGGCAGAGACCATGAGCTTGAGACGAAAAAGGTCGTCGTCGAATACGGCGCGATAAACAATTTCGAGCGGTACATGGCCGATGTCGGTCTTGCGGGCAAAAAGCGCGCCGTTATATACGACACGGTCATCTATAAGCTCACCGAGGGCAAGCACATCGCCGCCGACCAGGAGATAGTGCTCGAGGCAAACGGCCTTCGCGCCGAGGATACCGTTATCGAGGAAATGATGAAAAAGCTCGATAAGCCCGAGGTCATCGTCGCCTACGGCGCAGGCACTATCATGGACTTCGGCCGCTACCCGGCGTACAAGCTCGGCATCCCCTTTGTCGCCGTTCCGACGCTCGCCTCCTCCGACGGCTTTACAGCGAACATCTGCTCGGCCATCCTGAACGGCCAGAAAAAATCTACCCCGATGTGCGCTCCCGTTCTGGTCGTCGCCGATCTTGACATCATAAAGGGCGCTCCCGCACGCCTCGTCGCAAGCGGCATAAACGACATTCTCTCGAAGTACATTTCTCTTCTCGACTGGAAGGTTTCGCACCTCGTCGCGGGCGAATACTACTGCCCGATGGTCGCGGACCTTGCTCAGGAGGCGCTCGATATTATGCGTAAGGCAGCCGACGAATATGTGGCCACCGGCGTTGCCGACCATGAGGCGATGACCATGGCGCAGATGAAGAGCGGCCTTACCATGCAGCTTTTAAACCACTCGCGTGCGGCGTCCGGCGCGGAGCACCTCATGGCGCACCTTGTCGAGATGCAGCCGCCGCGCTTTGAAAACGCCGAGGGCATACACGGAGAATGCGTCGGCGTCGGCACCTTTGCCTGCATAAAGGAGTATCACCGCCTCGCCTCCCTGCCCACGCCCAAGGCAAAGCCCTTTGAGCCGCTCAGCGAGCAGTGGATAAGAGAAAAATTCGGCGACAGGCTCGCGCCGGGCATCATCAAGGAAAACGAAAACGACGTTCTTGCAACCTTCGATCCGCAGAACATCGTAGACCACTGGGACGAGATACGCACCATGATAAACGAGCTTCCCTCCGTTGAGGAGATGGAGGCGCTCTACAAGGGCTGCAACGCAAAATATCTGCCCGAGCACATAGGCATTGACCCTGCGCTTGAGCAGGAGATGCTTCCCATCTCGGCCGCCATACGCAACAGGCTCACCCTCGTGCGCATGCTGCGCGTCCTCGACTTCGGCGAATAAGCAGTACAGCACAACACAAAAAATGCACCGTCAAAACAGACGGTGCATTTTTGTTAATTGGGGGATGGGGAAATTCGGATCAGAAGATGATCTTGAGGAGCCACCAAATAATAGTGGCCTTGCCGATGCCTTTCAGAATTTCGTCTCTTTCGGGATACATCATTTCCTTGTCAATGTCATACATTCAAGCAGTTCTCCTTCCATAGTTTTATCAAGGGGGGGTGTAGGCTCTTTGAGCCTGTTATCTATAAGGACGGAGAATATGTCCGGATATTTCACCTTTGCCGAACTTTTTTGTGAAAAAAATTTATTTTCGGATTTTTTGCCGTATTCGGTATCGCTCTCTCATGAATTTCTTAAATTTTTGAGCAGCTCGTAGGGCGCCGATAATTCGCCGTTTATGCCGCTGCCGAGGTGGATGTGCGGCTTGTTTTTGCCGTGCCAGTCGCTTCCTGCGGTGGGACAAAAGCCGTACTTCTTCGCGGCGGTGAGATACCCGGCGACGACCTCGGGGCCGTAGCCGGAGTAGTAGCACTCAAGCCCGGCGACGCCGCAGGCACGTGAGCGCTCCATGAGCTCGGTAAAGCGCTCGGGCGTGAGCTTATACTGCTTCGGATGTGCGATAACGGGCTTGCCTCCTGCCGAGCGGATGAGCCCGGCAGCATCCTCGACGCTTAAAAAATGGCGGCGGATATAGTACTTGCAGCCGGGGTCCAAAAATCGCTCAAACGCGTCCTGCACGCTTTCGGCAATGCCGGCCTCGACCATGCACAGCGCAAAGTGCGGCCTGCCGATAGTCGAGCCGGGGTGCCTTGCCTGGAGCTCGTCGAGATCTATCTCCAGTCCGTCACGTGCGAGCATGTCCACCATTTTTCTGTTGCGCTCGTCGCGGTCGCGCACGATCCAGTCGAGCACCGGGGGCAGCTTTTTTGAGTGTATGTCGAGGTCATAGCCGAGCATGTGCACCTCCCTGCCGTACCAGCCGCAGCCGAGCTCCATACCTGCAACGACCTCAACGCCGTACTCCTGTCCTGCCCGCTGCGCCTCGGCCACGCCGTTTACGCTGTCGTGGTCTGTTATCGCAATAGCGCGCAGGCCGAGCTCGTGAGCGTATCTAACCGTCTCCGTCGGCGATTCCGAGCCGTCGGAGATATTCGTATGAACATGAAGGTCAATTTCTCTCACCGCTTTATCGTCTCCATTATTTTTTCCGCTTCGTCGTAAATTTTCCCTGCGTCCTCACCGATGAAAAACTCGCCGTCTTCGTACAGAACGCGTCCGTTTACCATCGTAAGGCGCACATTTTCCTTGCTTCCTGCATAGACGATGTTCTTCGCTATATTATTTATCGGCCGCATGTTCGGGCGCTTGAGGTCTATGACGGCAAGGTCTGCTTTTTTGCCGGCCGCAATGCCGTCGCAAGTATCAAGCCCCATAGCTCTCGCGCCGCCGACGCATGCAGCCTTTAACACCTTCGCCGCGTCCACCGCCGAGGCGTCGCCCTCGCAGTATTTTGCCAGCACGCTCACGAGATACATCTCGCGGAACATGTCCAGCGCGTTATTCGAGCCCGCGCCGTCGGTGCCGACGGCAATGTCTATGCCCTCGTCTAAAAAGCGCTTGACCGGCGCTATGCCGCTTGCAAGCTTGAGATTTGAGGCGGGGTTTAGCACCGCGGTAAGACCGCGGCTTTTGAATATCGAGATATCCTCCTCGCTCATGTGCACGCAGTGGAACGCACCGCCGCCGTAGTCGTACATGCCGAGCTTATTAAAAAGCACCGTCGGCGTTACGCCGTAGCGCTCGATGCAGCCGGATACCTCCTCACGCGTCTCCGAGGAGTGGACAAACATCGGTTCTTTGTATTTCTGCACAAGGTCTGCGACAAACTGCATACGCTCAAGGCTCGTCGTGTACTCGGCGTGAAAGCCGAGGCGATATGAAATGAGCTCGTGCGTTTTGTTATAGCGCAGAAGCTTATCCTCCAGCAGCGTATAGTCGCTGTCGAAATTATTCATATCGCCGCAGAGCACCGCACGGAAGCCGGAGTCGATGCAGGCGCGCACGAAGGCGTCGTTGTGAAAATACATGTCAAAGCAGCTTGTTATGCCGCTCGTGAGGTATTCCATAACGGCAATGCGCGTCATGATGTAAAGCCCGTCGGGACTCAGACGCGCCTCCCTCGGCCAGACCTGCTCGCCGAGCCACTTATCAAGCGGCATATCGTCTGCCAGCGAGCGCAGAAAGGTCATTCCCGAGTGCGTGTGCGCGTTCTTGAAGCCCGGAATGAGCAGGTCGCCGCCAAGGTCTATCTGCCGCTCGAACTCCGGCAAGCTATCGGGCATCACACCGACATAGCATATCTTATCGCCGTCCGTCCACACCTCGCGCTCAATTATCTCGGCCTCCGGCGCGAAGGTGAGCACGCGGCCGTTATAAAAACGTATCATTCGTTTATCCTCGTTTATTCCCAGAAATTTTTGCCGCCGAGCCTGTGCACGAGCCTTGCGCGCATTTCCAGCATGGCGGTGTAGGTCGGCAGGATGAATACGGGGTCTTCCTCATCCAGCAGGGACTCTATAAGTTTATCATAGTTTTTGTATGATTGACAGGGGATATTTTCTCGCTCAAGCCGTTTTTTCGCACTCTCGGCGCGGTCGCCGCAGACGCAGGCGCGCTTTACTCCACCGCGCCTGGCAAGCATACCGAAGTCGGCCTCGTCAAGCCAGGATATGTCCGTTCCGTCGGCTGTGCGGTCGTTGACCGCAAGCACCAGCGTTTTATCTCCCTTTTCGCGGCAGACCTCTGCTATCGTCTGATCGGCGGCGGCGGTGTTTTTTATGAGTATCATCTTAGCACCGCGCTTTCCCAGGGGAAAGCGCTCCATCCTGCCGAAGCCGCAGTCGAAGCCGTGCGCTGCATCGGCGGCTGCGGAAAGAGCCGCGCCGTCCGTCACTGCGGCAGCAGCGGCGCCGGCCGCGTTATAGATGTTATAAAGCCCCGTCAGTGCTGGGGCGCAGAGCGTTTTTTCCTCCCCTGTGCAAAGCACAAAGCTGCCGTCAGGCAGAACGGATTCCGCGCAGAACGCGGGGCGCTTTCGCGCAAAGCCGCATTTGCAGGAGTATTCGCCGAGATTTGCGTAGCTGAAGCCCTTATAGCTCAGCCTCCGGCCGCAGACGGGGCACGAATCGTCCTCGCCGCTGCCGACGGTGCTCCTTTTGTGCTCGGAAAGGCCGTAATACACAATTGGGTTTTTGCACAGGCGCGCAATGCTTGCGGCCATGGGGCAGTCGGCGTTTATTACCGCCGTCGTCTCCGGAGCTGCACGCAGTCCCTCGGCGATGCAGTCACGCGCTCTCGTTACCGTGCCGTAGCGGTCGAGCTGATCACGGAAAAGGTTAGTCACGAGCAGCACACGCGGCTTTATTCTGCCGAGAACAAGCCTGCATGCGGCCTCGTCGCACTCGATAACGGCGCTTTCGCATTTAACGCCGCCGAAAAGCCGGAGATTTAAAATGAGCGCCGCCGTAATGCCCGGCATAAGGTTTGCGCCGGAGCGGTTGGCGCATACGCGCCTTCCTTCGTTTTGCAGGGCGCGCTCAATGATGCGCGAGGAGGTGGTTTTGCCGTTTGTCCCCGTAACGGCGATGATATCGACATTTTTCGCGGCATACCCGAGAACCTCGGGGCATATCTTCAGTGCCAGAGCTCCGGGGAGCGAGGTCGCGCCGTAATTAAACAGCCGCAACAAGCAGTGCGTGGCCTTACAGACCACGCACGCAAAAAATATCATGAGCTTTTTCAATTATTCGACAGTCACCGACTTTGCAAGATTTCTGGGCTTATCGATATCGCAGCCGCGCAGCAGCGCAACATAGTACGCGAAAAGCTGAAGCGGCACAACGCCCAGAGAAGGCTGAAGTATCGTGTGTGTCTCGGGAACGGACATGACGTTCTCCACGGTCTTTTTCATTTCCGCAACATTGTTCTCGGTCGTAAGCGCGAGCACATCCGCGCCGCGCGCCTGTACCTCGACGACGTTGCTCATGGCCTTATCGAAAAGCGGCTCGTATGTACCGAGGGCTATGACAAGCGTTCCGTCCTCGATAAGCGAAATGGTTCCGTGCTTGAGCTCGCCCGATGCGTATGCCTCAGAATGGATGTAGGATATTTCCTTGAGCTTTAACGAGCCCTCAAGTCCCATTGCATAGTCGAGATTGCGGCCGATGAAGAACACGGAATTGTGGTTAAAGTAGTTCGAGGCGAAATGCTTGATATCCTCAATGTCCTCAAGCATCTGCTCCATCTTGCCGGGCAGACGCAGAAGCTCCTCGATTATCTCGTCGTACTGAGCCTTGTTCACCGTACCGAGAGCGTCGGCAAAGTAAAGGCCGAGCATATCCAGCAAAACGAGCTGCGTGCTGTACGCCTTCGTCGTCGCGACGGCGATCTCGGGTCCGGCCCAGGTGTAGAGCACATCATCCGACTCTCTGGCGATGGAGCTTCCGACGACGTTCACTATCGAAAGAATGTGCGCACCTCTTGCCTTTGCCTCGCGCAGTGCCGCCATCGTGTCGAGCGTTTCTCCCGACTGGCTGATGACGATGACCAGGGTCTTATCGTCCACAAGCGGATCACAGTAACGGAATTCCGACGCAAGGCAGACCTCGACGGGCTTGCGCATGAGCCGCTCGAGATTATACTTGCCTACCACACCAACATGATATGACGAGCCGCAGGCAATTATGAATATGCGGCTTACGTCCTTTATCTGCTCGGCGGTGAATTTGAGATCCTCGAACACGATGCGGTTATCGTGTATGCGGCTGAACGCGGTTTTGCGTATAGCCTCGGGCTGCTCCATTATCTCCTTGAGCATGAAATGGGCATAGCCGCCCTTTTCCGCGGCGGAGATATCCCAGTCAACGGTGTGATGCTCCTTTTCGATAGGCTGCTCCATGGCGTTATAAAACTGCACTCTGTCGGCGGAGATGACCGCAACCTCTCCGTCCTCCATATACGACACATCGCGTGTATGCCTGATTATTGCCGTCACATCGCTGGCAATGAAATTGCAGCCCTCGCCATAGCCGATGAGAAGCGGTGCATCCTTGCGTGCGGCGATGAAATGCTCCGGCTCGTCTATGCACAGTATGCCCAGCGCATACGCGCCCTCGATGCGGCGCAGAACGCGGAACACGGCCTCGAGCGCATTGCCGCATTCGGCATAGTAAAAAGCGATAAGCTGTGTCACGACCTCGGTATCGGTCTCGGATCTGAACGTATAGCCCTGTGAAAGAAGAAAATCACGCAGCTCGACGTAATTTTCGATTATGCCGTTATGGACTACGGCGATCTTACCGTCTCCGCTCAGATGCGGGTGGGCATTACTGTCGTTGGGCTCGCCGTGCGTCGCCCAGCGGGTGTGCCCGATGCCGACGGTACCCTCAATGCTCTTTCCGCCCCGGATCATATCCCGCAGCACCTGAAGGCGGCCCTTGGATTTTTTAACTCTGAGCTTTTTGTCATCGGATATAACGGCGATACCGGCCGAGTCATAGCCGCGGTATTCCAGTCTCTCAAGTCCGTCAAGCAGTATGGGTACTGCCTGCTCTCTTCCTGCGAAGCCAACTATTCCGCACATAATAATGATTCCTTTCGGATTATATACTTGGTTATATTGATTTGCATTATACCATTTTATGCTCCGCTTTGCAATAAAGCAAAGCCGCCGGACATACCCGGCGGTCTGTTTATTTTGTAAACTTTTAAAAAACGAAAAGGCGCAGCCGAACGACTGCGCCGTGCTTTCTTGAATTTGCGCGCTGTCAGATAAGGTTCAGCACGAGGGTGAGGACGACGAAAACTATCGCAAACCACTTGGTGGCCTTTGCAAGCTTTGCGTCGAGTGACTTTGCCTTGCCCTTGCTCAGGAAGGTCTCCGCGCCGCCGGCGATAGCGCCGGAAAGACCTGCGCTCTTGCCGCTCTGAAGGAGAACGACAACCGTTACCGCGAGGCCGGACAGAAGCTGAAGGATGGTGAGAATAAGTTTAAGAGCGTTCATTTATATTCGATCCTTTCGATTTTGACATATTAGCCTATCTACTATACCACAAGAGATTTCGGAATACAAGAAAAATTTACACTATTTTTTTACCAGACCTGCCACCTGAGAAGGAATACGGTAAAATACGCGATAAAGAATAGTACGCTGAGCGCAATGAGTATCCGCTCCGTGCGCTTTTTCGGGCTCAAAGCCGCAAGAGCTATCGGCAGCGATATCATTGCTGCAAGATAGCGCGGTGCGCTCAGAAGCCAGGTAGCTCCCATGGTAACGATATAATAGGCGATGAAATACGCCGTATATGATGCGCGTATTTTTCGCACGGCGAGGAGCATGGTGACAAGCGCAAGCAGCTGCGCCAGCAGGTTCGGCAGCCACAGTCCGAAGAAGAGGGCCGGGTTATCCCCCGCCGTCGAGACTGCGTTTTCGCTCTGATAAGCGGCGGTATTAAAAAACCAGCCGAGCTGCTGATGCCAGTGGACGCTCTGATATTCCATGAACTTAAAAGCATCGCCCGAAACCGTGTAGTTTACAAGGCAGTAGGCCGCAAAGCCGAGCGGCACGATGACAAGCGACAGATATTCACGCGGCTTTGCGCGTTTATGGACAAGCTCAAGGAGTATCGGCACGATGAGGATCAGCCCCGGCGAGCGCGTGAACGCGGCGTATGCGCCGATAAGGCTGCCCGTTATGAGCTTGCCGCGGCGCAGAAGATACAGGCATGAAACCGTGCACAGTACAAAAAGGCTCTCGCTCATGGGCGCGGCGAAGAAAAACGCCGCCGGGCTGAGGGCGAAAAGCTTCACCGCTCTTTTTGCCGCGGCGCTGTCCTCATCGAGGCTCACAAGCTTATAGAGCATAACGCCGGAGCCGGCAAAGCACAGCGCCGAGACGAAAAGTCCGGCGGCGAGCTCATTGCCGATAATATACGCAAAAAGGCGCACAATGACCGGGTAGCCGGGCAGGAATACGAGCTGCACCAGCCTGTCCCACTCACCGTCGGACAGATACCAGTCGCGTGCGATGTCCATATAATGCCGGCTGTCGGTGCACAGCCAGAAGCGGATATACCCGCCCGCGCTCTCGTCATAGCCGAGCAGTCTGCGCAGCACAAAGCCGAGGGCAAGCATAAGGACGTCCCAGATTATGATGAGCGCGAAAATGCGTGCGCACTCTCCGCCGTCGGTCTCACCGAGCATCTCGGGCCCGCTTTTTCGCCAAAAGGCGCACCATCGGGGCACAAACAGCAGGCAGAGAACAAGCATCAAGGCGGCGCTGAGCCCCGCCGCGGCATAACCCGCAGCGCTGTAGCTGCTTACGGCGCACCATAGGGCAAACACCGCAGACAGCGCCGCAGTACCGAGAACGGATATTATCTTTTCGGGCAGCTTATCGTTCAACATACGCTTATATTATCACAGCAGAGGCGCAAAATGAAGTCTTAATTGACTTAGCGCATGGCGAGTGCTAATATTCTTACATTAATATTAAAGAAGGATCCTCATGAAAAACGACAAAACATTTCTCGGCACGGAGCCCGTAAAAAAGCTCCTGCCGAGACTTGCCATACCGACGGTCATAGCGCAGCTTGTGAATATGCTGTATAACATCGTTGACCGCATTTATATCGGGCACATTCCCGAGGCCGGCAGTCTCGCGCTGACGGGACTGGGCGTCTGCATGCCGCTGATACTCATAGTTTCCGCCTTTTCGTCCTTCGTTGCGGCAGGAGGCGCTCCGCGTGCGTCGATATTTATGGGACGCGGCGATCACGACTCGGCAGAAAAAACTCTCGGCGGCTGTCTGACTATGCAGATAATAATTTCGCTCATCCTCACCGCTGTCATGCTCATATGGAATGAGGAGCTGCTCTACGTTTTCGGTGCGAGCGAAAACACGATCTCATACGCCGCCGGCTATATGAGCATATACGCCATCGGCACGATCTTCGTGCAGATAACGCTGGGTCTGAACGCCTTCATAACCGCGCAGGGCTTTGCCAAAACGGGCATGTACACAGTACTCATAGGCGCGGTATTGAACATCGTGCTCGACCCCCTGTTTATCTTCGCACTCAACATGGGCGTCAGGGGTGCGGCCGTTGCGACGGTAATATCACAGGCAGTATCCTGTGTATGGGTTCTGGCGTTCCTTCGCGGCAAAAAGACCGTACTGAGGCTCAAAAAGGGCGCTCTGCTGACCGGTCTGAAGCTCATGCCGCCGTGCATCGCGCTCGGCCTTTCGGTGTTCGTGATGCAGGCCAGCGAAAGCATAATTTCGATGTGCTTCAACACCTCGCTGCTGCGCTACGGCGGCGATATCGCAGTCGGTGCAATGACGATACTTTCAAGCGTCATGCAGTTTGCCATGCTGCCTCTTCAGGGCATCGCGCAGGGCGCACAGCCCATAACGAGCTACAACTTCGGCGCAAAAAACACCGCGCGTGTGCGCGAGAGCTTCCGCCTGCTGCTGAAGGTATGCGTCATATACTCCGTCACGCTCTGGGCGCTGGTCATGCTGTTTCCGCAGATATTTGCCGGCATGTTCGCCTCGGATCCGCAGCTTGTCGGGTTTGCCGCAAGAGCGCTGCGCATCTACTGCGGCGCGATGTTCATTTTCGGAATCCAGATAGCGTGTCAGATGACCTTCGTCTCGATAGGCTACGCGCTGTGCTCTGTAATCGTCGCTGTCATGCGCAAATTCGTGCTGCTGCTGCCGCTTATCTACATCATGCCGCAGCTGCTTGCCGACAAGGTCAGCGCCGTTTACGCCGCCGAGCCGGTCGCGGACTCCCTGGCCGTTGTATTCACCATCGTCATGTTCGCCGTGAATTTCAAAAAGGCGCTGAAAAAGCTCGAGGAAAAGTAAATACCGGCCTTGATTAAAAATCAGCAGATGATGCGTCATCTGCTGATTTTTCTTATCTTATGAAGTTTGTCTTTACGTGTTCTTCCGTTTCGGGAAGGCCGAAGGCTTCCTTGCCGAGGGCGATGCTCTTCATGAGGAAGGTCATGTTCCGCGCGAGGGTGCGCATGGTCTGCTTTCCTTCCGCGTCAAGCTCTGCCTCGCCCTTTGCCGCACCGTGGATGCTGTTCCAATACTGGCTCGACGCAATGGGCATACCAGAAATGGTGAAGTATTTGTTCAGCTCATCGAAGGTCGCCGAGCAGCCGCCGCGGCGTGCGCACACGACGCTTGCGCCGACCTTCATGGTCTTGTCAAAGCCCGTGCTGTAAAACAGCCTGTCCAGGCAGGCGACGAGCGTCGCGTTTGCGTTTGCAAAGTACACGGGACTTGCAACGACAAGGCCGTCGGCGGCCTCGAACTTAGGCGCGAGGGTGTTGACGACATCGTCGAATACGCACCTGTCGTGTTCATAGCAATAGCCGCAGGATGCGCAGCCGCGCACGGGCTCTGCACCTATCTGCACGATCTCGGTTTCTACACCCTGTTCGTTAAATACCGTCTCCATCTCACGCAGCGCAACGGACGTGTTTCCCCCTACGCGCGGTGAACCGTTTATAATAAGAACCTTGAGTTGTTTGTTCATGTCTGTACCTCCTGAAACATCTTCATTTCTCGACACTGATTTTCGATATCCAGCCCAAATATTCTTCCCCGTCGACGGCAGCGTATTTAACCCGATACCACCGCGGTATGTCGTCAATGATCTCAAGTGTGCTGTCATAAGGGATATGAATTATTATTCTGCTGCTCGAATCGGCTTCTTCGCGCAAATAAGATATATCACGGATCGTGTAGCATATCCGTTCGGCTTGCCAGATCACCGCCTGTATTTCCGAAACGGCATTACTGTAATAGTCGACTATCTCCGGCGTTTGCGGCAGGAAAAAAAGCAATTTCAAGATCAGGATCAAGAGCCAGAAGCGTTTCTTTAAATCCTCCGTTTTTTCTCGGACAGACACTTTTTCATTTTTTGCACTGTCTATTTGAGCTGCGACCTCGGCTGCCAGATCCTCAGACTTATACAGCTCGCCGCCACAGAAGATATCGCCGTCATCGGAAAAGTCCACGTCGGCAATGTCAAATTCCTCTGCCAGTTCAAACACAGCCTGATCAAGCGTGGGAATATTGTTAAGGACATTCTCCATCTGTGCCACCAGAGCCGCATTTTCATACGCCTCCAGCATTTTCGACGATTTAAGCAACACCTCTTCGGAAAAACAAGCTATGTTTTGATTTATAGCTTCAAGCTGTTCATATGCTGTCTTAAATGCCGAGGAACTCTGGAGTCTCACGACAGCTTCGATCTGCGGACGCATCCTTTCATATTGCTCGATCTGTGCGGTAATGGCCGCCGGGGTAAAAATACGACTGATGCGATCCATATAAGCAGCCTGCCGGAAAACGGATTCCGGTATCGAATTCAATATTCCTTCCATTTTTCGAAGCGGCTCAAGCGCTTTCTCAATTTTGGCCAGTATTTCAAAATTTCCATCGGCAAAGTCAATAGTTTTCATATTCTACCCCAATCGTTCCGTGAAAAAGCTTCCTTTTGTTCTGACATTATTTTTCTCTCTCCAGCAGTGCGACCGTCTC
>ULUG01002292.1_pt1 | contig 85954 bp, 80 predicted proteins | sample 1958331 | NCBI WGS metagenome assembly ULUG01 (sample SAMEA4835755, study PRJEB28245) | human gut metagenome | biome: gut microbiome; material: fecal sample | place: Denmark | collected 2008
ATATGTAACATTTTATAACTTTTTGGCCGCAAGGTCAATAGATTTTTACACCGCTATGTAAACAAAGTATTAATTCGGGTTGAAAACAACCTTGTCGCCCTCAGACACGTCAAGCGTTCCGGCATCATCGGCCGAAAGCTGCGAGGCCGCCGACAGCATCTTTCCGAACTTGTATTCGGTATTGTCTGTAGCTCCGAGCTTGACCAGAAAACGGCCGTCATACTCAAGCGTCGGATTTGCAGCGTCGCTCATATCGATAGCCGTGACCTTGCCGACAAGGCCGCGTGCCTGCACCTGATAGAGTATATCCGTTAAATAGGCAAGCTTATTCTCCTCGCCGGAGGCGGCCTTTATATACTCACCCGTCGCCGCATCCGAAACGCTTATGCCGCTTATAATGGCTATATGTGCGCTGTCCTCAAGGCTTATATTGCTCAGGAGCTTGCCGCTGCTGCTGAGCGACCACAGCTCGTCCCCGACCTTTACGCAGCCGACGGCCTTGCTCTCTGTGACTTCGATGATGACAAGATTCGGCAGACCGCGATTTATACGGACAGAGTCCACATACGGCAGCTTTACCGCGACGCGGCTTCCGGCGGCGATACCGTTTATGAAAAACAGGTTATCGCCCTTTTCAATGCCGGAAGCCTTTATCACCTCGTCGGCAGTGTAGATAGAGTTTCCCTTCACCTCAATGCGTGAGACCTTGAAGAACACACTCATTATGAAGATCAGCGCAACGACAACAAGAAAAAACGTAAGCGGTCGATTCACATTGCGCGTGAGCTTCGGCTTATAAGGATCCTCGCGCTTGCGGTAATAATCATTAGCATTTGCCATTTTTATAACTCCAAAAATATATCCGCTCCGAGATAGCGGAGCTTATGGTCAAGATGTTCATAGCCGCGGGCTATATGTCCCGAGTCGACTATAAGGCTTTCACCCTCGGCGGCCAGGGCCGCGATTATCATTGCCGCGCCGCCGCGCAGATCGCCTGCGCTCACAACGGCGCCCTTGAGACTGCGCACACCCCATACCGATGCTTTGCGCCCTTCAACGGAAATATCCGCCCCAAAGCGTCTGAGCTCACTTGCGTGGCCAAAGCGCGAGTCAAAAACATTCTCGATAAAATCAGTTCTGCCGCCGGCTTTCAAAAGCGCCGCCATAAGAAGCGGCTGCATATCCGTCGGAAACTCGGGGTACGGCCCCGTCGAAACACGGCCTGCGGAGCTCAGCTTGCCGTCGGATATAAGTCTCACGCTTCGGCGTGACGATATTATATCACAGCCGGACTGCTTTAGGAAGTGCTGAAGGCGCGAAAATTGCCGCAGATCAACTCCGCGCAGCTCTATATCCCCTCCCGTGGCGGCAGCGGCGCACAAAAATGTTGCCGAGGCTATCCTGTCGGGGATTATACGATGCCCGACATGGCTCTCGGGCTCAAAGCCCGATATTCTTATCGTACCGGTTCCGGCGCCGGATATATACGCTCCGGCCTTGCGCAGATATTCTTGAAGATCCTCGATCTCAGGCTCTCTCGCCGCACCGACTATGACTGTTTCACCTTCCGCTGCACACGCTGCTATCATCGCATTTTCCGTCGCGCCGACGCTCGGGTACGGCAGTCGTATGTCAGTGCCCGTGAGCTTAGGCGCGGTGCAGATGATTTCGCAGCCGTTCTCCTCTATCTTCGCGCCCAGCGCTTTCATCGCGTCAAGGTGCATATCGATCGGTCGTGCGCCGAGCTTGCAGCCGCCCGGCAGCGTAAGACGTGCCTCTCCGCATCGAGCCAGGAGTGCGCCCATAAACAGCACAGATGAGCGCATGCTCTCCATCATGCTATGCGGTATCTGGCTTGAATACAAAGCGTGCGAATCTATGTAGACGTCATTTTCCTGCTGTTGGGCAGTGCAGCCGAGGCTGCGAAGTATTCTCAGTGAAGCGTCAACATCGCTCAGCTGAGGAACGTTCAGCAGGTCTGTTTCGATCGGGCACACGATCGAGGCCGCCAGGATAGGCAGGACCGCATTCTTTGCCCCCTGTACAAAACACGCTCCCTCAAGGCGTTTTCCTCCGTTACAATGCCATATTGCCATAAAAAACCTCGCAGAAAGAACTTTGATCACGCCATTCTATGCTGCAAGGTGATTTTTTGTTATTTGCCGTTTTCCTCAACGAGAGAGAAAATTCTGTCGCATATCATATCTGTAGCCCCGGGTTTTGCAAGCTTTGCCATAGCAGCAGACATTTTTTCTATCTTATCGTCCGAGGAGAGTATATCCTTCACCGCTTTTAGGAGCTCCTTTGGCTCAAACCAGCCCTCCTCAAAGATAAGTGCTCCGCCGGCATCCTCAACTACCTTAGCGTTTTTGAACTGATGGTTATTGGTGACAAACGGAGAGGGCACGAATATCGTGGGCTTGTGCATATATGTAAGCTCGGATATCGTGGACGCTCCAGCGCGGCATAGCACAAGATCCGCCGCCGCCATGACGCGCGGCATATCGTATATGTACTCTCTGACGTCCATCCCGTTTTTTTCGTAGTCGGGAACGGTATCACGCAGATGCGTCACCATCTTCTCATATCCCTCGACACCGGCCGAGTGGATGAGCATAAAGCCGGGCTTTTTGCCGGCAAGCTCAATGAAGCTGCACATGACCTCATTCATGTTCTCTGCGCCCAGCGAGCCCCATACGGAAACGACCAGCGGCTTATCCATCGGTATGCCGAGCTCTGCCTTTGCCGTTTTCTTTGAATATTCGCCGAACTCGCCGCGCACAGGGGTGCCGGTAACAACAGTTTTTTCGGGGTTTTTATAGTATTTACGGCTCTCCTCAAAGCCGAGCATTATCGTATCGACAATGCCCGAGAGCATGCGGGTCGTAAGTCCGGGATCTGCGTTGCTCTCGTGCACGGCCGTCGGTATGCCGAGTCTTGACGCGGCCTTGAGCACGGGAAAGCACACATAGCCGCCCGTTCCGACCACGACGTCGGGCTTAAAGCGCTTTATTATCCGCTTTGCTTTCATCGTAGACAGTATAAGATGCCATGCTGCGCTTATGTTATGGAAAAATCCTGCGATCGTTTTTTCACGGCTGAGTCCCCTGACGCGAACGGTCTCTATCTTATAGCCCGCACGGGGGACAAGGTCGGATTCCATTTGACCGACAGCACCGATGAAAAGAAACTCGCTGTCGGGCATGAGCTCCTTTATCCGTCCGGCGACAGCAAGCGCGGGATTTATATGCCCCGCTGTGCCTCCGCAGGCAAATATTATTCTCATATTCTATCCTCCCGCACGTCCTGCCGGTATATTTCTTGATATGCTGAGCACTATCCCCATCTCGGCCATCTGCATAAGCAGCGCCGTTCCTCCGTAGCTGAAAAACGGGAGAGAAATGCCCGTGCAGGGCACAAGATTGGTGACTACCGCAACGTTAAGTATAACCTGTATGGCCAAAAGCGTAGTTATTCCGGCTGAGACCAGAAAGCTGTATCTGTCGGCACAGTGGAGTGCTATCCAATAGCCGCGGATAATAAGAAGAGCAAATAGCGTAAGTATGAGGAGCGCACCTATAAAACCGAGCTCCTCACACACAACAGAAAAGATAAAATCGTTGTGCTCCTCAGGCAGGTACAGATATTTCTGTCTGCTCTGACCCAGTCCGAGGCCCGTAAGTCCTCCCGAGCCGATGGAATACAGTGACTGGACTATCTGATATCCCTCGTCCGAGGTGGAGGCAAATGGATCGCGCCATGTCGTTATTCGGGTCGAGGCATATGGGAACAGCGTCAGCAGCACTGCTATACCTCCGCCCGCCGCAACAGCGGCCGCTATGAACCAGCCCAGGCGCGCACCGCCTAGAAACAGCATAACACCGCCTATGGCAACGATAATTATAGACGCCGAAAAATGTGGCTCAAGTACCAGAAGTCCGACGATTACGGCAAGGATCGCCGCAAACGGCAGTATGCCGCGGCGAAAGCTTCTCATCCTGCCGCGGCGTGCGCATATCATCAATGCAAAGGACAGTATTATGCCGATCTTTGCGATCTCCGACGGCTGGATCGTAAACGCGCCGAGGCCTATCCAGCGCCTTGCTCCGTTTGCATTCGTTCCTATTACGGGAACCAGCATAAGAAGCACAATGGCCGCGATAAGAAGAGGCACGGAAAAGCGCTTATAAAAGCCTACCGGCAGACGCGAGCACACTATCATCGCCGCAACTCCCAGCGCGGCAAATATAAGCTGCCTTATGAAATAGTATGCAGGCTTTCCTCCGGTAACGCCGCCGGGATCAAAATACGCCCTGGCAAAGCTTGCCGACAGCACCATCGTAACTCCGATAGTCAAAAGTATCATAACAAGCGCGAGGAAAGATATATCCATTCCCGTGCGCTTGGTTTTATCCTTCGCTTCCCTTATCCTGAGCTCGGCACTGCCGTACTGCATAGGCGCATCCTCCGTTATCAGAGCTGGAAACGATTATATACTCCTATGAATGAAATAATTGCAAAAACAAGGGATATGGAAGTAAAGAGCGCAAAGAGCTCTTTTTCTTTCCACTTTTTGCCTGTCCATCCTCCCATTTCGAGGTGATGATGAAACGGCGCCATTTTAAACACGCGCTTTCCGTGGGTAAGCTTAAAATACGTTACCTGAATTATATCGGAAAGCGTTTCAATTATATATATTATGCCGAGGGTTATCAGGATAAGCGGCATATCGTAGGCAAAGGCGAGAGCGGCTATAGCTCCGCCGAGAAACAGCGAGCCGGTGTCTCCCATAAACACCTTGGCAGGGTTGAAGTTATAAACGAGAAAGCCCATAAGACCGCCGAGAAGCGCCGAGGCGAAGATACCGAGCGCCATATATTTATCTCCCCAAAGGAAGCTTACCGCCGCAAAGAACAGGCATACGGGGATGCTCGTTCCGCTGGCAAGGCCGTCGACACCGTCGGTTATATTGACTGCGTTGACCGTTCCGACAATAATAAACGCCGCGAGGATGAAATAGATGACCTCCGGGATATAGACCTCGGTGTTCCAGAACGGGATATAAAGATGCGTCGATATATAGCCCATCCTGCGCAGCAGCAGTACAAAGACAAGTGCCGCGACGAGCTGCAGCAGAAATTTTGCCTTGGCGCTCAGGCCGAGGTTCTGCTTCTTGCGCAGCTTCTCCCAGTCGTCAAGAAAGCCGATGGCACCGAAGACGAGTGCAAACAGCAAAACAAATATATGAGTAAAATCTCCTCTGCGCATGGAATCAAAGCCTACCGTCAGGCAGACGAGGGTGCAGGCGCTTATGAAGATGACTCCGCCCATCGTAGGCGTTCCCGATTTTGACATATGCCAGGTCGGTCCGTTTTCCTTTATCTCCTGCCCCGCTTTGATTTTTTTGAGCCAGGGCACATAAAATCTGCCTACAATGACCGCGGTTATGAACGCCATAACCAGCGCAAGGGTCAGCTTAAGAGTCATTTTTTGCTCCTCTTCTCTATATGTTCTGCGACTATCTCACGTTCATCCATGTGATGCTTTTCATGGCCGACGACCTGATAGTCCTCATGGCCTTTGCCGGCAAGCAATATTACATCATTTGCCCTGTGGTTGTCAATCGCCCATTTTATTGCCTCGGCGCGGTCGCATATCGTGACATGCTCCGTTTTCTTTCCCTCAAGTCCGGCGAGTATCTCATCGATTATCGCCTGCGGCTCCTCCGTGCGGGGATTATCGCTCGTTACGATGACAAAATCTGCGTTATCGGCCGCTATTGCTCCCATTATGGGACGCTTTGTCCTGTCTCTGTCTCCGCCGCAGCCGAAAAGGGCGACGAGCCGGCCTGCGTGATCGGCTCTGAGCGCCTTTAGCGCATTCTCCAGCGCGTCCGGCGTATGGGCATAGTCGATAACGATGGTATAGTCTCCGTCGGTCGGAACGAGCTCCATGCGGCCCTTTACGCCGTGCGCCGTTTCCATCGCCTTTGCGCAGTCAGCAAGGCTTATGCCCAGAGCAAGGCCGACGGCTATGGTATTGAGCGCATTATAGACCGAAAAGCGTCCCGGTATCGCAAGTCTCACGGCTGCGCTCTCTCCGTCAAAACGGGCTGTGAAAGAAACTCCCTTTGCCGAGAGCTTTATATCATGCGCGGTAAGCAATGCATCCTTATCCTCCGCCGAATATGTCATGAGCCTGCACGTGGCGTTTTTCATCATTGCGTCTGCCCACGCATCGTCGATGTTTATACATCCGACGCGGCAGGTCTTGAACAGCCTCGCCTTGGCGTGCGCGTACTCCTGCATGGTGTGATGGAAATCAAGATGATCCTGCGTAAGATTCGTAAACGCGCCGACGGCAAAGTCTATCCCCGCGACGCGGCTGAGCACCAGTGAGTGAGACGAGACCTCCATTACGACATGAGTGCATCCTGCCTCATGCATCTGCGCGAAAAGCTGCTGGAGCTCAAGGCTTTCGGGAGTTGTACGCTCGGTGTGGATAAACTCGTCGCCTATCATATTCCCGTTAGTTCCGACAAGGCCGACCTTCGCGCCGAGCGACTTTTCCAGCAAATGCTTGAGCAGATACGTAGTCGTGGTTTTTCCGTTTGTTCCGGTGATGCCGATGATCTTCATTTTACCTGCCGGATCGCCGAAGAATTCGCGGCTTATAAGTGCAAGCGCCCTGCGGCAGTCTCCGACCAGAACATACGGCACCTCAACCTGCGGCACTCTGTCGCAGACCACGACCGCCGCGCCATTTTGGGCGGCCGACGGGATGTATTTGTATCCGTCGGTAGCAAAGCCTGATATAGCAACAAATAAATCACCAGGCTTTGTCGTGCGCGAATCGTAGCTTATTCCGCCTATCTCGCATTCAGGTGAAGCGGCAAGCTTTATCACGTCTATATTTTTTATAAGCTGTGACAATTTCATCTGTACATCATCCTCATATCTTTCAGTATCGTCCGAGTATGCTTTCATCGTCAGAAACGAGAGTTACCTCAACGACCGTTCCGTGCTTTACATCGGCTCCGGCCTTGACGCTCTGCGTGAGCACCCTTTGAGCTTCAGGGTCTTGCACAACGTTGCTGCTGCGAACAAAGACTCCGTATTTACCAAGCTCCTCAACAGCCTCGGCATAGCTAAGTCCTCTTACGCCCGGCATTGTTTCAAGCGCCGCCGACGGGCTTGCGCCGGCATAAGCTATGACCGTGCTGCCCTCGGCAATAACGGTTCCCGTAAGCGGCAGCTGCGCCGTCACCGTTGCGCCGGAGCCTATGACGCGGCACTCAAAGCCTGCGTCCGCAAGCGTCTTTTTCGCCTCGTCAATGCTCATGCCGTCAAGCTTCGGCACGGCTTTATCCGCTTTTTCGGAAGTATCGTCGTACACGGGCTCTATGCCCATATACGGCAGGATATCGGCAAATATTTTGCCGACAGTCGGCGCCGCCATCTGGCCGCCGGAGACATAAACTCCCGAACCGCTGCCCGGAGTATCGAGCATAACGAGAAGCGCGATCTGCGGATCGTCGGCCGGAGCAAAGCCGATAAACGACACGATGTATTCCTTTTTGCCGGTCTGCGCCTCGTAGCTTACCTTTTCGGACGTGCCGGTCTTGCCGCCGATACGGTAGCCTGCTACAGCTGCGTTGCGCCCTGTGCCCTCGTTCGGGTCGCCGACGACCTGCTCTAAGATAGAGCACACGGTTTTACTGGTTTCCTCGCTTATGACTCTGCGCACAACTGTCGGCTTATGATTATACACCGACTGCCCGTCAGAGTCCAGTAAACTTTCAACTACATACGGCTGCATGAGGTTTCCGCCGTTTACACAGGCGCTCACGGCTGTAATTAGCTGAAGCGGCGTTATGGTGAAGGTTTGGCCGAAGGAGGCCGCCGCAAGCTGAGATTTGTTTTTTTCACTGTAAAATGTATCCTCGCTCCACCATATGCTGCCGCTCTCGCCGCCAAGGTCTATACCGGTCTTTGCGGTCAGCTGCTGCGAGCTGTCGCCCGTAAGCTCCAGAAAGCCAAAGGCATCGCAGTATTTATAGAAGGCCTGCGCACCGACGCGCATGCCTATGTTCACAAACGCTGCGTTGCATGAGTGCTGTACGGCCTGAGTGAGGCTCTGTGAGCCGTGACCAGTTGTTTTCCAGCAGCGCACAGGATTTGTTCTGCCCGGAACGCTGACGCTGCCGCCGCAGAAAAAGCTGTCATCAAGGCTGACCCTGCCCTCCTCGAGAGCCATGGACAGCGTTATTATCTTGAACGTAGAGCCCGGCTCATATGTATCCGACAGCGTTTTATTGCGCCATTGCAGGCGCTGAGCATCGGCAAGCAGCCGGTCCTTTTCCTCCTGAGTCGATGCCTCATCTATGGATCTCTTCGCCTCATCGCCGACATCCAGGAAATTATTGAGATCATAGCCGCCGATGGATGCCATGGCAAGTATCTTTCCGGTATTTACGTCCATTGCGATAGCGCCCGCTCCGTTTTGGATATCATAGTCCTCGACCGCCTGGTAAAGCGTCTTCTCAACATAATGCTGTATCGTAAGGTCGATAGTCGTCACAAGATCAAGGCCGTCTTCCGCTCCCATATATCCCTCGAACTGGTCGAAGAGCAGCTCCGTGCCGTAGGCGTTTGCAAGGCGCATATACTTACCGGCCGTTCCGCGCAGAGCGGAATCATACTGCGCCTCGACTCCGTCAAGGCCGTAGTTATCTGTTCCGACAAAGCCTATGACATGACAGGCAAGCGATGAGTAGGGGTAGTACCTCTTTGTGTCGCTTTCAAGGCGCACACCCTTGAGCTTATATTCATTTTTAAATGCGCGCACCTTATCGGCCGTCTCCTTTTCGACCTTGCGGGCGACGGTGACATACCACGAGCCGTTATTTTCGGTCTTTTTGAGTATATCATTGCGGTCAAGCCCCAGTATCTCGGACAGCTTATCGGCGATGAGCTCCCTGTCCTCCTTGTACATGGCGATCTCTGCGGGACTGAGGTAGACATTGTCCACATTCGCGCTCATTGCGAGGATGTTCATATTGCAGTCGTATATCGTTCCGCGCTCGGCGGAGCTTCCGGTTTCGCGCAGCTGCTGGCTTATGGCAAGCTCCTCATACTTGTCATGGTCGCGCACCTGCAGAATATAAAGCCTCGCCGCGAGCACCGCAAATGCAAGTATGCCGCACACTGCCATGAGAAATAGTGTGCGGCGCACCATCGTCCGATTCGGGCTGCTTACTGTCTTTTTACTTTCTGTTTTGCGCATAGCTGCTCCTTCCAGGCAAAAATACATCAGTACATACTATATTTTTGCCGCGTGAAATATGCAGCTTATCCGTTATCGATCACCACAGCCTTATCCTCGGGCTCTGTATCTATTGTCTGCTCGCGGCGCTGAAGTGAGCTCTGCATTCCGAGCCTCTCCTTTGCGTCCTTTTCCAGCTCATCAAGGTTCTGAGCGAATTCATACTCTATGCGCAGCCGCCTGTTTTCCTCCAGAAGTGAGTCGAGCTTATGACTTAGCTCTAAATTTTCGTCGCTTACCGCCGTGAGCTCAGCACGCGTAAAAAGTGAGAAAATGAGCATTGCGGCACTCATGAGTGCAAGGATAATCAGCAGTGCAGTCGGCACCGCGGTTCGCAGTCTCCGTCCGGAGACTGCAGAGCGCTTTATTTTTTGCTTTGAGCCGTATTGATATTCACAGCCGGAGCTTTTCAAGAGATACTACACCCTTTCGGCGACGCGGAGCTTTGCGCTTCTCGCACGCGGATTGAAATTCAGCTCATCCTCATCCGGCAGTATCGGCTTTCTGTACACGCTCCTTAGTGTCTGCTTAAAGCCGCAGACGCATATCGGAGCCTCTCTCGGACAGGTGCAGCCGTTTTCCCTTGCGGCTATGCCCGTCTTTACTATTCTGTCCTCAAGTGAGTGGAAGCTAATGACGCACAGTCTGCCGCCGGGCTTTAATCTGTCCGGCGCTGTTTTCATCATTTTATCCACCGCACCGAGCTCGTCGTTGACGGCGATCCTTATCGCCTGAAAGCTGCGCTTTGCCGGGTGCTGCTTTTCGCGCAGCGCCGCGGCGGGCATGGCGGAGCGGATCACATCGACAAGTTCAAGCGTCGTTTCTATCGGTTTTTCGCTTCGCCTCTCAGCAATGCGGGAGGCAATGCGCCGTGCGTAGCGTTCCTCACCGAAATCGCGCAGGATACGTGCGAGCTCCGCTTCGCTCCAGTCATTTACCACTGTATATGCAGTCAGAGCGCTGGTATTATCCATGCGCATATCCAGCGGGGCGTCGCTCATATACGAAAAGCCGCGCTCCGCCTCATCAAGCTGAGGCGACGACACACCGAGGTCAAACAGCATCCCGTCGACTGCGTCTATGCCGAGCTCATCGAGTATCTGCGAAACGTCGCAGAAGTTTCCGTGTACGAGCGTCATTTTATCTGCATATTGTGCAAGGCGCTCGCCGGTACGCCTGATGGCGCTTTCGTCGCGGTCGATGCCTATAAGCCTGCCGGTGTCGAGGCGCTTTAATATCTGCTCAGAGTGACCTCCGAGGCCCAGCGTCCCGTCAACATATATGCCGTCGGGCTTTATGTTGAGGTTTTCTATACATTCATTCAAAAGCACCGGTATGTGCTTTGCTTCGTTTGGCATATCAAAACTCCAGTTGATCCATAACGGATGCGATATTTTCCGGCGTTATCTCGCTTTCGGAAATCCTGCTCCAGCTCTCCTCGTCCCATATCTCGGCATGGTTATTGCAGCCGATGACAGCGACGCCTTTGCCGAGATGAGCATACTCGCGCAGATGCGCCGGGATTAGCGTGCGCCCCTGATTGTCAAGCTCGCACCTTGCCGCATACGCAAAAAGCGGGCGCATTTTGCGCTGCTTTGCATAGCTCATGGCGTTTACCTTATCGGAAAACTCCCTCCAGCTCTCGGCGCTGTACACCGAAAGACAGTCATCCATGGAAAGCGTGATGTAAAACACGTCGCCAAGCTCATCGCGCAGCTTTGCCGGAATAAAAAGGCGGCCCTTGCTGTCGATACTGTGTTTATATTCGCCCGTCAACGCGTTCACCTCCGGTTTTCGCGCATTTTCGATGCACTTTGCACCACTTTGCGCCACTTTACCTTTGATTATAGATGCCGGCAGGCGAAAATTCAAGAACATTTTGGTAACATATAAAATTTTAAAGCAGCAGTTTGCATGAACTGCTGCTTTTACATCTGTATGCGCTTAAAGGTGGCTCTAAAATAAATGTTTGGGGAGAACCGCTTTATAGCAGAACCTCCGTTTTCGCAGCTGAAAACGGAGGTTCTTTGACAGGCTAAGGAGCCCTTACGGACTCCTGATTTTTTATGTTATTCGCTTATATGATTTCTCACTCGGTATCCTCGTCGTCCTCCTGAGTTATGGGCTGAGCGGGAGCGGCCGAGCCTGCGAGACTGCGGAAGCTCGCTCTCGACTGGTTTATGGACTTGAGCGCGGAGCCCACGGTCTCCTCCGTGCGGCGAAGTATCTCATCAACATACTCGTTTGCAACGCGGCGCAGCTCCTTGGATTTGTACTCTGCATTGTTTACGAGCTCGGCGCTGTGCTGCTTTGCAACGCGCACTATTTCCTGCTCCTCAAGCATTGCGCGTGCCTTATCCTCGGCATTCTTGCGAATAGACTCCGCCTCGCGCTTGGCGTTGCCGATAAACTCGTCGCGTGCGGACACAAGGCGCTTTGCCTCGGCAAGCTCGACGGGAATGCGCGTTTTGATCTCGTTTAATATCTCCAAAACGTTTTCCCGCTCGACTATGCATTTGTCGTTTCCGAGAGGAACGCCCCAGGCTTCTGTCACCATGGTGTAGAGAGTTTCGATAAGCTCCATTACCTCAACATTTTTCTCGCTCATATTGATCCTCCATGCGGTTATGCCGCACACAAAGTTTTTGATTATCAGCAGCGCACATTTTCACTGCTATCTCCACAGCTTTGCCTTCTCAGAAATTTCGTCCATTATTTCCGGCGGAACGAATCCCGTAAGATCGGCTCCGTACGATGCCATTTCGCGAACAACAGACGAGCTAAGAAAGGTATATTTTTCGCTTGCTGCAAGAAACATTGTTTCAAGGGCGGGATTTATTTTCTTATTTATAAGGTTCATCTGAAATTCGTATTCAAAATCAGATGTAGCTCTCATTCCCTTTACCAATACCGCACCGTCAAGCCGCTTCGCGTATTCGGCTAGCAGCCCGTCATAAGTGTCCACTTCGATATTCGGGTAGCTCCTGACAACTTTTTTGACCATCTCGACTCGCTCATCTATCTTAAACATGGGCTTAGTTTTAGTCGCATTATACATAATGCAAACTATGACCTTATCGAATATATTAGCCGCACGTCTTATTATATCAAGATGGCCGAGCGTTATCGGATCAAAGCTGCCGGGGCATATAGCAAGACTCATTTATTTGTCTCCCTGCTGTAGGTTGTAAGCTTAACTTTGCCGTAATTGTACTCCTTACACTTAAAGTAAGGCATATTCATCTCCGGCATGGGCTTTTCGCGCCCACTTTCGCACATAATTATACCACTATCCGTCAAAATGTCAACGGAATTGATGATTTGCAGCGCTTTATCTATAAGATTTGTCGCATAAGGGGGATCTATCAATATCAGATCGAACTTTGCGCCGCGCTCGAGAAACGCTATTGAATCGCTCTGCACGACGCGTGCTTCAAAGCCGCAGCTTTTTATATTCTGCTTTACGAGGGCTATCGCTTCCCTGCTCTGGTCGACAAAGGTCACTTCTCCTGCGCCGCGGCTTAGACACTCGAGACCGAGCTGACCGGTGCCCGCAAAGAGATCGAGCACCTTCCTGCCCTCGATATCAAACTGGATTATATTGAACATCGCCTCCTTGACCATATCGGTCGTCGGGCGAATATCATAGTTATCCGGTTCTTTGAGCTTTTTTCCTCGTTTTATACCGCTTATTATCCTCATTTCTTGTCCTCATTTTTATGATAATGGTCAAAAACCGCTTTGGCCGTATTCTTCGGAACAACTACGGTGAGCTCGTCCATGCTCGCAGCTCTTATCGCCTTGAGCGTCTTGAAATGGCGCAGCAGTTCGTTTTTTCTGACGCTGCCTACTCCGGGGATAGAGTTAAGCTCCGAGCCAAAGCTTACGTTTCGCAGTGAGCGCTGATACTCGATGGCAAAGCGGTGCGTCTCCTCCTGAATATTGCCGATAAGCGCAAATACCGCCGGGTTGCCGTTTATGCATATCTCATGTCCCGCGCTTGTGACCAGAGCTCGAGTCCTGTGTCTGTCGTCCTTTACCATGCCGAACACGGGCACACTTATGCCAAGCTCACCAAGCGAGCGCTCGGCCGCTGCAGCGTGAGTTATTCCTCCGTCAATTAGCAGCAGCTGCGGCATTTCCGTGAAGCCGCAGTCACCGTTTTTTAAATGCGCAAAGCGGCGATAGACAGCCTGTGACATGCTTGCATAGTCGTCGCGTATATCAAGCTCGCATATCTTAAACTTGCGATAGTCCTTTTTATAGGGCTTGCCGTCCTTATGCACGGTCATTGCTGCCACAATGCCGGTATCGCCGAGGTTTGAAACATCGAAGGCCTCGATACGCTCCGGGTACTCGGGCAGCTCCAGCGATTTTTGAAGCCACAGAAGCGTATTCGTTCTGCGCTGCTGGGCGGTAGTTGCGCGCAGTATTTCCTCGGAGGCGTTCATCTCAGCGCGCTCGACAAGGCGCAGCCTGTCGCCTCGCTGAGGCGCTTCGATGCTCACCCTGCGGCCTGCTATCTGAGCAAGCATTTGACTTAGAGCATCGGCATCCTCCGGCATTTCGCGCAGGAGAATGTTTTTCGGCATAACGCCGCGTGAAGCGTAATACTGACGCATGTACGCCGATACCGCCTCACCGTCGCTCTCAAGCGGCTCCGGCACGAGCTCAAAGTCCTTGCCTGTGAGTGAACCGTCGTTAAAATGCAAAACGACAAAGCAGCTTTTTGCTCCGCGCACAAAGCCGACGGCGTCGGTATCGGAAAATGCCGTGGCTATGACCTTCTGCTTATTTGATACGCTTTGAATGGCGCGTATCCTGTCGCGCAGCTCTGCGGCGGCCTCAAACCGAAGCTGCTCGGAGGCCTCCTGCATCTTCGCCGTCAGCTCGTCGATTAACTCCGCCGTCTTGCCGCCGAGGATAAGGCATACCTGCTCAACTGCAAGCCGGTACTCTTCAGCCGAAAGCTCTCCCCTGCACCAGCCGCGGCAATTACCCATGTGGTAATTAAGACACGGCCTGTCCCTGCCGATATCGCGCGGGAAGCGCTTTGAGCATGTCGCAAGACCTACGGCCTTGGACGCAGCGTCAATTATATTGCGCGTAACGCTTCTGCCGCCGAAGGGGCCGAAGTATACCGCGCCGTCCTTTTTCGCACTGCCGACGATCATAAATCGCGGATACGGCGCTTTCTTATCAAGTCTTATAAACGGATAGCCCTTATCGTCCTTTAAGAGAATATTATAGTGCGGCTGATGCTGCTTAATTAGCGAGTTTTCAAGAATGAGCGACTCAAACTCCGAATTAACGACTATAACATTGAAGTCCGCGACCTTTTGCACCATGGCCTCGACCTTAGGAAGGTGAGAGCCGCGAAAATAGCTCGTTACCCGGTTTTTGAGCTTTTTTGCCTTACCGACGTATATGACCTGTCCCGACTCGTCGAGCATGATATAAACGCCGGGCAGCATGGGCAGCTTATTTGCTTTTTCAAGAAGCTTCTCGCGCATCTGCTCCCTCGCTGTCTTTACTTCCGGCGATGCACCAGACCGTTACGGATACAATAACTATAACTCCTCCGATGAGCGCGAACAGCCCCGGCTTTTCGCCGTCAAATATAAGCACCCACACGGGATTTAAAAGCGGCTCCACTGCGCCGAGGAGGCTGCATGCGAGCGGCGGGCAGTGCTCTGCCGCTCTGCCGTAGAGGATATAAGGTATGCCAAGCTGCAATACGCCGAGGATAATTATATACAGCACCGGCAGAGCCGATATCTCCGGCTTTGTCGTTATAATAAACGGCAGACCGAATATGAATGCTACAGCCTGACCGACGAGCATTGCAGAAAAGCGCTCCTGTGTTTCGGCCTTTCCCATGGCTATGAACATCCCGCCGAGGCACGCGCCGGCAAAGATGGCGACGAAGTTGCCGAGAAGATAACCCTCCGACAGCTGATCAAGGAAGAACATTCCAATGCCGGCAAAGGTGCATATAACGGCAATGAAATCGCGTTTTTTAAAGCGCTGGCCGAAGAAAAGCGCCGAGAATATGACAATGAATATGGGGTCGGTAAACTGCAGAACGATCGCGTTTGCGGCGGTCGTGAGCTTGTTTGCCGCGACAAAGGCGATGTAAACAAGGCCGAGCAGAAGTCCGGGGACTATCGTTTGGCGATTCAGGATTATTCTGTAGCCTTTTATGCGTATATATGCAAGCACCGTCAGTCCGGCAAAAAGGCTTCGCAGAGCGGATATGACGAATGAATTCCACGGTATGAGCTTTATGAATATTCCGGCAATGCTCCAAAGAGCGGCGCACATGAGCATCTCGAGCATTGCCCTGTTTTCTTTTTTCATATAAATCTCCGTACACAGCGAATAAGGGCGTGTTAAAAACACGCCCTTAGCTTCGTTTCAAATATCACTCGGTAAAGTCGGATGCGATAAGCTCAGAAAGCGTATCGACAGCAGTAGCCTCGTCGGCACCGTCGGCAATGAGGTTTACGGCAGTGCCCTTTACGATGCCCAAAGAGAGAACGCCGAGCAGGCTCTTGGCATTGACGCGTCTGTCCTCTTTTTCAATCCAAATGCTGCTCTTGAATTCATTAGCCTTCTGAATGAAGAAAGTAGCAGGTCTTGCGTGGAGCCCCACCTGATTATTAATAACTACTTCTTTGGTTACCATTCTCGCCACTCCTCTTAATCACAAAAGATTAATCCTACTTTAGCAAATTATTTAAAAAAGGTCAACTGCTTTTGTCTATTTCGTAGATTTACACATTATTAATAATATTTATCGATTGCTTTTATTTCAATTCGACTATTGTCACGCCGCTTTCGCCCTCGCCGAAACGCCCCAGTCTGAAGCTCTTTACGGCCTTGTTGCGCTTGAGCATCTGCTGCACGGCAGCGCGCAGAGCGCCGGTGCCCTTGCCGTGGATGATGGTCACGGTTTTGAGCTTGCCCATTACGGCGCTGTCGATATACTGCTCGGCGGCATTGACAGCCTCAATGCTCTCCATTCCTCTGAGGTCTATCTCATGGCTGACGGCCGCTCGCGGAGCTGAGCTCCCGGCAAGAGTTACGCTTTGCTTCTTCTGCTTTGCCGCGTGGCCTTCTATTAGATATACCTCGTCGGGCTTTAGCTTGACATTCATTATGCCGGCACGCAGGTTGAGCGTTCCGTCGGGGTTAATGTCAATCACCTCGGCCTTTACGCCCATTGACTTTATTTCGACCGTATCGCCCGGTCGAACGTCGCGCGCGGACTTTTTTTCCTCCTTCGGCTTTTCCGGCTCCCTGGCCTTGAGCCTGCCCTGAGATTCGTTGAGTCTGCGCCGGAGCTCGCTTCGGGCGCTGTTTACCTCCTGCGCCTGCTCATCCTCATTTATTCTGCGGCGCATATCGTCAAGCTCGGCAAAGGTGCTCTCGGCAGTCTCGCGGGCTTCGGCTATTATGCGCTCTGCCTCGCGGCGAGCCTTCTCATCGGCTTTTTCGAGCCTGACGGAGAGCTCGGCGCGCAAAAACGCCGCTTTTTTTGCATTATCCTCCGCCTCACGCAGTTTTTTTGCCGCTTCCGCTCTGTCGCGCTCGAGCAGGGCCCTCGTCTGCTCAAGCTTTTCGATAGTCGCCTCAAAGCTTTCGTTCTGAACGCCGATACGCGCCTTTGCGTCGTCGATTATATCCTTACTGAGCCCAAGGCGTTCGGATATTGCAAAGGCGTTTGACTTGCCGGGGACACCGACGAGCAGCCTGTAGGTAGGGCTGAGCGTTTCAACATCAAACTCGCAGGAGGCGTTCTGGATGCCGTTTTCGTTCGTGGCATAGACCTTGAGCTCCGCGTAATGCGTTGTCGCGGCGACCATCGCGCCCATTTTGCGTGCGTGCTCGATCACGGCGATGGCAAGAGCCGCGCCCTCTGTCGGATCGGTGCCGGCTCCGAGCTCGTCAAACAGTAAAAGTGAATTCGAGTCGCACTCATTTAGGATATGCACAATGTTCGTCATGTGTGCCGAGAAGGTAGACAGATTCTGCTCTATCGACTGCTCATCGCCTATATCGGCCAGTACATGGCGGTAAACCGGCACTCCGCTGCCGTCGTCGGCCGGGATATGCAGGCCGCACTGCGCCATAACGTTTAAAAGCCCTATGGTCTTGAGCGTAACTGTCTTGCCGCCGGTATTTGGGCCTGTGATAATGAGCGTATCGAAATCATCGCCGAGCTCAAGGCTTATGGGCACGGCCTTGTCCTTGGGAAGCAGCGGATGACGCGCACGGTGCAGCACGACTCCCTTTTCCCGGAGCTCCGGCTCTATGCCGTTGAGCTTATACGAAAGCTTGGCGCGGGCAAAAATACCGTCGAGCGTTATGAGATAGGAATAGTCCGACGCTATATCCTCGGCGTGAGAGGCACAGTCTGCCGAAAGCTCGGAGAGGATGCGCTCTATCTCTGTTTTTTCCTTTGCGGTGAGCTCGCGCAGCTCGTTATTTGCCTTTACCGCAGCCATGGGCTCGATGAAAAGCGTAGCGCCTGATGCCGAAATATCGTGCACAAGACCGGGGACGGCGCCCTTGCACTCGGCCTTTACGGGAACGACAAAGCGATCCGAGCGCATGGTTATGATGGGCTCCTGCAGGACCTTTGCATAGGACGGAGATGAAATTATTTTTTGCAGGCAGTCGCGCACTCTGGCGCTCGCCGCACGAATCTTACGGCGGATGTTTGCAAGCTCACTCGAAGCGCTGTCGGCTATCTCGTCCTCGCCTACTATTGAGCCTGTGATCTTCTCTTCAAGAAATCTGTTAGCGTGCAGCGCGGCAAAAAGATGGTCGATGCAGCTCTTGCCGAGCTTATCATCGGACGTATAGCCCTTTACAAGGCGCGCACACTGCAAGACGCGTGCGATGCTCAAAAGCTCTATGGTATTGAGGCTTCCTCCGAGGTCGGCCCGGCTCAGCGACGGGCGTATATCCTTTATGCCCGAAAGCGACGGGCTTCCGCGCACGACCATCATGTTCTTTGCGGCGCTCGTCTCGCTGAGGCGGTTTTTGACCTCAAGCCTGTCCGCGCTCGGACGCAGCTTGAGGCAGGCCTCCTTGCCTCCCTCGGTTACGGCCTCGGCCGCAAGCATGTCCAGCACGATGGGAAGCTCCAGTATGTTAAGTGATTTTTCGTAGAAATCCATTATTTTATCTGTCTCCAATAATCGAGTGTTGAAAACTTTCTTTCGGTCCGGCTCAAAAGATATGCCTCGGACGCCTTCGACGCACGCTTGAGCGCATCGTCTGTTAGCGTAAATGCAAGCATTTTGCGTGCCGGAGCGTAGATCATATAGCGAAGTGCCTGCAATGAGGCCGTACAAAGCTCGTAGTTTGCCTGCACCTGCGCATTATTGCACTCGCGGCAGCAGATAACGCCGTTTTGCGTGCTGAAGCGCGGTGAGACCGGCTCGGATGAGCCGCACACGCAGCAGGCTGTCAGGTTCGGCTCGTAGCCGGATAGAGCCATAAGCCGCATTTCAAACGCAGTTTTTATATGCGTCTGCGAATACATCCCGTTTGCCAGGGCGAACAGGCAGTTTAATATAAGCTGCAGGAGCAGCGTATCGGGGTTTCCCTCCTCCGAGAGCGCCTCGACGCACTCGGCAAAATAGCTTGCCAATGAAAGAGCCGTTATGTCGCCGCGCAGTCCCTTGAACTCCTCAATCGTCGAGCCCTCGCTGACTGACCAGAAGCCGTTGCGCTCGAGCAGTGTGAGCTCGGAAAACGCGAGAAGCTGTGTTGAGGCCGCGGTCTTGCTGTTTTTGCGCAGCGCTCCGCGAGCCTTGACTGTCATCTTGCCCATATCCTCCGTCAGGACCGTGAGTATCCTGTCGGCTTCCTTATAGCGGACCTCACGCAGAATGAGTCCCTTTGTCGTTTTAAACATATGTAATCTTTCAGCTCTCCGGCGAAGGAGTGTCCTCCGCCGATTTTTCGTTTTTCTTTCGTCTCTCCGACGCTCTGTACATCAGCCAGCTAATCGGTTCACCCGTGTCGGCAAAGACCTGCCACAAAATTTCATCGCTCATTTTCCGCTGCCTCCGATGGCTTTAGTATCGGGTGAGGTACTGGCAAGTATGTGTGGTAATTATTCCGTAAATCCGAAATTTCTGAGCTGTGCTGTGCTGTCGCGCCAGTTTTCCTTGACCTTTACCCATGTCTGAAGGAAGACCTTCGTGCCCATGAAGGCTTCGATATCTTTTCGCGCAAGCTCGCCTATCCTCTTGAGCATCACGCCCTGTCTGCCGATGATTATGCCCTTGTGGCTTGCCTTTTCGCAGTAGATTGTGACGCCAAGGTCTATTATGCCGTTATCTCGCTCTGTAAAGCGTGTTACCTCAACGGCCGTGCCGTGCGGTATCTCCTTATCAAGGCACAAAAGCAGCTTTTCGCGCACGAGCTCGGCGCAGATCTGCTTCTCCGGCTGGTCGCATATCATATCGTCCGGGAAAAGCTGAGGGCCGGGCTGCGCATATTTGCCGAGCTCGGAAACAAGCTCGTCCAGACCCTCTCCGTTTTTGGCCGAGACGGGGATAACGGCGTCAAACTCATGCGCGGCGGAATACGTCGCCATGACCTCCAAAAGCTCTGTCTTTTCAACTGTATCTATCTTATTTATAACGAGTATTGCGGGAACACCCGTCTCCTTTATGCGGGCAATGAGCTCTTCCTCCTGGCGGCCTATGTTGGCGATAGGCTCAACGAGCAGCATCACGGCGTCAACATCGGCGACACTTTCCTTCACGACGTTCACCATATAGTCTCCCAGGCGCGTTTTCGGCTTGTGAAAGCCCGGCGTGTCTATTATGATAAACTGCGTATCGCCGTGGTTTACGACGGCGCTGATGCGATTTCTTGTTGTCTGCGGCTTGTTCGAAACTATCGCTATCTTCTCGCCTACAAGGGCGTTTGTAAGCGTCGATTTCCCGACGTTCGGGCGGCCGCATATCGTTACCATAGCTGTTTTGCTTATCATATCATTTATCTCCCATAATCTCTTTTTCTCTTGCGCGCATCTGCTTTTTCATTTCTCCCTCGTCGGTATGGTCGTAGCCGAGAAGGTGCAGAACGCTGTGCACCGTGAGATAGCTCACTTCCCTGTCAAAGCCGTGGCCGAGCTCCTCGCCCTGCTCGGCGCAGCGCTCAAGCGATATCATCATGTCGCCGAGCATTATTGCGCCTGTGTATGGGTCCGTATCACACACGGAAGGGTCAAACTTTCCGGGTGTGAGCTCGCTCAGCGGAAAGGACAGAACGTCCGTCGCCGCGTCTATGCCGCGAAAGTCGCGGTTGGTTTCGCGTATGCCCTCGTTATCGGTGAGCATAACGCTTATAAGACAGGGCCTGTCCACTCCCTCGGCCTCAAGCGCCATGGAGGCGGCTTTTTTTATGAGAGCGGCCGCATTATTGTGTCCCATGCCGCTTTTTTCGCGGCTTACATATATCTCGTGCTTTATCATTGCTTTTTCCTCTTATACGCTCCGGCCTTTTTTATTGGCTCGGGCGGATTTTTCTTATCGTAGACCTCGTAGGCCTCGATTATCCTCTGAACAAGGCGATGGCGCACAACGTCCGCTCCTGTGAGATGACATATGGATATATCCTCGATGCCGTCGAGCACCTTCATGGCTATCTTCAGTCCGCTGACCTTATCCTCGGGCAGGTCTATCTGCGTGATATCGCCGGTTATGACGACCTTCGAGCCGAAGCCTATTCGGGTCAGGAACATTTTCATCTGCTCGCGCGAGGTGTTCTGCGCCTCGTCGAGAATGATAAAGCTGTCATCGAGCGTGCGGCCTCGCATATATGCAAGCGGCGCGACCTCGATATTGCCGCGCTCAAGGTATTTCTGATATGTGTCCGCTCCGAGCATATCAAACAATGCATCGTACAGCGGGCGCAGATACGGGTCTACCTTGCTCTGCAGGTCGCCCGGCAGAAAACCGAGGCGCTCGCCGGCTTCAACGGCCGGACGCGTAAGAATGATGCGGTTTACCTCCTCGGCTCTGAAGGCGGCAACGGCGGCAGCAACCGCGAGATAGGTCTTGCCCGTACCGGCAGGGCCGATACCGAGGGTTATCGTATTATTTGCAATAGCGTCGCAATAGGTTTTCTGACCGAGGGTCTTGGCCTTTACGGGCTTACCCTTTGCCGTTATGCATACGACATCGCTTGCAAGCTCGTTTATTTTCGATTCCTTGCCCTCGGAAACGAGCTTCAGGATATATCTTACGCTCTGCGCGTCGATATTCTCGCCGCGTGCTGCCAGCGTGAGCAGACCGTTTATGGCCTTTTCGGCGAGCATGACGCTCTCCTCCTCACCGCAGATGTGAATCTTATTCTCGCGGTCAAGCACCTTTACGCCGAGCTCGGACTCAATTATGCTCAAATTTCTGTCGAAGGACCCGAACACGCTTATGACATGCTCCATTCTTTCGACTTCTATTGTTCTTTCAATCATATTGTGACTCCTTGGCAATATTCTCTGTACACTGAGCACGCAGTGTGACCGTAAGCGTACCCTCCGTTTTTGAAACGGAATATTCCTCGGATGCTATATGCCCGTTGCCGATTCGGCGCTGCAATTCCGATCTGAGCTCGGACTTCATGCGTGCGACCGCCTTAGCTTCATCAATGGGCACGGTCTTTGTTTCATACTGCGTTGTGCGCTCTATTGCATATCCGAGCGGCAGCGTGAAAACGTCGCCCAAGGATATGTATTTTAATTTATTTATTTTATCACAACTTGTGTATTTATTTCTACTGTCGGAGAAAAAATTTATCCGCTTTTTCCCGATAACGAGTGAAAATGCCGTGTCTGTATGCCCTTTTTTAATTTTTCGCTCCTCTGTGAGCGGTGTTTGGGCGCTTATCTCGTACCATGTGTCAGCTATGACCTGAGCCATGGAGTGAACATATCGCTCATCCCCCGTTTCACTGCTCATAAGCCCGCGCACAAGCACATCGCCCTGTGCAGCGGCGCTTCCCGGCGAGACGGCGCTTTCGCCCTCTAAAACGGACATGCGCTTTATAACTCCGCTTTTTGAAGCAATTATATCGCATGGCGCCTTTTCGTTTACTATCTCGGGCTTATCAACTCTTTCATGAACGACTATCTGCGCCCTTGACGAGCGCACGTTCAGGCTTAGCCACGCTATCTCAGGCATTACGGACACCACATAGCTCCGAACCTCATCCGAAGAAAGTGATGGCCAGAATGCGCCGTAGTCAACTCCGCAATCGGATAAAACACGCAGTATCTGCGCATCGCTGAGCCTATCGTTGCCCTCGATCTCGATATTCCACAAAAACAACGAGGATATGGCCGCAAGTGTCACTCCGACCACAGTAAAAACGACGAGCGCTACTCGTCTTTTTGCGTTTTGTACAAGCTTTTTGCCGCCCTTTTCGGCCAAAAGTTCTATCTCAAGCCCGTTTTTTCCGTTTTGGGACATGATGGCCGGGCAGTCGGACGAAAAAGCGAAAAACGTCATCGAAAAATCCCTGCAGGGACTTGCCGACCGGAACTCAATACCGTGCTCGGCGCAGAAATTCAGTATACGCTCGGGCTGCGGGCCGCTCACCCTGAGCTTAACCGTTCCGCGTGCAAGATCATATAGCTTTCTCATCATTCAAGCTCCAATGAAATAATTCTCCCGCAGATAAGCATATCTCTGCCGGTCATGGCTTTAAGCAGCAGCTTATCGCCGCGGACAATCAGCCTTGTTTTGCCGCAGCTTATCTCGATAAGCGCGTCGCCGTAGCTTATTATGCCGCAGTGATTTTCAATAAGCAGACGGCTTCTTCCGCAGAGGCTGAGCTTCGTAAGGCCGAGAGCGTCCGCCGGAATATCGAGCCTGTCGGCAAGCAGCTCGGCCTTATCGCGTTTTGACTTCATATGCTCACCTCCGCAGTCTAAACCTATGCCGGGAGGCATAGCTTAATACATGGACAAGGAGCTGATATCTTGAAAAAGCTGCTGTATATTCTCGCATCGCTCGGCATATTCGCCGCACTGCTTATCTTTCCGAAGGCCGCAGCAGAGGCCGTGAAAGAAGGCCTTATGACGTGCTGGCAGATGATAATCCCATCGCTGTTTCCGTTTTTCATAGCCGTAAATCTTTTAAACGAGCTGGGAGCGTCAAGGCTCATTTCAAATGCGCTTGCTCCGTTCGGTGCACGGCTCGGCATATCGGGGCAGGGCGTGTCGGCCTTTATAATAGGCGTGACGGGCGGGTATCCTCTTGGTGCGGCATACATAGCGCGGCTGAGGTCGCAGGGGCTTATAGGCCGGGACGAGGCGTCTCGTCTGCTTGTTTTCTGCAACAACTCAGGGCCTGCGTTTATCGTCGGAGCCGCCGGTATAGGTGTGTTCTCCTCCGCCGCCGTCGGCTTTCTTTTGTACGCGGTGCATATTCTCGCGGCGCTTATCCTTTGGACTGTATCCTGTCCTAAGGTGCCCTGTGATATCTGCTACGACGAGGATATGTTCGCGCCCGTGAGCTTTTCCGGAGCTATAACCGCCTCTGTGCGGCGCTCTGCCGATTCGGTAATCGGAGTCTGCTCATTTGTCGTTGCGTTCTCCGCCTTGAACGGTGTGCTCGACGGCATGGATATAACGCAGATGCTTGCCGGTGAGCTATCCTATCGGCTGGGTGCGGAGCTCGGCTGGTGCAGGGCGCTTTTGACCGGTATGCTTGAGCTCGGAAACGGCATCGGATGCATGGCAGGGCTCGATATACGCCCTGAAAATACTGCGCTTGCGGCGTTTATTCTGTCCTGGGGCGGCTTATCGGTGCATTTCCAGACCTATGCCATAATCTCCGGCACGGATATAAAAACCGCCCAATATATGATCGGGCGGCTGATAATTGCGCTAATGGCAGCGGCGCTTGCGCTGCTCGGCGCGGCTATTATTTTTTAAAATGCTAGAATTCCGACGACGGCCGAGGCCGCGATATAGAATATCGGGTGCAGATCCTTTGTCTTTTTGACGAGATTTGTGAGTACCCATATCACCGCCGCGAGCGCAAGCCCCTTCCACGAGAACAGGTCGAGGATATTTCCGCTTGCCTTGAATGCGTCCTCGCGCACGAGCGCGAGCATCACGACCGAAAAGCCGGCCGCCGCGATAAGTCCGGCAGAGGCAGGACGAAGGCCGTAAAACGCGTGATCGACAAATCGGTTCTCCCTGAATTTTTTCAGGCAGGAAGCGATGATAAGGATGATGATAATGTCCGGAGTCACGAGCCCGAGCGTTGCAGCAAGCGCTCCCGGCAGGCCGCCGGTTATATAGCCGACATATGTGGCGGTATTAACGCCTATAGGGCCTGGCGTGGACTCGGAAACGGCGATCATATCCGCAATCTGCTGATAGCTGAACCAGCCCGTGCGGTCGGACATATCATAGATAAACGGGAGCGTAGCCAGTCCTCCGCCGACAGCAAAAAGACCGGTCTTGAAAAACTCCCAGAAAAGGCGCAGATATATCATGACTTACGCGCCTCCAGTTCCTTGACGATAATACCGGCAAGCGCAGCGGCAATGACGTAAATGACAGGCGATACGCTCAAAAATACGCTGCACACAAACACAGCCATGAATATAAGGAGCGTTTTCCAATCCACAACGGACTTTTTCCACAGCTTCACGACGGCGTTGAGGATGAGCACGCACACGCACACGCGGATACCGGCAAAGGCGCTCTGCACCGCGGGAAGGTGTGCAAAGTTCCGGATAAAAGCCGCAATGATCGTTATGATCACAAGTGACGGGAACACAACGCCGAGCGTTGCGAATATGCCGCCGAGTACACCTGACTGCTTCTGCCCGACAAAGGTAGCCGTGTTGACCGCGATAACGCCGGGGGTGCACTGACCTATGGCGTACCAGTCCATTACCTCCTCGTCGGTCGCCCAGCGGCGCTTTTCGACAACCTCGCGCTGCAAGGCCGGGAGCATGGCGTAACCGCCGCCGAAGGTCGTCACGCCGACTACGGCAAAGGTGCAAAACAGCTTGCCGAGCCGGCTGAGCTTATCTTTCATTTTCTGAGGCCTTCCGCATACTCGGAATACTTTTTGATCTTGGCATCGCACTCGGCCTTATTCACGCCCTTGCAGAGAATGTAGACCTTGACCTTGGGCTCCGTGCCGGAGGGGCGGACTATAAAGCTTGTTGCGTCGGCAAGCTCAAAGTACAGAACATTCGAGCCCTTTATGGGCGTCTGACCCATAACTCCGAGCTCGGGTACCTTTATGCTGCCGTCGGAATAGTCGCGCAGCTTGAACACCTCGACACCGGCAATTTCCTTGGGAGGATTGCCGCGCAGCTCGTCCATGAGCTTTTTCATCTTGACAAGCCCGTCAAGGCCGGGCATTACAAGATTAAGGGTCTTTTCGGCATAGCGGCCGTACTTTTCGTACAGACTCTCCATCGCCTGACTGAGGTTCATGCCCTTATCGTAATAGTAAGCCGCCATCTCCGCAACCATCATCGACGCCGTGACGGCATCCTTATCGCGTACATAGTCGCCCATCATATATCCGTAGCTTTCCTCATAGGCGAAAATATATTTATAGCTTCCGGCTTTCTCCCACTGAGCAATGCGCTCGGCCATGAATTTAAAGCCGGTGAAGGTATCCTCGAAATGCACTCCGTTCGTCTCAGCGACCGCCTTGGCCATTTCGGTAGTAACTATACTTTTGACAGCGCCGGCATTATCCGGCAGAGTTCCCGCCGCCTTGCGGGCACTTATTATATAGTCCAGCAGCAAAACGCCGAGCTGGTTGCCGGTAATGGATATATAGTCTTCGCCCGAACGCACCATAACGCCTATGCGGTCAGAGTCGGGGTCTGTGCCGATTATGAGGTCGCTGCCTACCTTCCTTGCAAGGTCGACTGCGAGATAAAAGCCCTCGGGATTTTCGGGGTTGGGGCTTGCTACCGTGGGGAAATTGCCGTCAATAACCATCTGCTCGGGTACGGGATACAGTTGTGTTATGCCCAGTCTGTGCAGCGCCTCGGGAACGAGCTTATATCCCGCACCGTGGAACGGAGTGTAAACTATCTTAAACTCCGGCGCGACCTTTGCCACAACAGCCCTGTTGACAGCCTGTCCGAGCACCTGCTCAAGGTAGGCCTCGTCCGTCTCGGCGCCAATCATTTCGATTCTGCCCTCGGCTAGAGCCTCGTCAAAATCACAGCTGACAAAATCGTCAAATATGTCTATCTTCTCCATCTGCTCCGCAATAGCCGCCGCATGCTTCGGGGGCAGCTGAGCGCCGTCTGACCAGTAGACCTTATAGCCGTTATACTCCTTGGGATTGTGCGACGCGGTTATGTTAAGACCCGCGCACGTCCCGTAATGGCGCACGGCAAAGCTCAGCTCCGGTGTCGGACGCAGAGCGTCAAAAATGCGGACATGTATACCGTTGGCAGCCATGACGCAAGCAGCCTCATGAGCAAAAAGCTCACTGTTATTGCGGCAGTCAAAGCAGATGACTATGCCCTTTTTCATCGCATCCCCGCCCTCGGCCTTAATGACATTCGCAAAGGCCTGAGTCGCATGACGTATGATGTGAACGTTCATCTGATGCAGGCCGAGCTTCATCGTTCCGCGCAGTCCGGCCGTGCCGAACTCGAGCGGCGCGAAAAAGCGGCTTTCTATTTCCTTTTCATCGTTTGCTATTGAGTTGAGCTCCTCCCATTCGGATTCGCTCAGTGCGGGACTGTCCAGCCAGCGCCGGTACTCTTCCTTATAATTCCTCGTCATATTCTGCGCTCCCTTCACTTAAATTGACAGCGTCCTCATACATGGTTTTGGGGACAAATATTTCAACACCCGTGCCGCTCGTTCCGAGGATCAGCCGGCCGAAATCGCCGTCATTCGGGTATCTGCGTATGCACGGAATACCATATGCCTCAAGCAAGTTTACTATCATCTCATCATTGATGTCAAGGCATTTGCAGTGGGTGAGGAAAACGGGCTCGACCGGCTCACCGTTTTCATCCTTCGGCCATTTTTTAAGAAGCTGCCCCGTAAGGCGTCTGCCCCATTCGAGCTTTGCTTTCTCGTCCATATTTCCCTCCGTTATTTATGATATTTAGAGCCCTCTGATATCTTGAAGGCCCGATAGATCTGCTCTGCGAGCATGACACGCGCAAGGTGGTGCGGAAATGTCATTTCGCTCATACTAAGGCGCATGTCCGCACGCTGCTTAATTCTCGGCGATATGCCGAACGAACCGCCGATGACAAAGCATATCCTGCCACGTCCGGCCACGGCAAGGGAGCTTATCCTCTGCGCAAGGTCCTCGCTTTTAAGCTGCATGCCCTCGACGCACATTGCGATGACATAGGCATCCTTTCCGAGTGCGCGCTCAATATCCGCCGCTTCCTTATCCAGAGCCGCGGCAATCTCCTTATCTGACGGCGATGAGCCAAGCTTTGTTTCATTTAGCTCTGCACATTCAAATTTACAGTAAGCCGACAGGCGCTTCGAGTATTCGTTGAACGCATCGACAAAAAACTGTTCCCTGAGCTTTCCGACGCACACTAACCTTATACTGAGCATTTTAACCTCTCTCCCGCCTCTACTGCAAGCATATTATTTGCCGGAGCGACACTAATTTGCACGTTTTTAACGGAAACGGCGTCACTCACCGTCTTCAGAGCAAGCTCCGGCGTATCATTTTCGCGGCTGAGATGCCCTAATATTATATTCCCCGTGCCGTGCTTTGCAAGATATTCCGCCAAAGCTCCGCTGTCATCATTGGAAAGATGTCCGGTTGGCGCGAGTATTCGGCGCTTCAGAAAATAAGGGTACGCGCCATTTCTGAGCATGGCAACATCATGGTTTGCCTCGATGAGGGCAATGTCCGCCCCCTCAAGGCCTTCTATGAGCTCATCGTTTATGCTGCCTGTATCGGTCGCGAAGCCGAGAATGCCGTCGCCCTCAAAGCGGTATCCGACGCTGTAGGCAGCATCGTGCATTGTCCTGAAGCAGCTTATTTCAACGCCGCCGAGACCGAGCTTATCGTCCTCGGGTATGTATTCCAGATTTTGTTTTATATCCGGCTTTACCCGGCTGAGCTCCTCGCACAGTGGCTTTGGAGCGAATACACTCAGGCCGTGATGCTTAACGAGCATTGAAAGGCCGGAAATGTGATCGGAGTGCTCATGTGTTATGAGCACTCCGCACAGATCCTGCGGAGTAAGTCCAAGCTGAGTCAGGGCCGCGACGGTCCTGCGCATGGAGATACCCGCGTCTATAAGTATATTCGCTTTGCCCTCAGAAACGAGGCTGCAATTGCCCGAGGAACCGCTGGCAAAAGTTACTATACGCATGTTTTTATCCTATCGATATCACTTTTTCGCGCAGCTCCGGCTCGTCGGGGTAATCGACGATGCTGATATCCGCGCCGAGCTTTCTGAGCTTGCCGACAAAATTCTCGTAGCCGCGCTCAATGAAATGTATATCCTCTATCTCGGTCCTGCCGCTGGCGCACATGCCGGCGATGACCATTGCCGCGCCCGCCCGCAGGTCGCAGGCCATGACCGGAGCTCCCGTGAGCTTTGCGCCGCCCTCGAATATCGCGATGCGGCCGTCGACCTGAATATCAGCGCCCATTTTGCGCAGCTCGTTTACATACTTAAAGCGGTTATCGTAAATGCCCTCGGTTATGACGCTTGTTCCGTTTGCCATACACAGGAGTGCGCCCATCTGCGGCTGCATATCCGTCGGGAAGCCGGGATACGGCAGAGTCTTTATATTTGCCTTGCGCAGGTGGCCGTTGCCCTTTACGAGAACGGAATCCTCATACTCCTGGACGATGGTGCCCGTCTCGCGCAGCTTTGCCGATATGCACTCAAGATGCTTTGGGATAACGTTCTTAACAAGAACCTCGCCGCCGGTAGCCGCTGCTGCCACCATATATGTTCCGGCCTCGATCTGGTCGGGTATGATGGAATAGCTGCCGCCGTGCAGGCGCTCAACGCCTTTGACCTTGACGGTGTCGGTGCCCGCTCCGCGAATGTCCGCGCCCATAGAGTTTAAGAAGTTTGCAAGGTCAACTATGTGCGGCTCTCTCGCCGCGTTTTCGATTATCGTTCTGCCGCCGGCCATGGTCGCGGCGAGAATGATATTCATTGTCGCGCCGACAGATACCTTATCAAGATATATCTTAGCACCGTGCAGCTTACCGTCCTCCGCCTCGGCATACACAAATCCGTTGCGTACATCGACTACCGCGCCGAGGGCGTTCATGCCCTTAATGTGCTGGTCGATGGGACGGACGCCGAAGTTGCAGCCGCCGGGCATAGTTGTCTTCGCGCTGCCGAATCTGCCGAGCATAGCGCCGATAAGATAATACGATGCGCGGATCTTGCGCATGAGCTCAAACGGAGCGTCGCAGAAGCGGACATTGCGGCTGTCTATTTCTATAGTGCCGGGGCAGATCATTCTGACCTCGGCGCCGAGCTGAGTCAATATGGTAAGGAGCATGTCGGTATCGCTGATCTGAGGCATATTCTCTATGCGGCAGACCCCGTCTACCATCAATGCGGCCGGGATTATTGCGACCGCGGCATTTTTTGCTCCGCTTATTTCGACCTCGCCCTGAAGCGGTTTTCCACCGTTTATGACGTACTTTTCCATATGTTACACCTTTCGTAGGTACTCACGCACCGGTTTGTTATTATAGCACAGCGCATATGCGAAGGCAATTAGCAATGTAAACAAATCGTAACTATTCCTCGCTCTCCAAAAGGCGTTTTGCCTTCAAAACAGCGATAACAGTCTTGCCGTCGGCTATCTTTCCGTCCATTACGAGCTTTGTCAGCTCGTCTATATGGTGCTTTTCAACGCTCAAAAACTCACCCTCGTCAAGATGGCTCTTGCCTGTATGGAGGCCGCGGGCGAGATAGATATGCAGAGTTTCGGTCGAAAAGCCGGGCGACGTGTAGTCCTCGCCGAGGCTTATGATCTCGTCGGCTGTGAAGCCCGTTTCCTCGGAAAGCTCCCGCACGGCACATTCCAAGGGGTCCTCTCCCGGCTCAAGCTTGCCTGCCGGCGCTTCAAGCAGCTCCTTTTGGTAAGGATAGCGGAACTGACGAACGCAGTAGCAATAGCCGTCATCGTCAATAGGCAGTATTGTCGCTCCGCCAGGATGCTCGACGACCTCGCGCTTTACAATGCTCCCGTCGCACAGCTCAGCGTGGTCAAGACGCACATTCACAAGGACACCGCGGTACTTCTCCTCGCTATCTATTCTCCTCTCAAAACAGCTCATAATTCGCCTCGCAAAAAATAATTATCTACTTTACATAATGCTCATACAGTATAGCACCTTGTTCGTAATTATTCCATAATTTTTGTATAGAAAATCAAAAAAAAATCCGTTAAACTATGTGTTGTTAACGAAATTTTTCAGAACATTATTCAGTTTGAACATTTTTTGTTTCCGCTGTGCAAATATGTTAAATTCAGGAGTCAAATGTTATGTCATCTGAAACCCTTTCAGATAAGATTGCAGCGCTTGTTCGCGACGGCGAGGAGCTTTCAAACGGCGAGCTTATAAGCATCGTTCACGACGCTCACTTGAGCTGTACCGAAGGCATTCAGGCCGATATTTTTACATATAACGGGCGCACGCTCATACTCGCCTACGCCGCCGCGCCGCTGCGCGAGCGCCCCTGCGGTACGCGCCTGAGGAGACGGTAGCTCGGTCCCCAAACGGGCAGCATAAGCTGACGGGAGCCGAACCCCTGCCGCCTGCCAATGCCCCTTTTCGGCGCTTTTCGCCTTTTTCTCTTTGATGGGCGACAGCCCATCTTCATCGAAGAAAGACGAAAATCACCTGAAAATTGACACCGACAGGTGCCTTGCAGTTTTGGCAGAGCTGATTTTTGCTCAGGCACGGCAAAGCCGCAGAGAATACTGACGTATTTTCAAGGGTTTTAACGCAGCATGGGTGAAAATCAGCCTGCCAAAACCGGTAGGTGTTCGACTCCCGTCAGCTTAACCTGTAAGCAGTGGGCGTCAAAGCAGGAAGGGCTTGCAAAAAGTGTTAAACCGCTTGGTAAATCTAACAACGGCATCGGTTATGAGAAAAAGGACGCTGAAGACTAAACAACAATGATATAAAAGCACCGAGATTGATACAATTTAATTATTTCTCCGCCGGTTTTGCCGCTTGAGGGATAAGTTGGCGTTTGAGGGGCAAGTTGTGGAAGTTGGGGTGTCCCGGCTGTTTTTATCGGTAGAAATGTTCATACTTCGTCGGTATAATAGACGACGGGAAATCGAGATTTATGGAGACACTTGATATGCTTAACTGGTTGAGATCAATAATGAACTCAGGCTCGGTGCTGGGTTATTTCTTTCAAGCCGTGCCAATAACCTGTGTTGTAGGAATCATATATGTGATAATCAGAGTAGTCATTATAAAGAGAAATAATCTTACTGTTGAATGGCTGAAAGAAATAATGAAGCTACTTTTTACCTGTTATCTCACAGGATTAATTAGCCTCGTGATTTTACCTGCAAACTTCTGGTTAGATTTTTTTGATGGTGTCTTCTTGGGCTGGTGGGATGAAATGCTCCCGATTTTTAGCTTTGGCGGGTTCAATTTAGTACCATCACTTATTAAGGCATTATCTGGTGAACTCACTATAGGCAGTTGGGTAAAAACCATGCTCATAGGGAACATAGCGATGTTTTTACCATTGGGTTTTTTCCTCCCGTTTATCACAGAAAGAGTCAACAGAAAAAACATCTTTGTGGTAGCCATCGCTGTTCCATTCATTGTAGAACTGTTGCAGATGGTATTTGGCAGAAGCTTCGATATTGACGACTTGATCTGTAACTTTATCGGCATCGTGGCAGGATTCTTCATTGGCTTTGCCATAAAAAATATCAAACAGAAGAGCAAGTCAACTGTGAGCTGAAAATCAAGAGGTAACCGCCATGAAGCAAATCACAAATAAGGAATACGAAGCGGAGAAAGCGAAGGGCCACATCCTGCTGCCGGATACCGTCCGGTTCATCTGCGAGGCCGGCGGCGCGAGTGCGCGCTGACTTATAGAATAAGTCGGAGCAAGCGATACAACGCTTGCTCCGACGTGGCAAAGAGCCGTAATTTTGATAGAAACCGTGTAAGGGGGTGCAACTTTGATTTAGAGGGGGGTGCAATTTTTAATTTGAGGGGGTGCATTGATTTTGTATATAGAACTTCATATATTCATCATACAGGCGCTTATACGAGGGGTTCTCCGGCGCTGTGGTCTTATATTGAATTATACTGCGGACAGGTCGATGGTTCTTGTCGCAATTCGCTCAGCTAAATGTTTATTGTGAGTTACGGCAATGATGCCCATGTTGCGCTTTTCGGCCTCCGCCAGAACAACACGCCAGATCTGCGCCTGCGTGATCACATCGAGCATGGTGCTGATCTCGTCGCATATGAGATAGTCCGCGCCGCTCATAAGGGCTCGCGCAACGCAAAAGCGCTGCAGCTCGCCGCCGGAGAGCTCACGCGGGAAACGGTTGAGCCACGCATTCTCAATTCCGAATGCCGCAAGCACATCCTCGCGCAGCTCACCGCTTTCCTCAAGCACCCTCTTCAGGCGCCAGCGGGGATTGATGGCCTTTTCCGGGTGCTGATAGATAAGCTGCACGGGGCATACCCCGTTTTTAGGCAGCGGCTTGCCGTCAAGAAGAATTTCGCCCTTTGATGGCTCAAGGTAACCGGCAAGCATCATGGCAAGGGTAGTTTTGCCGTAGCCGCTGGGGGCGAATATCGCAAGGCGTTCGCCTTTTTCGATCTTGACGCTTCTGTCCTCAAGTATCCACGGCTGCTTACGCTCATATTTAAAATAGACGTTTTTTGCTTCAAGAGCCATGATAACACCTCACCTCTCCGCCTCTAATCTCGCGCACCGGCGGGACCTCTTTTTCGCACTCCTCCGTTTTATACGGGCAGCGCGGCGCAAACAGGCAGCCCTGCGGCAAATGCCCGGCATAGGGCTGGAAGCCCTCGATCGGCTGAAATCCGTTTTGAGGGAGGGCTCTCCAAAGCGCCTTGGAATACGGGTGTCTGAGCGCGTCGGGACCGGCTTTGAAATCCGCGGCGGGCGCGGTTTCAACGGTAGTGCCTGCGTAAAAAACGGCTACACGGTCGGCAAACTCGAACGCAAGGTCAATGTCATGCGTTATAAGTATGACCGCCTTCCCCTCGTCCGCCATCTCGCGGAACATCTTCAGAGCCTCAAGCGCCTGGTCAAGACTCATGCCCGGCGTGGGCTCGTCCGCGATTATGAGCTGTGCGTCCGTAATAAGAGCCGTTGACACCAGAACGCGTCTTGCCATACCGCCGGAGAGCTGGAACGGATAAAGCTGCTCCGTGCGCTCGGGCAGGTTAAGGCGCTCAAAGAGCCGTTTTCTCTGCTGTGTGGGCTTTGGTTTTTTGTGCCCATCTGCCTGCGCCCCGATCTTCATGAGCGGATCGAGATAGGCGACCGACTGCGGCACCAAGGCGATCTCAGTGCCGCGCAGCTCCTTTTGGCGCTGCGGTGTGAGCTCGCTGCCCTTATAGTGCAGGTGTCCCCTGACCGTTGCATTTTCGGGGAGAATGCCCAAGATTGCCGAGGCGAGCAGGCTCTTGCCCGAGCCCGAGGAGCCGGCTATTGCGACTATCTCGCCCGGACGCACCGTAAGATGCAGATCCGAGATGACCGTAAGCTCCTTCTGCTCCAAGCCGCTTTCGTACATACGAAAGCTCACGGACAGGTTATGTATTTCAAGTATCGTTTCGCTTTTTTGTATCATTGCAAACTCCTTATTCCTGTGCGCTGTACGGGTCGATTATCATGCGCAGATAATCTCCGAGCTTATCGACGAGCAGCACTATAAGCACAAGCGTCAGACCGGGCAGCACCGCGGTCCACCACATACCGGTGGAAAGATAGCGCATACTCTCGGACAGAATGATGCCAATAGCCGCCTGCTCCGGAGGAAGTCCGAAGCCCAAAAACGAAACGGACGCTTCATGCAAAATTGCATGAGGGAAGAGCAATATAAGTCCTACAATAAACTGCGGGACGAGATGCGGAAGCAGATGGTGCGTGAGGATCCAGCCGCTTGATTTGCCGAGTTTGCGGGAAACGGCAACATACTGCTGGGAGCGAAGCTGCAGGACCTCGCCTCGTATAAGCCTCGCAAGGAAGCACCAGTGCGTTGACGCGATGCCTATGAGGAGTCCCTTGAGTCCTCTGCCGAGAGAGAACGAAATGAGGATTATGAGTATCGTATGCGGTACGCCCATGACGAGGTCGATGACCCAGTTTATGACGGCGTCTATGCGCTTTGAACCGGTAGCTGCCACGATGCCGACCAAAACGGCGACCACGGCGCTGATGACGGAGGCGGCAAGACCGACCGTGATGCTCACGGACAGGCCCTTGAGCGTGCGCAGGAAAAGGTCGCGTCCCAAGGCATCCGTGCCGAAGGGATGCTTAAAGCCGGGCGACTGCTTTGCGTTGAGAAAGCTGCCGGTTATGGCGTCGTCGGGGATGAGTATGCCGCAGGCGTAGATGGCTGCGAGCAGGAGGAAGATAACGACGGTCAGAATGACGACTTTGGTTCTGTGGTTTAATTTCTTCATTCTCCGACCTCCTTTACCTGCGGGTCAATTACGCCGTAAAGCAGGTTCGCTATCATATTGCCCACGCAGACAAACAGCGCGGAAAAGAGGGTTATTCCGAGAAGCAGGGGCACGTCGCCGCGAAGTCCCGCCGCGGACACCGCACTGCCGAGACCGGGGTAGCTGAATACGTTCTCCGCCATGACAGAGCCGCCGAAAAGCTCGGCAAAGGACGCAAACTGAAGCGTCAGTGCCGGGAAAAGAATGTTTCTCAGGCCGTGACGGCGCAGTATCGTGCGCGGGCTCTCTCCTCTCGCCTTGGCAAAGAGCACATATTCGCTGTTGAGCACATCCACGAGCTTCTGCCGCGTGTGCAGCGCGATGTTTGCAAACGACATCAGGCTCAGCGTGAACGCCGGCAGCACCATGTGGTAGAGCTTCTGCCAGAAGGTCACATCCGCGCTCAGCACGCCGATGGGCGACGAGAAGCCGATGGGAAACCACTTGAGCCAGACGCCGAAGATCAGCAAAAACAGCAGTCCGAGCCAGAAGGTCGGAACGGAGCTGAGGATATAGCACACTTTTTTCAGTATCTTGTCCGGCCACCTGTTTCTGTACATTCCCATAACGCAGCCAAGCGCAAAGCCTATCAGCCCCGCCAATAGCCATGCGCACAACATCAATGCAAGTGAATTTACAAATCGCTCTCCTATAATATCCGCTACCGGACGGCGAAATATTGCGGATTCACCGAGGTTACCATGCAGAAGCTCGTTGAGCCACGAGAAAAATCTCTCCACGGGAGGCTCATTAACGCCCCAATACTCCTCAATTTCCGCGCGCTGCTCCGGAGATACCGCCGTACCGAGCCCCAATATATACTGCTGTACGGGATCGACCGGCGATGCGGTCACAAGAATAAAGGAAATTACGCTGACAGCAAGCAGCAGCGACAGTATTTTTATACTGTATGTCACAAAGATGCGGGCAAGCCGCTTCGTTGCTCCACTCATTTAAACACCTCTTTCTATCGGCTTTTATAAAAGAACGCCGGCAAGTTTTCTTACAAAAACCGACAGTGAAAAATACTTGCAGCCTGCCGCACCGCAATGATGCAGCAGGCTGATACATTATAGAATTTTTGCCGTGTGATGTAAAGGAGATTATTCCGCCCAAGCCCACTCGTTCAGATTCTGGATGAGGGGCAGACCGTGGCCGTGGCCGTGGATGGGCTGATCGCCGATGGAAAGACCGTCGCGGACGTAGGTGACGTGGTCAAGGTTTACGAGCCACACCCAGGGGCATTCGCCCTGCATGGCGGTGCCGGTGGTGCCGTCCCACTGCACCTTCTGCCAGTTCGCGTTGGCTTCGTCAACGGTGAGTGCCGCCATTGCAGCTGCAAGGTAAGCGTCGGTGACGTCGCTCATGTAGCCCTCGGGGTTGTAGTAGTCAACGAGAGCACCCTCGGAGCGGTACAGGTAGTACGTCTCGTTCGGAATCGCAGAGCCCCAGCCCATGACAACGGCATCGGTGAACTGGCGCTGCTCGATCTCGTCCCAGCTGACACCTTCGATGTTGATTTTGATGCCGATATCCTTGAGCTGCTCGGCAGCGGCCATGCCGACTGCCTGACGCACGGAGTCGCCGGAGGGATAGATGCAGGTGAACTCAGCCTTCAGGCCGTCCTTTTCGACAATGCCGTCACCGTCGGTATCCTTCCAACCGGCATCGGCGAGGAGCTTCTTCGCGTACTCGACGTTGGTGTCGATCTTGACCTCGGGGTTATTCCAAGGCATGCCGTCGTTCTCGGAGTATGCGGGTTTGCCGAAGCCGTTGAGGACTGCGTCCGCTATTGCCTGACGGTCAACGGCGTATGCGATAGCCTGACGGATCTCGAGGTTGCAGGTCACGTCATTGCCGTAAGGAATGCCGGCTTCGTTAGTCTTGCCCTCGTTAGGAAGCATTGGCAGAGTAAAGCCGCGGTTATCGGCGGAGGCGATGGCTTCGACATGGTAGCCGTTTACCTTGGTGGTGCCGAGGGTCGCGGTGGAGTATGCAACGTCGACGTCGCCCTTCTGGACTGCCGCAAGAGCTGCGTCCTCGGACATGAATACGACGGTGACGTTCTTAATGGCGGGTGCGCCGCCGTAGTAATCTTCGTTTGCTACAAAGACTAGCTTCTCCTGAGACTGCCACTCAACGAACTTGTACGGACCGGAGCCGATGGGGTTTCTGCCGTAGTCGTCGCCGTAAGCGTGTTTGGGAACGATGCCGACGGAGGCGAGGGTGTTCAGGAATATGGAGGTCGGGGTCGAGAGGGTGATCTCAACGGTGGTGTCGTCCTTTGCAACGGCGCTCTTCATATAGGTAAGGTCAACAGAGCCCTTGGCTGCTTTTGCGGTTTCGAGAGTAAACGCAACGTCCTCGGCGGTCACTTTCTCGCCGTCGGTGAACTTTGCGTCGTCGCGGATCTTGAAGGTCCAGACAAGGCCGTCGGGAGACAACTCATACTTGGTCGCAAGGTCGTTTTCGAAGGTCAGGTCAGATTTGTATCTGACGAGCGTGCTCTGCACGATCGGGGAGTTGCCGTGGCCCCAGCCCTGTGTCGGGTCGAGCGTCTCCGGTTCGGAGCCGATCGCAATGACAACGCTGTCCTTCTTGGCTTCGGGCTGGTCATTTCCCTTTCCGCAGGCAGTCACGCCTATGACCATGAGCACCGCAAGAAGCAGAGCAATGAGTTTTTTCAGATTCATTTGGGGTTCTTCCTTTCACGATATCATGGATTTAATCAGATTTCATATACGGCACATCTGCCGCCTCTGTCAAAACCCGATTTAACATGTCTGATTTTCTCATGGATCTGCCAAACGCGCAAGCTCCCCGGGGGGATAAAATTTTGCAATTTTACCAAACAAAAGTTACGAAATTGTGCAAAATCGCAATTTGCATCTGAAACCGCATCTGCGTAAATGCAAAAAAATCGACAAGCATCACATGATACTTGCCGATTTGGCTTGGTGGAGATGGGGGGAGTTGAACCCCCGTCCGAAAGCACTTTAACAGGAACTTCTCCGAGCGCATACGGTCAACTGCATTCCCTTCCCTGCGCGCCGGCCGTCAGGCTCGCAGAGTCGGTAGCTTCATTATGCGTGGTGCGCTCAAAGCTTTGCGCACTCACGGGCACCACTGATCGACGCTCCGTTCCGGGCCGTGGTCCTCCCGGAGGGAACGCTCGCTAATTAAGCAGCGAGAAGAACAGTATCGTTGTTGTTCTTTAATTTATAAGTCGCCCATTTTTAGGATGGTAGGCGCATCCGCTCGCTATTCCTGCCTCCATACCCCCGTCGAAACCGGTACATCCCCATATTTTTAGAGGCGCTTTGAGTCATGCCTTAGTCGGTACTGCCGTGGCCCGACTTTCAAATTGGTGCCATAATGTACTGCTACGCAACCCAAGGGTGCGGTGCTAAATTTTATGCACACCGAGCAGTGCGGTGAAAATTTGTTTGCAACCCTGTAGGACTACAAAACTTTCTGATGCATTGCCGTACAGACCTAAGCTGTGGTGGGCTGAGGCATTTTTCATACAGGGGTGCGGTTTTCCGCACCCCTGTAGACTTTACATTTTCTCGGGTTCGGGATAGTCCACGCCGAAGGTATCGACTGTGACCTTCTTCATTGCCTGGCGGTGAATGGGCTTATCGTTTCTGCCGGTCATGCATTTGGCTATCTTATCGACGTTTTCCATGCCCTCGATGACCTTGCCGAAGGCCGCGTACTGGCCGTCAAGGTGGGGCGCGTCCTCGTGCATGATGAAGAACTGGCTGCCGGCGGAGTTCGGAGCCATCGCACGCGCCATGGACAGGACGCCGCGCGTATGCTTGAGGTCGTTGGGTACGCCGTTCATTTTGAACTCTCCCTTTATCGAGTAGCCCGGGCCGCCGACGCCGATGCCCTGTGGGTCGCCGCCCTGGATCATAAAGCCGCGGATGACGCGGTGGAAGATAACGCCGTCATAAAACCTGTTCTTTACCAGCGAGATGAAATTGTTGACCGTGTTGGGAGCTACCTCGGGGTAAAGCTCCGCCTTTATGATATCGCCGTTTTCCATTTCGATGGTTACTATGGGATTGCTCATCAGTGTCTCTCCTTCAATGTTCTTTCAATGTCGCGCACAGCCTCACGCTTTGCATCGTCATTTCGTTTATCATACAGCTTTTTGCCCTTGCACAGGCCGAGCTCGACCTTCACCCTGCTGTCCTTAAAATACAGCGACAGCGGAATGAGCGCCACGCCCTCCTGCATCACACGTGCATTGAGCTTTACTATCTCGCGCTTGTGCATGAGAAGTCTTCTCGGCCGCACGGGGTCTTTATTGAAAATGTTGCCCTTTTCATATGGGCTTATATGCAGCGACCTAACGAAAAGCTCGCCGTTTTTTATCGTGCAGTAGCAGTCCTTCATATTGACCGTGCCCGCTCTGAGCGATTTTACCTCCGTTCCGGCAAGCTCTATGCCGGCTTCAAACCTGTCGAGCACGAAATAATCGTGAAAAGCCTTGCGGTTTGACGCTATCTGCTTTGTTCCGGTCTGCTTCGGCATTCGCTCACCTCCCGACCGTCAGTATATTATACCACACTATGTTCAAGAATTAAATAATAATTTGTAAATGTATTCACATATTGGCTTTGAGCAAGCACTGATTAAATGCGTCAGATGGCTGAGCGAGAGAATTTGGGATCTGATAACGACACTTTTTCGCAGGAATACTTTGTGTATTTCAAGAAAATGTGACTAAATCAGGGCCCAAATTATCCGTTCAGACGCTGACAGTCATTTATTCAGCGCTTGCTTAAGTATGTCCGCGATCTCGGTAACATCCTTGAGGACGTAATCCGGCTTGCGCTCGGCTTTTTCGATATCATCAAGGCTGCTCTCGCCCGACAGTACGCAAACGGACACCGCTCCGGCGTTCTGCGCTACCGCGATGTCGGTATAGAGCCTGTCGCCCACACAGCAGATGTTCTCGTTGGGAACGCCGGTCTGCTCTGATATTATGTCAACCATATTGCGATTGGGCTTTCCGATAAACACAGGCTCTACCCCGCTGGCTGCAGTCAGCAACGCACAGATGCTGCCGCAGTCTGGCAGCACCTCGTTTGCCGGCATAGGGCAGACCCAGTCGGGATTTGCGGCAACAAATGCCGCACCGCGGCGCAGATAATGCACGGCCTTATCGAGCTTTTCATAGGTAAGCGTCGTGTCAAAGCCGACACAAACGACGCTTACATCCTCGCTGTCACCAAGGGCGACGCCGTAGCTCTCGAGCTCGCCCAGAAACGCCGGAGTTCCGACCGGATAGACGAGCGCTCCGGGGTGGCGGCTGTTTAAATACATCGCCGTTGCCATGCCTGAGGTGAAAACATTCTCCTTTTCGCAGGGAAAGCCCAGCTTTCTCAGGCGGGTTATATAGTCAACGCCTGCACGCGAGGAGTTATTGGTCAGATATATATACTCCCTGCCGCTTTTCCTGACGGTATTTATAAAATCAACGGCGCCGTCAAACACCTCATCGCCGAGGTACAGCGTACCGTCCATATCCAAAAGAAATAGTTTTGTGTTAAGAAGCTTATCCATTATAAAACTCCGATCTTAAAATGTCGGATATATTATATAGTTTCATGCGCTTAAAATCAACAACATATCTTGAATTGACGGGCGAATATGATACAATTACTTAAAACAAAAAACTCCAAGGAGCTATTATATGGATATTGCTTTCAATAACGACTGGCTGTTCACCGAGAATTTCGACGCGGGCTTTGATGAGGCCGTTTCCGTCCGCCTTCCGCACACGGCAAAGGAGATACCCTACAACTATATAAACTGCCGGGACTATCAGATGGTCTGCGGCTACAGAAAGATCTTTACCGCGCCAGGCGATTGGCAGGGCAAAAAGCTTATCCTGCGCTTTGACGGCGCTGCGCACGAGGCGACGGTGTTCTGCAACGGCGAAAGGGTCGGATATCACGCCTGCGGCTACACGGCGTTTTGCGTTGATATCACAGACCTTGTACGGCTTGGCGGCGAGAACGTCATTGATGTGCGGCTCGACACGCGAGAGAGCCTGAACATTCCCCCGTTCGGCTTTGTTATCGACTATCTGTGCTACGGCGGCCTGTACCGCGAGGTGACGCTTGAGGTAAAAGAACCTGAGTATATTAAGGAAGTGCTCATTGAAAACACCGGGCTGCGCGAGATACGCGTAAGGATAGCCTCCGAGTGCGGAAGCCTTGTCACCGACATAGTTGATAACAGCGGCGCGGTCATATCCTCGGCTGTCGGCAAGGCGTTTGAGCTCAATGTTCCCGAGGCCGAGCTCTGGTCTGTCGACTCCCCCGCCCTGTACACCGCACGGGTTCGCGCCATGCGCGGAGGCGAGTACGTAGACGAAAAGCGCCTGAGATTCGGCTTCAGAACGGTGAAATTTAAAAGCGACGGCTTTTATCTAAACGGAGAAAGGCTGAAAATACGCGGGCTCAACCGTCATCAGGCCTACGCCTATGTCGGCTACGCTATGCCGAGGTCGGTACAGGAGCTCGACGCGGAGATACTGAAAAATGAGCTCGGCGTAAATGCCGTGCGCACCTCGCACTATCCGCAGTCACAGCACTTCATATCGCGCTGTGATGAGCTCGGACTTCTCGTGTTCACTGAGATACCCGGCTGGCAGCACATCGGCGACGAGGACTGGAAGCGGCAGGCCGTCAAAAACACCGACGAGATGGTTCGGCAGTACATGCATCACCCGTCGATCATGCTTTGGGGCGTTAGGATAAATGAATCGCAGGACTGCGACGAGCTTTACAGGCGCACAAACGCAGTTGCGCATACGCTCGATTCCGGCCGCCAGACAAGCGGCGTGAGATATATAGAAAAAAGCCGTCTGCTTGAGGATGTTTACGCGTACAATGATTTCTCGCACTGCGGCGATAATGCCGGGCTCAAGCCAAAAAAATCGGTCACATCGAAAAAGCATAACGGATATCTCGTTTCCGAGTGCAACGGACACATGTTCCCGACAAAAGCCTTTGACGACGAGCGCCACAGACTCGACCACGCACTGCGGCACGCTAAGGTGCTCGACGCTATGTACGCCGACGACGATATCAGCGGCATATTCCCCTGGTGCATGTTCGACTACAACACTCATCAGGATTTCGGCAGCGGAGACGGGATATGCTATCACGGTGTTATGGACATGTTCCGCAACCCAAAGCTCGCCTCGGCCGTGTATGCAAGTCAAAGTGAGGATAAGCCCTGCTGCGTCGTGTCCTCGTCCATGGATATAGGCGAGCATCCGGCAGGCGATATAGGCAGGGTGTATGTTTTCACAAACGCCGACTGCGTGAGGCTTTATAAGGATGGTGTGTTCGTCCGCGAGTTTGCCCCAAGCCGTGAGGAGTACCCTGCTCTGCCGCATCCGCCCGTTATAATCGACGACTTTATCGGCGAGCTTCTCATAACGCAGGAGGGCTTTGATGAAAAAACGGCCGCGGCCGTGAAGGAGTGTCTGCTTGCGGTTGCAAAGTTCGGGCCGAGCTCGCTGCCGCCTAAGATACTTGCCAAGTTCGCACGGCTGATGCTGCTCAAGGGCTTTAAGTTCTCCGACGGTGTTGAGCTATACGGCAAATACATCGGCAACTGGGGCGGAGAGGCAACAAAATGGCGCTTTGACGCTGTAAAAGGCGGAAAGCTTATCTGCTCGGTAACTCGCTCGCCCGGTCAGAGAGTGCATCTTGAGGTAAGCACGAGCAAAACGCAGCTCTGCGAGGGCGATACCTACGATGCCGCCGCCGTGCGCATCCGCGCCGTTGACGAGCACGGCAACCTCGCTCCCTACTGGCAGGAGCCTGTTATATTAAAGTGCTCAGGCCCAATTATGCTCATAGGCCCGGAGATTATATCACTCAAGGGCGGCTCCGGCGGCTGCTATGTGAAAACCTGCGGCAGCTCCGGCTCGGCGGAGCTTTGCGTAAATGATATTAAAATCAAATTTGAAATAAACGTATAAGAGAATATACGTAATTAAAAAATATAGTTAAATGCAAAAAACCACCGCCACGTTAGACACGGGCGGATAACGAAGTTTTTATGTAGGATACGGTGCAGTCTCTGAAAATGGGCTGCACCGCGTTCTGCTTTATGCAGAAAATTTGAACTGCTGCGGGTTCTGGCGGATCTCCTCCATTGCGGCCTGCATCTCTTTTTCTGTAGGAATCAGCTGCGCCATCTCGTCTGTCAGGATCTCGTCGAGCATCCAGTATTCCGGGCGGGTTTCATCCATCTTAGTCTTACCGAGGGTGACATCCATACAGTCGGTTATATGCTTTGCCAGTTTTACTATAAGGTCTCTCATACACCTGCTCCTTTCAGCGTCGTGATATGGTGAAGTGGTCACAAATAAAATAGCACTTAGATAATTGTTTGTCAATAAGAACATGAAAAACCGTCGGATTTTCCGACGGTTTTTTCATTATCCGGCTTATATAACGGAATATGGCCCTTCGATAGCACTCATCTGACCGCTGCTTGCGTACCTGCGGGCGTTCTCAATATCCCTCTCGACTAAGCATTTGTACACGGTCTCCATGTTGTCGATAACGACCTGAATGCCGTTTTTCTCGATGAACATCTCATACATGCCCTTCTGCGGCTGGATAGTTGAATTATACAGGAGCGCACAGAACGAGTTCTGACTGATAATATACATCTTATGATAAAAATCAGTTATCAGCGTGCAGGTCTCGTGCAGTCCGTGCGGCTTTTTGACCTCGTCGAGTATCTCACCGAGCTGTGCTATCTCCTCATCGGAGGCTCGCTTTATCACGAGCTCAACTATCAGCGCATCCAGCGCAACACGGCTTTCGGCAAACGAGCGGAACTCGTGGGCATTTATCTTGCCGCCGTTATAGCGGATGATCGAAAAAAATGTCTCCGTGTTTCCGTTGGCGATATAATCGGCAACATATGTTCCGTGGCGGGGCTTGACCTCGACAAAGCCCTTTGAGGCAAGCTCGCTTATGCCTGCGTTGACAACGGTGAGGCTCACGCCCATGATCGTGCACAGCTCCCTTGCCGGCGGCAGCTTGTCGCCGGGCTTCAGCTCGCCGGACAGTATCTTGTTTTCGATCTGACGCACAAATATCTCTCGCACCGACGGTGCGTTTATTTTATTAAAGGTCATAGTGTCCTCCGGTAAAAATGCATTGCTTAGGCTGATATACTACACCAAAAAGCAAAAGCGGGCAATCAATTTTTTATCCCGGCTTTCTGTGCTAAGCTTACAGCCTGTCCAGTTCTTCGTCACTCATGCGGCACTCCGGCACAAGAATATACATAGCCTCCTCCCGTCGGCGTACTGCTTGACGCAGAGGGAACGCACCTTTTTTCTTGCACCATTCGTATGTCGTGTAATATGCAATGTCCACACCTATCGGAGCAAGTACTTCCGCAGGCTCAGAGTTCAGTATTACACCGGCTTTTTGACAGTTAGCCGCCAACTGTATCATCCATTCGTCGACCTTGTGAGTGGAGTCGAGAATGTCCAGCTCCTGCAAAAGCTCCAAACGAAACAATGCACCCGTCAGCTCCGGTCCGAATTCTATCGCCACCGTCAAAAATCGGTTGCACAATATCCACATCCGCTCAAAGTCGTTTGCCGCAGAAATGAAGTCATCGAAAAAATCCTCTCTGTCCAAACGGGCATCCGAGAGGATCTTGCCGATTATCTCTTTTTTTCCGGCAAAATTGAGATAAAAGGTCGAGCGTGCAATGTCCGCCTCACGGCAAATATCGTTTACTGTCGTTTTTTCATAGCCGAGCTTGCGAAACAGCGCCACTGCGGCCGCTGTGATGCGATTTTGCAGCGTTGCGGTGTCATTCAGCATACCGATCTCTCCTTCGGACAGTGTGTCCATTCTTTTCGGACATTATATACGAAAATGCGTTTTCTGTCAAACCGTTCTCAAATCGTGTAGGCAAATATAAAGCATGTTTTTTGTGAGTTATATAGAATGTAAGCTGCGTTAATTGAACGACAATCAAGCTTTTGGTATCATTATCCCAATATATATTCAGATAATTTTATCAAAATTATTCGTTCGGGCTATCGAACGGAGACGGGAGGTCTCATATGAGCGAATGGAAGAAAACATGGTGCAGTCTCTGCGCCGTGACATGCGGACTTGAAATGGAAGTCGAGGACGGAAAGATCATCAATGTCCGCCCCGATCCGACAAGCCCTCGAAGCAACGGATACTGCTGCCGCAAGGGCAGAACGGCAAAGTACTTTGTCGATCACGGCGACAGGGTGCTGTACCCGAGAAAGAAAGTCGGTGATCACTATGAGCGCATCTCGTGGGAGCAAGCGTATAAGGAGATAGCCGAAAAGGCAAATGAGATCCTAAAAATTCACGGGCCTCGCTCGGCAGCGGTCATCGGAGCGGGAACGGCTGCGGTACAGACGGCAGCCGGTACGGCGGCACCGTTCCTTTATGCGATCGGCGGCAGGTATATCTTCAATCCCATAGGTGTCGAGTTCATGGCAGATTGGTGGAGCCATGGCAGATATCAAAAGGCTATTGCATGGTTCCGCACTATTTCGGCCTCAAGTTTGAAGGCAAGACCTACGGTATGCACATAAATTATCTGACAGACCACCGTGACATAGACGAGCTTACAGGCAATGCACGCTGGCGCTACACGCCGTGCCGGGTGAAGGCATTATAAACACTCAACAACATAATTACATACATTAAGAAGGGAGATAACATGGGAGTTTGGAAAAAGACCCAATGCAACTTCTGTGCTCTGAGCTGCGGCTTGGAGATGGAGGTTGAAAACAACAAGATCATCAGCGTTCGCCCCGACCCGGACAGTCCCCGCACAAAGGGCTACTGCTGCCGCAAGGGCAGAACGGCAAAGTATTTTGTCGACCACGGCGACAGAATAAAGCACCCCCGCAAAAGAGTGGGAGACCACTACGAGGAGATAAGCTGGGAGCAGGCGTATAAGGAGATCGCCGAAAAGGCGAACAAAATCATCGCCATGCACGGCCCCCGCTCGTTTTCTATACTCGGCTGTGCGCTCGGCTCTGCGCAGACGCCCTATGCAACGGCAAAGGCGCTGCTCAAGGCCGTCGGCAGCCAGTATATCTTCAATCCCATCGGCATCGAGTTCATGGGTAACTGGTGGAGCCACGGCAAGATCCTCGGCGACCAGATGCATTTTCTCGAGCCGGACGACCACAACAACGAGGTCATAATTTACTGGGGCTCGAATTCCTATGTCTCGCATCAGATACCAGATGCAAGAAAGGTCTGCCGTGAGTTTTCCGAAAACCCCGACAAAATGGTCATCGTCGTCGATCCCCGACTTTCCGAGACGGCTCGTATGGCGGATATGCACATCATGCCCGCCCTTGGCTCGGACTCGCTGTTCATGCGTGCGCTCATTGCGATCATTCTCAAAAACGGTTGGGAGCATAAGGACTACATAGACAAGTATGTCGCCGACTGGGACAAGGCGAAAAAGTGGTTTGAGAATGTAGATATCGACGAGAGTCTGCGTGTCTGCAAGATCCCGAGACAGCAGGCGGTGGAGTTTGCAAGGATACTCACAACGAAAAAGTGGGGCGTGCATCAGGATCTCGGCCTGTTTTTCGGCAGGCACAACACGCTGAGCAGCTACCTGTGCATCATCCTCACGATCATATGCGGAATGGCGCTCGTCAAGGGCGGCAATGTCGTACCCGAATGTGTTATAGAGCGAGGGACCTTCTCCGACGAAAACGACCCGAAGACCTGGCGCACTCCCGTCACAAACCGATTTCCGGTCCTGAATGTTTTCCCGGTCGGCATCATTCCCGACGAGATACTCGGCAAAAACCCCGACCGCATACGCATAATGTTCACATCCTTCGGCAATCCCCTGCGCAGCTATCCCGACAGCAACAAGATGAAGGAGGCGCTCGGCTCGCTTGAGCTTCTTGTCGCCATCGACTGCACCGAGACGGAGGTCACGCAGATCGCCGACTATGTTCTGCCAGGCAGGACCACCTACGAGGGCGGCGGTGACTTTAACGCCTTCACCCTCAACTACCCTGAGATCGTGTTCCAGTCACGCAAGCAGGTGCTCAGACCCGAGGGCGAGCCCCGTGAGGACGTTCAGATCTTCGCCGAGCTTACCGAGGCGATGGGGCTTATCCCCAAGCTTCCGCAGTGGCTGTACCGGGCTGCGGAGGACGCCGTGTTCACAGGCGACCGCATGTCGTATTTCGTTAAGCTTCTCGGCTGGACGGCGGCAGGTCACCTCAAATACTTTGACCAGCTTGCGACGGTCATTGCGCTGACGCTCGGCAAGGCTTACGGCTCCGCAGCAAGAGCGATTTCATGGGCAGGCATGCTCACCAGCCCCATCTGCGGAAAGAACGTCGTCACCGTCGAGGCTGACGAAAAGAAGCACCCCATCCTGACCAAGCTGCCCATGTTCAAGGACTGGTGTCAGATGGATGCGGCGTTCGAGCTTGTCGATAACCACCCCGAGGGTGCGATCATCGGCATGAACGATCCCGACAATATGCTCAAGAACCACATCCGCACCAAGGACGGCAAATTCCACACATGGTGCGAGGAGATCGACGAATATATAAAGCGTATCACTCCCGAGACCGAGGAGGAGGCGCTCCGGCTTCAGGGCGGCTGCAACATGATCCTTTCGGCAGGCCGCCACTCGGACGACGGTATGAATGCGACCATGCGAAATCCCGCTACCTACAAGCACCGTCAGCCGTATACCCTCGCAATGAACCCTGAGGACGCAAGGGAGCTTGGCTTTGAAAACGGACAGATGGTCAGCGTGACGACGAAAGCAGGCAGACTGGAAATTCCCGTTGAATATACTTGGCAGACAAGCCGGGGCTACTGCATGATACCCCATCATTTCGGATACACCTTTGAGGGCAAGAAGGTCGGCGAGCACTGCAATGTTCTGACCAGCCACGAGGATCTTGAGGAGCTGACCGGCAACCCCGTATGGCGCTATACGCCGTGCCGGGTCGAGGCAATTTAAGGAGGTGCGGTCATGGCAAATGCGAAGATAAGAATTAACGGCAAAAGCGTTACCGTTCCCGAGGGAACGACCATACTTGAAGCCGCAAGAAAAAAAGACATCTATATTCCAACACTGTGCGCATACGAGGGCTTAAAGCCCAAGGCCGCATGCAGACTGTGCATGGTCAATGTCAAAGGTGAGGATAAGGAAAAGCTCGCCTGCGCCGTCAAGGTCACGGACGGTATGGTCATAACGACCGACTCCGATGAGCTTTTCAAAAAGCGCAAGGCGATAGTCGAGGAAATGTTCCGTCAGCATACCGTTGACTGCCACCACTGCATGCGCATCGGCTCAACGCTGGCAAAGGACTTTGACCCCAAGTTCTGCAAGGACTGCTATTTCTGCGACTGCGTGAAGGACGGCTTCTGCGAGCTTCAGCAAAAGGCGCTGGAGTTCGGCGTGGATGTGCTGCCCTTTGAGCTTCACGAGCATGATTTCGGCATTGACGCCTCCACCGGCAGCGTTATCCGCAACATGGACAAGTGCATCAGATGCCGCCGCTGCGTGGATATCTGCAAGGCGCAGGGCGTCGGCATACTCGGCATTATAAAAACCGAAAACGGTCAGACCGTGGGCGCGAAAAACGGCTTGAAGGCCGACGGCTGCATCCGCTGCGGCAGATGTGTTGAGGTCTGCCCGACGGGAGCGCTGTATATGATCGAGCACAAGGACGAGGTCGTGTATTTTGCGCATCAGTACGATACGGAGACCGCCGCAATGGTGTGCTCGTGCGTGATAGACGAGCTTGAAAGGCTATATGGCGAAAAGTTTGAATACGGTCAGCTTTTGACCGCCGTCAAAAAGCTCGGTGTCGACCATGTGTACTCTCCGGCATATGCCCGTGCGCAGTCGCTGGCTCAGGCCGCCCGTCTGCTGGACGAAAATCTCGGCAAAAAGCCCGTCCTCCTGACGGATAACTATGCGGCAAAGAGCTTCCTGCGCTCGCATTTCTCCGAGCTGGAGGAGAATTTCGCGTTCTACGATTCAAAGGAGAAGTGCTTCGGCGACTATATGCATGAGCATCATCCCGGAGCAAAGCTTATTTCCGTGAGCAACAACAATTCCTCCGGCGCCGAGGCCGCCGAGACCGGCTGCGTTGACTATTTCATAAACGCCCGTGAGCTTTACCGCATCATGATGCGCACCGGCGGCAGACCGGCGGTCAAGCGCCCGATCGAGGCCGAGGAGATAGCCGAGTTCGAGAAGTGCGGCCGCTATGCCGAGCTGTTTGAAGCAGGCGGCTGGTATGTCGATAAGCCGGCGGAGGAGCTTGAATTTACCGAAAGCGGCAAACGGTACAAGGCACTCATCTGCCATAATCTCGGTCAGGTCAAGGCTGCCGTAGCCAAGCTTGACAAATACGATGTAATCAAAATAACGGCATAAATCAAAGCAAAAAAACTCCGAGTCATACGGCCTAAAGCGAAAGCCACGGCCGTGTGACCGGGGTGCAGCCGGAAACAGCTGCGCCTTCCGTTTTTGAAAAGGAGTATAAAATGAACAAAGATAAGCTCAGGCGCCTTATAATAATGGCGCTGTGCTGCGACCTCGGGCTGTTTTCTAAGCGGCTCATTGCGCCTGCGGCAAATGTCATTACCGATGCTCTGCACATACCCGGAGGGATAGGCACTGCCTTTTCCCTCATGTTCCTTGTCGTGGCGGCAGGTCTCATGCCGAGATTCTGGTGCGGCACGGTCATGGGCGCCGTGCAGAGCGTTATCGCTCTTTCTTTGGGAATGGTGGGCAGCATGGGAGCGCTCTCCCCGATAGGCTACATTGTTCCGGGCTTTGTCATCGACTGCATAATGTGGGCGGCAAGAAGGCTCAACGCAAAAACGCAATACACGGTTATAATTGCCAATATGCTCTCTGCGGCAGCGGCGGGCATCACCGCAAATCTTATAGTGTTTCGTTTGAGCGGAGTCGTTCTTCTGCTGTATGTATCGGCCGCACTGACAAGCAGTGCAATATGCGGCGTTTTGGGAGGAGAAATTCTCAGACGGCTGCAAAATATCAAGCCAAGTGAAAAAAGGAAGGACGATCATCATGAAAAAGAGCTCGAAAATTATAATAGCAGTTATTGCGGCGCTGATCGCACTGACGGCGGTTTTGGCAGTCATACACTCGGCCGCTCGAACCGAAGTGCCTGACGGAGCGCTGCTGGTAAGCTGCGGCGGCGAGAAGAAATATGTTGATATCAATTCGCTCGATGCCGTTCCCGTTCAGGGCAGCGTAGTCAACGGCAAGGGCGAAAAAAGTGACATCGACACACAGGGCGTTCCGCTTGCCGATGTGATAAAAAATGCGGGCTTTGACCCGAGCGGCGCTGCGGCAGTCAAGGTGACGGCTGACGATGAGTTTTCCGCCGAGCTCAGCGGCGACGAGCTGAACGAGGCAGGCAAAGCATATCTCGTAAGCGAGGACGACGGCAGCATGCGTCTTGTTGTTTTCGGAGACAGCAATGCCAAGCGCAATGTACGCAATGTCGTAAGTGTTGAGATAAGCGTCAAATGAACATTCTGAGAAAATTCACAAGCAAGCGCAACGAGGTGTTCCTTGCAGAGGACGAAAACGGGCGCTTTGTTATAAAGCGGTATGCAAGGGTCGAGAATGCGGCAGCGGAAAAAGCGGTCTATGACCTCTTGTCCGGCGGCAAGGTGCGTATTCCAAAAATCTTATCCTCCGGCGAGCACGAGCTGAAGCTTGAATATGTTGGCGGAGTTACCTTCACTGAGCTTCTCGAGAGTCAGGAGCGTGCGGAAAGCGTCGATTTTGCGCCGTGGGAAACGGTCGTCAAATGGCTTTGCCTGTTTAACAAGGAAACCGGACTTGCTCCGGGCGACTGCAATCTGCGCAATTTTATTTTGGATGCACAGGGGCAGGTCTGCGGAATTGACTTTGAGCAGTGCGGAGAGAGCGGCATTTTAGAGGCAGCCTCTGCGGTCTGCGCTTTCGTCGAGCTGTACAATCCGCTGGAGACGCCGCTTAAAATGTCCGTTTCGCACTTTTTGCAAGAGAAATTTTCCGAAATTGCGGGTATATCCGCTCAGGAGCTTGCCGAGCAAACTGCTTGTCAGAAGTCGGCGATAATTTCAAGGCGTGAGCGCAAAAAATATGACGCTGCGTTTTCTGCGGTCATTCTTGCAGGAGGCAAAAGCTCCCGCATGGGCTCGTGCAAGGCAGAGCTGCCGTGGGGCGGAAAAACGCTCGTCGAGCATCAAGCGGATAGAATTATGGCTCTCGGCATCAGCGACATCATGATCTCGGGCTATTCAAGACCTGTCACCGGCACAAGATATGTCCCGGATCTCTATCCGGAAAAGGGACCTCTCGGCGGTATTCACGCCTGCCTGTGCGCCGCAAAGTCAGCTGCGTGCTTTGTGATAAGCGTGGACGCTCCGCTGTTTTCGCCGGATGAAATGAAGATGTTGATAGAAGCGCACCTCGCCGGAGACAGTTCGATAACTGTTGCCGAGCATTGCGGAACGCTTGAGCCGCTTATCGGTGTGTATGACAGCAACCTGTCCGATGCAGCTGAAGAAATCCTGCAAGGCACAAATACCTCCGTCAAACGCCTGCTTGACCAAACCGGTTTTGCAGTATGTGAATTTTCAGATGAAAATTCGGTTCGAAACTGCAATACGCCTGATGAGTACAACAAGCTATATGCAAAGACAAAAGAGCAACATAAAATCGACAATAAATAAAGAAAAGGGTGGCAGAGATACTTATCTGCCACCCTTTGTGTGGATATAGAAAATCACCGAGATTAGTCCATTTAGGACTTTTCTCGGTGATTTTCTATTTGCCCTTGCTATGCCTGATAACTTGATTCTTTGAATACTTCGTTATCAGCCCACAGCCTTAGGCAGTGGTTTTTTCCTTTGGAGCTGGTGGTGAGAATCGAACTCACAACCTTCTCATTACGAGTGAGATGCTCTGCCATTGAGCCACACCAGCAAAGGACATTTCGCATTTTAGCACATGCCGGCAATAAAGTCAAACATAAAAAGTAATAACTGTTCGTATATGTGCATATTTGTTATCCGCTTAGCGGAATTCTCTGTATAAGAAAAGCGTAGAAAATTCAAGGTCTTTACCTGTTGCACTTTCAGCTCAATTTGTTTACATAATTATTTCTGAAAATTATTATGCAAATAGTTATCAACATTTCCAACAGAGTTTTCAACACTAAAATTACGTTTAATATCAATGAATCTTGTCAATATGTCAGCAATTTCAAAAGCTTGAAGTCGATTTTTGTTACAAGCCGGAAACAAAATCTCGTTTACATAAGTCCATGTTTGTTGAGAGATTGAAATTCTTTACCGCCGACAATGATATGATCCAGAAGCTTTATGTCCACAAGCTCCAGCGCCTTTTTCACGAGCCGTGTGCAGTACTCGTCCTCCTTGGACGGAAGCGGCAGTGCACCGGGGTGATTATGGGCAATTATAACGCTCACGGCGTTATTTTTTATTGCCGCCTCGACCAGCATTCTTATGCCGACCTCCGTTGCATTAACGACGCCTCGGCTTATCTGCTTGCAGGCAATTATACCGTTTGATGAATTGAGCAGCAGCGCATAACAGACCTCGTTGACCTCATACATGAATTTTGCGACAAAATACTCTCCCGCGTCCTCGTTGCGGCGAATAACCTTGTTAGGCAGGCTTTTTGTGAGCAGATAGCGGCGGCTGATCTCGGGAATGAACTTTATGAGTGTTGCCGCGTTCTCGCCTATGCCGTCAACGCGCATAAGCTCGGCATGACTTGCCTCGAACACCGCAGCCAGCGAGCCGAAGTGCTTTAAAAGCCTGTGCGCAAGCTCGTTGGTGTCCTTGCGAGGCACGGCATAAAACAGCAGCATCTCCAGCGCGTTGTGATCGTTAAAGCCGTCCAGTCCGGCCTCTACAAAGCGGCTTTTCATTCGCTCTCTGTGTCCGTCGTGTACGCCCATGTGTCCCCTCTCCTTACAGCTCCATATTCGCATAGGCGTTGAGATCCCAGCCGGCTGTATTTCCGGCGAGGTACTCGTAATAGCCCTGGCAGCCTATCATCGCGGCGTTGTCTCCGCAGAGTCTAAGAGGCGGGACGAACAGCTTGCAGCCCGCTTTCCCGGCAGCAGCCCTGAAGTCTGCGCGGATGCGTGAATTTGCCGCCACGCCGCCTGCTATGGCTATCTTTTTATAGCCCAGCTCCTCGGCCGCCATCATGGTGCGCGGAACGAGAGCATCGCTTACAGCTGCGGTGAAGGACGCTGCCAGCGAGCTGCGGTCGAGCTCCTCGCCCTTCTGCTCGGCATTGTGGACGATATTTATGACTGCCGTTTTGAGGCCGGAAAAGCTCATCTCATAGGGATGTCCCTCAATGTGCGTTCTCGGCAGGTGGTATTTTTTATCGTCGCCGCCCTGAGACAGCTCGTCGATGGGCTTACCGCCGGGATACGGCAGGCCGAGCACGCGTGCGGTCTTATCGAAGCACTCTCCGGCCGCATCGTCTCGCGTTGCGCCGATGACCTTGAGCTCGGTGTAGCTGCGCACGTCAATTATAAGCGTATTGCCGCCGGATATTGCAAGACAGAGAAACGGCGGTTCAAGCTCGGGATAGGCTATGTAGTTTGCAGCTACGTGACCTTTTATGTGGTGCACCGGTATAAGCGGAACATTGAGGCTCATGGCCGCGGCTTTCGCAAAATTAAGGCCGACAAGAACGGTACCGATAAGTCCGGGAGCGTAGGTCACAGCTACTGCGTCGATATCGCATTTTTCAATACCGGCGGCCCGGACTGCGCGCTCGGCAAGGCGCGAAATGACCTCGACATGGCTTCTGGACGCGATCTCTGGCACTACTCCGCCATATATTGCATGAAGGTCGGCCTGAGAGAATATCTGATCTGTCAGAACGTTTCTCCCGTCCTCGACCACGGCCACGGCGGTCTCGTCACAGGATGATTCAAAGGCAAGTATTTTCATTTCTCTTCCTCACTCAGAAAACAAGTCATCAAAACGGCGTCCTCCTTCGGCCGGCTGTAATAGGCTTTTCGCCTGCCGACCTCGGTGTAGCCGTGTTTTTTATATAAGCTCTGCGCCGGGATATTACTCTCGCGCACCTCGAGCGTCAGAAAGCTCAGCTTCTTCGCTTTTGCCCTCTCATAAAGCTCGGTCAGCAGCATATCCGCAATGCCCTCGCGCCGTCTGTCCGGCGACACGGCAACATTGGAGATGTAGCCCTCGTCGAGAACATACATGAGCCCTGCATAGCCCACTGCCCTGCCGTTCTCATCCTCGGCGGCAAGGAATATGTGCATGAAGTCGGACAACTGAGCCATAAGCTGCTCATGCGTCCACGGAACGGAAAAGCACTGCTGCTCCATTAGCAGGATATCGTCAAGGTGCTCGGGGCGGGTATCGACAATGCGAATCATCACATGTCCTCCTCGCGCAGCTCATCAATGACGGCAAGAGTCTCATCCTCGATACGCAGAATGCACTTTTTCCAGCCGATCGGCAGAGTCGGCGGATAGATATCCTCATCGGCAAGGCACATTATGCGCTCGTCGAGATCCTGATATTCGTCGGACAGCTTCTGCGCCTGCAGAGCAGTCATGCACAGCACGACGTCGCAGCGTTCGAGTATCTCGCGTGTGACAGGAACGGCATAGCTGTGCGGCAGTCTTATATCCAGCGCCTCGCAGCATTTTTTTACACGCGGATTTATCTCATCCTTTGCGCTTATTCCGCAGGAATAGGCCATGACCTCCGGACAATAATCACCCTTTGAGGAATTAAAGACAGCCTCTGCGACGGCCGACAGGCTGTTATCGTCACATACAAACAGTATGCTTTTAACGTTTATGCCGTTAAAGCCGCACAGCTCCGCCTGACGCTCGTCCCAGCGCTCAAGACTGCGGTCCCCGGCCTGATTCTCGATATGGTGGGTAAGCTCATGATGAAGCGTGCTTTTTAAGCGGCGATGGAAGGTCTCGTCGTCCATATCGCCGTAGAGCTCGACAAACGAGCCGTAGTACAGCTCGATATGCCGCCCCATTTTATCGTGAAAGTACATGCCGAGCGTGTATCTTCCGTCTTCGTCGCGCACGGCGTCTTCAACGAAGCTCACGCCGCCGTTTAAATTTTTGAATATTTCTCCGGGAAGCTCATCGACAAGCTCGTCGAGAACATCCCCTGCCTGTTCATAAGTCAGCATTAGTGCGCCTCCGCCCAGCTGTGTCCTGTTTTTACGTCTACCGTTAGCGGCACGCTGAGCTTAGCCGCTCCGCTCATCTCCTCGCGCAGGATATCGGAAACCCGCTGAGTCTCTCCCTTGGGGCACTCGCATATCAGCTCATCATGCACCTGCAAAATCAGCTTTGCCTTGAGCCCTTCGGCTTTAAATCTGTTATATACATTCACCATGGCAAGCTTTATTATATCCGCAGCCGTTCCCTGAATGGGCATGTTCAGCGCAACTCGCTCACCGAACGAGCGTGTGTTGAAGTTTGACGACTTCAGCTCCGGCAGATAGCGGCGGCGTGCGTAAAGCGTCTCGACATAGCCGTCCTGCTTTGCTTTTTCGACGATAGTCTTCATATACTCGCGCACACCGTCGTATTTATTGAGATATGCCTCCATATAGGCCTTGGCCTCGGACTGCATAACGCCGATATCCTGCGCGAGCGACCATGCCGATATTCCGTAGACTATGCCGAAGTTTACTGCCTTGGCCCGGCTTCGCTGTAGCGGCGTTACCTCGTCTATCGGCGTATTGAACACCTGTGATGCCGTAACCGTATGAATATCCTCGCCCGACAAAAACGCCTCCTGCATGTGCTTATCGCCTGATATGTGCGCAAGCAGTCTGAGCTCTATCTGGCTGTAGTCCGCATCAACGAGGACATTGCCCTTTGAGGCGATGAACATCTCGCGGATGTGGCTGCCGAGCTCTCTTCGGATGGGAATATTCTGCAAATTTGGATCAGTGCTCGAAAGCCTGCCTGTAGCTGTGACGGTCATCTGGAATTTAGTCCTTATCCTGCCGTCGGGATCTATGAGCTTTAAAAGCCCGTCGGCGTAGGTGGATTTGAGCTTTGTCAGCATGCGGTAATCCAGCACCATCTGCACTATCGGGTGCTTGCCGCGCAGCTTTTCAAGGACGTCGGCATTCGTACTCCAGCCGGTCTTCGTCTTTTTCCCTGCCGGAAGCATGAGCTTATCAAAAAGCACCTCACCGAGCTGCTTGGGCGAATTGATGTTGAACTCGCAGCCCGACTGGGCGTATATTTCCCGTTCGAGCTTGAGTATTGTGCCCGTAAGACTCTCGCCAAAGCTTGAAAGCGCCGCTCTGTCTATCATGAAGCCGTACTCCTGCATATCGGCAAGCACGCGGCACAGCGGCATTTCGATGTCATAAAAAAGCTTTGTCATGCCGAGCTGCTTGAGCTTTTTCTCCGTAGATTCGCGCAGTCTGTACACAGCCTCCGCTCCAGCAAGCTCCGTGCCGCAATAGCCGATGCTCATGCGGCTAAGGCCGTAGTCGCTGGCAGTTGCGTCGAGCAGATAACAGGCAAGTGCAGTATCGTACTCAAAGCCGTCAATCGGCAGCTTTTCTGCTATAAGCTGCGTCATGAGATTCTTAACATTGTGGCCGATTTTTTTCACCTTGTCAGAGAAAATGTATTCCGTAAGGCGCGTGTAATCATCACCGAGAGCGTTCCAGCGAGCAAGATACACTGTCTTTCCATCGCAGATCTCAAGGCTGTCAAAGCTATAGTCTGCCGTGACGGCGACAGTGCCGGCAGCATTGACGGCACTCGTGATATCGTCCGACGACGCGTCCTCAATATACGGCATGTGCTCCGTCTTTGCCGCTTCCGCGCTCTCTGCGCTTTCACTCAGACCCCACTTTTCAATAAATTTGTTAAAGCCGAGCTTTTTGAAAATGTCGTACAGCTCGGGTCTGTAGTTGTCTTGCCAGACAGCGTCCTCGGGTGAAAACTCTATTGGTGCATCGGTGTGTATCGTCGCAAGCTCAAAGGACAAAAATGCGCTTTCCCGGCCCTCGCGCAGCTTTTTACGCACACCCTCCTTCACATCAAGCGTATTGATGTCGGCATATATAGTCTCAAGATGCTTATACCTCTGCACAAGAGCCATCGCCGTTTTCTCGCCCACTCCGGGGACACCGGGGATATTATCCGATGCGTCACCCATGAGCGCCTTGAGATCGATGATGCTTCTCGGCTCAAAGCCGTACTCATCAAAAAAGATCTCAGGCGTGTATTCGGTCGTTGTGGTCTGACCCATGCGGCTTTTGACGTGACAGACATGCGTCGTGTCGCTTATAAGCTGGAAGCTGTCCTTATCACCGGTGACGATGCGGCACTCCCAGCCGCTGTCACGGCATTTGGCTGCAACCGTGCCGAGCAGGTCGTCGGCCTCAAAGCTTTCGAGCTCAAGGCGCAGTACTCCCATTGCGTCAAGCACCTGCTTGAGTATGGGCATCTGAACGGCAAGCTCCTCGGGCATCGCCTTGCGCTGCGCCTTATAGCCCTCGTATCTCATGTGGCGGAACGTGGGCGCCTTGAGGTCAAACGCGACGCATACGGCCTCGGGCTTTTGATCATCAAGCAGCTTGCGGAGTATCGAAAGAAATCCGTACACGCCGTTTGTGGGCGTACCGTCCGGCGCGTTGAGCATGCGGATGCCGTAAAAGGCCCGGTTTACTATACTGTTGCCGTCAAGTATCATCAGTTTCATCATTTCACCTCACCGCGCAGGCGGACTATCTCGTCCCTCAGCTGAGCTGCAAGCTCAAACTCCAGCATTTTTGCCGCGGCCTTCATTTCCTTTTCCAACTTTTCTATGAGCTCCCTGCGCTCGCTTCTCGTGAGCTTCACGCCGTCGGCGCGGCGCAGTGCCCTCTCGCTCTCTCCGGATATCTCAATAAGCTCGCGGACGCCTTTTACTATTGTTTTCGGCACGATGCCGTGCTCGTCGTTATACGCCGACTGCCTTGCACGCCTTCGCTCCGTCTCGTCTATGGCAAGGCGCATCGAGCGCGTCACCGTGTCGGCATACATTATGACCATGCCCTCTGCATTGCGTGCGGCACGGCCGATGGTCTGGATAAGACTCGTCTCACTTCGCAGAAAGCCCTCCTTATCCGCGTCAAGGATAGCTACAAGACTTACCTCCGGCAGATCAAGTCCCTCGCGCAGGAGGTTTATGCCGACAAGCACGTCGAAGTCGCCCAGGCGCAGGCTGCGGATGATCTCCATGCGCTCTATTGCACCGATATCGTGGTGCATATAGCGGCATTTTATGCCGGCCGCGCCGAGATATTCGGTGAGATCCTCGGCCATTTTCTTCGTGAGCGTCGTCACAAGCGTGCGCTGCCCCTTTTCAATGCGCAGATTTATTTCACTTATCAGATCGTCGATCTGCCCCTCGATCGGACGAACGGATATTTCCGGGTCAAGCAGCCCCGTCGGACGTATTATCTGCTCGGCTATCTGCCCCGCCCTCTCGCGCTCGTAGTCGCCGGGCGTTGCGGAGACGTACACCGCCTGATTTATGCGCTCCTGAAATTCTTCGAATTTCAAGGGTCTGTTATCATATGCCGAGGGCAGGCGGAAGCCGTACTCGACCAGCGACTCCTTGCGCGCCCTGTCGCCGCGGTACATCGCCCTGACCTGCGGCAGCGTGACGTGGCTTTCATCAACAAACAGCAGAAAATCCTTCGGGAAATAGTCGAGCAGAGTCATCGGTGCCGAGCCTGCCGGACGGTTTGAGATTATTCGAGAGTAGTTCTCGATGCCGGAGCAGTAGCCGAGCTCCTGCATCATCTCAATATCATAATTCGTACGCTGAGATATACGCTGAGCCTCCAGAAGCTTTCCGTTATCCTGAAAATACTTAACTCTCTCAGCGCACTCGGCGCGGATATCCTCAATGGCACGTGCCATCTTGTCGCGGCTTACGACGTAGTGGCTGGCAGGATATATCGCGGCGTGGTTCAGATAACGAAGCGGTGCGCCCGTCACGACGTTGACCTCGCTTATCCTGTCAACCTCGTCGCCGAAGAACTCGACGCGGATGGCCTTATCGTTAGAGTAGGCCGGAAATATCTCGACCGTGTCGCCGCGGACGCGGAACATATTGCGCTCGAAGGCGATATCGTTGCGCTCATAGCGAATCTCGATGAGCTTGCGCAGCAGCTCGTCAAAGCTGCGCGTCTGCCCCGGGCGCAGGGATATGACCATGTTTTTATAGTCTATAGGGTCGCCGAGGCCGTAGATGCACGACACGGACGCTACGACGATCACGTCGCGCCGCTCAAACAGGCTGGACGTTGCGCTGTGGCGCAGACGCTCGATCTCGTCGTTTATGGAGCTGTCCTTTTCTATGAAGGTATCGGTGTGCGGGATGTACGCCTCTGGCTGGTAATAGTCGTAGTACGAGACGAAGTACTCGACCGCGTTATCGGGGAAGAACTCGCGGAACTCCGAGCACAGCTGCGCCGCAAGCGTCTTATTGTGCGCGAGCACGAGCGTCGGGCGGTTGAGCCTTTCGATTACGCTTGCCATCGTAAACGTCTTGCCCGAACCCGTAACGCCGAGGAGCACCTGCTCGTCAAGGCCGTTTTCGATGCCTCGCACGAGCGTGTCGATCGCCTCGGGCTGATCGCCCGTAGGAGAGTATGAAGATTTCAATACAAATTTATCCAAGGCTACGCTCCTCGCAACAGTTTTACATTATATAATATTATATTATACCACGCGCACAGCGCATCGGCAAGATAAGAAAACCTCCGGCTTCGGCCGGAGGTTTTGAGTAGGTTTGCTTAGATTAGATCTGGTAGGACGCCCAGTCGATGTCGGGGAGCTTTTCCGTCCACTTCTCATAAATGCTGTTGCCTACGCGCTCAGCCTTATGATTGTTCGTCGCTTCCTGCATATCGCGGTAGTACCACTTTGCGGTGTCCATATTATCGCTCCAGTTGGTCATCTGGCTGACCGGAAGGAGGTCGGACACGTCCTTAGTCTGACGATCGAGCACGCGGTTTATCATTGCCACGGTCTCGGCACGGGTGATGTTATTGTTGGGCTTGAACGTGCCGTCGGGGTTGCCGTTTATCCAGCCGTTGCTGGCCGCAAGCTCGATGTACTTCTGTGCCCAGTGGCCGCTGATGTCGTTGAAGGTCTTGCCGCCCTCCTTGAAGTCGCCGAAGCGGGCTATGATCGCCGCCATCTCTGCGCGGGTGATCGGGTCGCCCGGACGGTAGGTTCCGGCAGGATCGCCCTTGATGATGCCCGCATTTGCAAGCGTCGAGATCGCACGGTTGTACCACTTGCCCTTGGCTACGTCGCTGAAGTTATTATCGAGAGAATCAAACTTCGCGCGCGCATCGTCGGTCATCAGGCGGAAGAATATCGTCGCTACCTCGGCGCGGGTCACGTTTGCCGTCGGCAGGGACAGTCCCTCGGGCGTGCCGATGATGTAGTTGAAGTGGTCTTCCTTATTGAGCACCTCGAGCATCGTCAGCGTACCGTTGACGTACTTGATGGCATAGTTCTTCGTCACGTCCTCGCCCTTGGCGTTCTTGATCACAGCGTCGGAGGGCACGTTCGGGGACGAGCCGGGGACGGACTGGATGCCGGTTATCTTGACGGATTCGACCTTGTCGCCTGCCGCGAGGCCGGAAACCGTCCACTCATCGCAGGTCACGGGCGTCGGGCCGTACTCGGTCTTGCTGCCGGCGGTAATCGTCAGCTCCTTCGGGGTGATGGTCAGGACGCCGTCGGCCTTGATGACGAACTTGACGTTCGTAAAGCGGGCGTTTGTGTTCTTAAACTGCTCGGCCTTGAGTCCCATCTCGTAAGTGCCGGCATTCACGCCGCTGGCCTCGGCCTTGCCTGTGAAGGTGAAGTCTGCCTCCGTGTAGCGCGGATCGCTTATCTTCACGGTGTAGTCCTTGACGCTGTGCTCCGTGCCGTCATACACCACGCTGTCGCTGTTGCCCGTTATCTCGACGATGATCTCGTCCATGATCGGGGGATTGGGGGGATAGACATAGCTCTTGTGGTTGTTGAAGACTTCGTTCGAAGGCTTACCGGCCATTATTTTGCCGGTTGCCGTTGCAGTATTTTGACCGTTCACCGTCACGGTGTAGCCGTTGTTGTCGCTCTCGGTCACGGTGTAGTCAAATCCTGCGGGAATTCCTGTGATAGTCTTGCTATCGCCGGCCTTGAGCTTAAAAGTAGCTACGCCGTTTATGAATGTAACATCCCCATAAGTATATTCACCGTTCCAAGTGTCGCCATTCTGCATCAGCGTTACCTTGAAGGTAAACTCCTTGGTGGTGCTTGCCGCGTTACCGGAGACGGTCTTGCTGATTGTGAGGGAGCCGGTGGGTTTGGTGGTGTTGTTGAAGGTCGGTAAATCAGTCAGAAGCTGCTCCGTGCAAGCTTCATTTGCAAAGTAGCTTACTTCAGCATTGTATGTTTTCTCTACGAGCTTCACTTCGACCTTAACGTAATATTCAGTCTCGTCGTAGACGATGCCGGTATCATTACCTTTTACTTCGCTGAGCTTATAGATATAAGTGCCTTCTTTATCATAAGTCAGATCAAATTTAATTCTGCCGTCAGGGGCGTTAGTGGCATTAGGTATTGTGCGCGTATCTTTGCCGTCAGTGCTTTCAAGCTTAAAGCTGAACTGAACACTGCCAGGAGCATCGTTGTCGAGCTTCTTGGTGGCCTTTATCGTTGCCATTGCGTCGGTGGCTTTGTAGATGGTCAGCATGCCTGAATTTGCAACAGCGACTATGTACTTGTCGGTGGTATCAACAGTTCCTACTGTTCCATCTGGGAATACCGCAGGATAATCGTCGACGTCTTTACCTTCTGCGCCGACTTCAATTCCTTCAAATGTCACTCCAGCCACACTGCAAGTGTAACCGCTTATGCTCTGCGTTTCGCCATTGTAAGCGACAGTCTTGCTGTTTGCGGTGAGGGTCACGTTCTTGTAGTACTCGAATATAATAACATTCTCGTTAGGATCAGTACTTATTGTGATGCTTTTAGGAGCATTTGATTTGGGTGTATAACCCTCAATACTCTTGGGAGACTCATTAGGAGTATCCATCCCGACTGCCAGTGCTGCACCAGCCTTTGTGTCGAGAACGGTATCGCCCCACATGTATTTTACAGTGTAGCCCTCAAGTTTAGTCCACGAGCCTTCCAGCACGACGTTGCCATTCGGCATGTTGAACTGGTCATTGGTGATAGTGGGCTTGGTCGGACTATCATTTGCCACACTCCAGCCGCTGAACGTCCAGCCGTCAACACTGGGTTTAGCTGCAACGGTTACGGTAGCGTCTTTCTTGTAGCTTCCGCCCAAGGTTGTAACGTCAGTTGCACCCTCAGGAGCAGCGTTAGCATACCTGTAAGTAACCGTATATTTTGCTTCGCGGTATACGCCGGGGACGTTGAAGTCGTAGGTTTTGCCGGCGGCGGTGAAGGTCGTTCTGCCGTTCAGGGGGTGGTACTCATCATCACCGCTTGTGTCGAGCTTAACAGTGTAGCTTGTTTCATAGGTATAGGTAGTTTTGTCGCCATTCGTGACGCCCGGAGCGCCGGAAAGCTCCCATGTATAGGTTTTGCCGTTGTCGTTAGTAACAAAACCAATCGGCACCGTACCAACTAAAGAGACATTATCGCCCATGGGGTCGGTAACAACGCCGCTGTTCAGACCGCTGACGATATTGTTCGTTATCGCCTTGAAAGCGTCCATCAGTTCAGTGGTGTTATCCGCATTGTAGGCATGGGAGGCTGAGGTTGCTATACTGTCTTTCAGGAAGTCGCCGACTTTGGGGCCGTCATATTCATGCTTTTTTTCAAAAAAGCCTAAGATTCCTTCTTCATGAATACTGCCTTTTGCCCAGCATTTTTCATTAGCGGCGCCGAAGCAGACAGTGTAGACTCCGGCGACTTTTTTAAGCTCCGTGGCTTTTTTCTCCGTAGCGTCATTCGTTTCGGGACAGCCGTAAGAGCCGTGCTGGTCTATTCCGTTTCCAAAGTAGGTCGGGCAGCCATCTGTCAAGGCGATAACATTTTTTGCGGAAACAGGAATGTCCTTAACCGTATCTGCCGAGAACTGCGCTTTTGCCTTTAACAGAGCCTGATCCAAGTTCGTGCCGCCATTGGCGCTAAGGCCGTTAATTGCGCTTTCAACGGCAGTGCAATTTGCCGGAACAGAAACGTCGAGCCAGCCTTTAGTAACATTTGCTTTTTTATTGAAGGCCACAACCGAAACGTAGCGGCTGGCATCCTCAGTATTTCCCTTATATTTGTCAAGAAAGCTAATTGCAGCTTTTTTTGCCGCCTCAAGGCGAGTATCTGCCGCTTTGACGTATCCTTTATTCCCGGTTGCGCAGTTATTCGCATGATAATAGTTGCCATCCCGATCCGCACTTTGTGAATTGCATGTGGCGCAAATGTTCATCGAGCCGGAGGTGTCGATAACCAAAACCGTTGCCGCAGAGCCCGGAGGTGTTGTGCTCGTGGTCTGCGTCATGACTACCTTCAGGTCGATTCGATAGGTATTGTCACCTTCGGCTTTTGTGGCTTTCTTGGTTAAAGTAAGCGTGTTACCGTCAGATAATGGATGCGGTGCTGTCTCATTAAGATTATTATCTTCATGCCATTTGCCGTCAGTGCCATACGTGCCGTAGACGATGTCGCCATCCTGCGCTGTCGCATCAGCCAGCGCGGAGAACGGCAGGAGCGTGAAGATCATGCAGATGCACATCAAAAGCGCAAGTCCGCGTTTTCTTACATTCATTGTTTTTTCTCCTTAAATTAATCAATTCCATTTGCCCTCGGCAGCTTACATTTTTGTTATTCGCTGCCATGGGCACACTTTCCCGTGTGACTTTATTGTACTAAACAATTATGAGAAATGCAATGGCAAATTGATGTTTTTTACGATTTTTTTCGTTCATCGTCCATACATGTTGTATGGTATTGTCGTTTCGCGGCGCAAAATGTACGATTTGAGCCGTTTTGTACAGCAAGGTGTCTTGTCATAATGGCGTGAAAATATCCGCACTGCGGCGCAGTGCGGATTTGGGAAATGTTATGTTGACTTGGTTTTAGTAGATAGCTGACAGCTGATAGCGGCGACCCCTCAGTCGGCTGCGCCGACAGCTCCCCTTACGCAGGGGAGCCAAGGGGGGGCGGCAATGTTATCGGGTGCGATTGCCTCCCCTGTGCAAGGGGAGGTGGGGCGGACGCTTGCGGCCGAGCCGGTGGGGTTGTCTTTTTCAGCGGCGATTTAAAATTGTACCGATGCGTATATTGCGGTTGCCCGACCGGAAGCTGCCGACCAAACCGTAAAAAACGGGCGGGCAATGCCCGCCCCTACGTTATTGATTTTTGTTCCGACTATGCCGTAGGGGCGACCATTGGTCGCCCGTCGTGCAGGTTTTGCCGGAAGCGACCCCTCAACCGGCTTCCGCCGACAGCTCCCCTTTCGCAGGGGAGCCAAGGGCAATATTACAGCTGCACAAAACGCGATATCATGACGGCAAACTCTGCGCGGGTCGCGCCGCCGAGGGGGTCGAGCAGGCCGCCGGGCTTGCCGGTGATGATGCCGTTTACATTCGCCCAGCGCATGGCCGGTACTGCATAGTCGCTCACCAGTCCGGCATCGGAGAACGTGCCGGCATAGGATATCGGCGCCTTGAGCGTGCCGCCGGATACGATCTTGTCAGCGTAGCGGTACAGGAACGAAGCAAGCTGCTCACGCGTGACGGTGTCGGTGCCGGCAAAGCGCGTGTCGGTGTAGCCCTTGGCGACGCCGGTGCTGTACGCCCAGGTGATCGCGTCGCGGCTCCAGGCGGCGGTGTTGTCCGTGAACGGGCAGGTCTTTCCGACGACCGAGGGCGAGCCGGCCATGCGGTAGAGCACCGTCACGACCTGTGCGCGGGTGACGATCGCATTCGGCGTGAAGGTGTTCGCGCCTGTGCCGTTTATGAGGCCGCGCTCATAGGTATTGACGAGGTCTGCACGGTACCACGCGTCGTCGGGCACGTCGGTAAACGGCAGCGGCTCGTACGGGGCGCCCGACTGCTTGGAGCTCATGTAGTCGGCCGGGATGCTCAGCATCCACGACATGCCCAGCTCACCGTAGTGCGCGCTCATGATGCCGACGATGTTGTACAGCAGCGTCGCCATCTCGTCCGGGCAGGCGGTCACGATCTTCATGAGCATCTTGACCAGCGGACGCACCATCTCCTTGACCTGAGAGGCGTTATACTCGGTGATGCCCGCGTCGCGCATCGTGTCAAGGAATATGTCGGCGACGACGGCGACCGCGCTGTCCTCGCCCTTTAAAAGCGCCGATATGAGCCGCGCCATGTTGTCCTTGGCGTTGACCGCAAGGCTCTGCTTGACAGTCTCCCACTGGTCGGGATAGGTGCCGATGAGCGGCAGGACGAGCTCCTGAATGTCGTCCTGAGCGGCGTAGACCTCGGCGCGGGTGGTGAATACCTCTGTGAAGAGCTTTTCGACGAAGATGTCAAGGAATTCGCCCTGGGTCATGACGTCGCCGCGGATGCTCCTGATGATCTTATCCGCGGTCGCGCCCGGGGTCACGGTGACGTATTTGAAGTCGTCAATGCGGTATTTGCCAGCATTTTCAAAGGTTGCAAAGACCTTGAGCATGTTCTCCTTCAGCTCGGCGTAGTTTGTATCGAGCTTTGCCGAGGGCATGACGTGGTCAACGCCGTAGCGGGCAAAGCCCATGCACTCGGGCGCTACGCGCACGACGAGGTCGTTGTAGTTGATGACGTTGTGGATGTTTTCGTATATCCTGCCGCCGACCTTGTTGATATCCGCGCCCTTGGGAGCTTCAAAGGTGTAGATATACATATCCTTCGGGGAGAGTGTGACGTTCTTGCCGACAGAAGCGCCGGACATGAACATATCGTCGAGAGCGCCGCCGAGGAGGTTTGCTCCAGCCGCGCCGCGGCTGTAGCCTGTGCACCAGAGCTTGATCCTGCCTGTGATCTCGCTGTGCTTTGCAAGATAGCTCTGCAAAAAGTCTAGCGCCTTGTCGCGGCAGATGGCAAAGCCTGTGTGCTCACCCTCAAGACCGACGTTTAAGTCGCCCGCCCACTCGGCGTAGTAGCCGCAGCCGCGCAGACCGACGGCGATGACGGTGTACTTCTCGCCGTTTACGCGGATCACCTTGTTCGCGATGCCGACGCCGAAGGTGTTGCGGCCGGGACGCGTGACGAAGTCCGCGTTTGCCTCGAAGCCGGAAAAGTCGATCTGCTTGAAGAAATCCTCAAGGTTTGCAGGACCCTCGCGGTAGCGCTCGGGGTCGGCGACGTTGCCGGAGGCAAGACACATTGCCATGGTCACCGCGGCAAGATCCTGCCTGTACCGATACGCCGTGTCGGTGAAGTAGCCGTCGCTGTAGGTGAACGGGCACGGGTGATCCGTCTCCATGTCATCATGCCCGGCATTGAACATGATGCTGCCTGTGATGGTCTCATAGCCCTCGCCGGCCGCCAATGCCGGGAGCGGCACAAGCGAGACAAGCAGCATGAGCACCAGCACGATACTGAGTCCTCTTTTCATTTTTTCTTCCTCCATATTTATTATATTGATTCTTCCTTTTCGATCATTGCAAACATAAGCGTCAGAAGTCCCACCTCGGGGAACGGGCAGAATATGCCGGGGTTTGTCATGCTCATCATGAGTATGCCGATGTAAGACAGGGCAAAGGCGCATACTCCGGTGCTTTTTCTGCCCTGCCACAGCATTTTAAGGCGCTTGATAAATATCCAGCCGTAGGCTGCTGCACCGGCCAGCCCCATTGAGCTAATGACCTGAATAACGGCATTATGATAAAACACAAGACTTCCCGGAACGTAGGCCTTGAATATCTCAATATCCTTAGTGCTGCCGATACCTATGCCTAATACGGGATGGCTGAGGAAATTGTTTATGCCGCGCCTTATAAATTCTATGCGCGTCTTATCGCCGACAGCGGCGTTTTCTATGCGTGCGGCGTACAGCTCCGGTACGACAATGACAGTCGCCGCCACCGCGAGCAGCGCGGCGCAGCCGAACAGCAGATTATACAGTCTGCGGCTTTTCTTGTTGGTAATGTAAATGTATATAGCGCACATCACAAGCAGCACCGAGCCGAACAGCAGTCCGCTGCGCGAGCCGGTCATGACCATTGCGATGTACATAAAGGCCATGCCGATAAGATAGAGATTGCTGCGGCGAACGAGAATGCAGGTCATTGGCAAGCACATAAGAAACATCGTCGTCAAATAATTACGCGGCTTATAAAACAGCACTCCGCCCTTTTCGAGGAATTTATCTAGGTTTTGAATATAAAAGCTGAATATCACAACAGCGAACAGTATTCCCGCCGCGTAGACTGTCTGAGCAACGCGCTCGACTCTGTCATAATCGCGCTTATTCTCAAGACGGGTACAGAACAGGACATAAAGCGCAAGCTGTGCAAGCCCAAGGGCAATCATATAATACATGCTGATGGGTTTTAAATAATCTTGTGCAGAAATTGTCCCGACGCCGCCGAGGATAAGTGCAAGCGATACCGCCGCGAGAGGGTATTTGAGCATACCGGCTCTCACAGGGCGGCGATAGTATATGAGGTTAAATATAAGCGCCAGCGTAAACGGCACTATCGCGTACATCATATACGGCACGAGCTGAGAATAGTCCCTGTAGTATTCGACCGATATCTGCAAAATGAAGCAGATCGGTGCGAGAATAGACATCATATCGTCGCAGAATATAAGCATCAGAATAGCGACGAGCACAAACAGGCACATACACTCAAACGAGGTCTGCGTTACCGTCGCGGCAGCTGCCATTATCAGCAGCACCGGCAGATAGTATTTGCTGCTCCACATTGCGCTGACCGCGCTTTGGCCTTTTTGGAAAAGTGATCTAAGCATGTATACCTCTTTGATTTTCAAATATGCCGACGAGCTTGGCGTAAAGCTCATCGGGCTTTACGGGCTTTAGGATATAGCCCGAAAAATCGCTGAGCGCTCCTCCCTGCTCGTTTATGAAGGCGTCCGCCGTCATGGCAAGTATGGGAATCACCGGGCTGCACCGCTTGCCGGAGGCGCGGATGCGCGAGGCCGCCTCTATGCCGTTCATCTCCGGCATCTGGATATCCATAAGGATGCAGTCGTAATAATAATCGGGCTTTGAGCGGAAAAGCTCCACCGCCTCCCTGCCGTTTTCCGCGCAGTCTACGACCGCGCCGTGCCTCTCGAGCAGGCGGCAGGTAATAGTCGTGTTTATCGCGACATCGTCGACTACCATGATGCGCCGTCCGTTTATCGCCGAGCAGTCGACGCTCGCAGTATCCCTGACCGACGCTGTGCCGATCAGATACGGAATATCGACGAAGAACGTCGTTCCTGCGCCGAGCTTGCTTTTTACGGATATAGTGCCGCCCTGGAGGTCGATCATACTCTTGCATATCGCCATGCCCAGGCCGCTGCCGGCCGCTCTGCCGCCGTTTGCGCTCTGCTCCTGCGTGTACGGCTCGAAGAGGTGGCCGATAAAGTCCTCGCTTATGCCGACGCCGGTGTCGGACACCTCAAGGTGAAGCATGGACGATTTTTCGCTCATCAGCCTCTGTGAAGCGATCAGAGTCACGCTGCCGCCCGCTTTTGTAAACTTATTTGCGTTTGACAGCAGGTTATTGAGTATCTTGCGCAGGGAAAGCTCGTCTCCGAGGACGTTGGGGGCATTAAGCCCGTCGGTGTTGATTATAAATTTTACGCCCTTGGTGCTCATTGTCGCGCTGAACACGGAATACACCTCGTCAAGCACGACGGAGATATCGAAGGGCTTTGTGTTTATCTCATACTTGCTGCTTTCTATCTTGCTCATATCCATTATGTTGTTGAGCAGGCTCAAAAGATACTGCGAGGACTGATCGATCTGGTTAAGATAATCGCGCAGCTCATCATCGTGTCCCTCACCGACCATTTCACGCGCAAGATATGTAAGACCCGCTATGGAGTTCATGGGCGTGCGTATCTCATGCGACATGTGCGATAGGAACTCGCCCTTTGCGCGGCTGGAATCCTGCGCAAGCTCAACGGAATTGCGCAGAAGGAGCTGCGCCTCAATATCCTGCGTTATGTCCGTTGCAACGCAGACATAGTGCGACTTTATGCCGCCCGTCACAATGGGGGAAAACGCGCATCTGAGCGTAATATCTCTGCCGTCGCCTGTCTTAAACGGGATATCTACCATATATCCGCCGCTGCCGTCGGATGCCGACAGCGCCGATACGACCTTTTCGGCAGTTTCCTTATCAACATTTTCACGCAACGTCTGTATGGCTGAGCGCTCGGTAAAATAGTCGGCAGGAAGTCCCAGAACCTTCTCGGTGTTGGCGCTTATAAAGCAATATTTGCTCTCGCCCTTGGGCTTGATCAGAATGACGTTCGGTATAAACGCGGTCATACTCGAAAACAGGTGCTCGCGCTCTGAAACCTGCTCATACAGCGCCGCGTTTTTGATGGCGATGGATGCTATCGCAGATACCGTGCTCAGAAACGAGAAATCGGCATAGGTATAGCCCACGCCCTTTTCCTTTTCGGCAAGCAGCAGAAGTCCTACGACGCTGCTGCCGTCCTTGAGAGCGCAGATGCAGGAGATGCCGTAATCTGAAAACAGCTCCTTCTCCGAGCCCCACATGGATCTGTACAGGGAATCGGCTTCAAATTCCTTTATTACTATATGGTTTCTGCCCGAATCGTCTTCTTCAAAGTATTTTACGCAGGGATGATCGGACGCGATTGTGAACGCCGCCGGCTTCAATGGCATAGCGCTGCACATCGGAACGTATTTTCCGTTTTGCAGCAGACAAATATACAGCTGATTTACATGTATCTCGTTTTTTATGACCTTTACGGTCTGACGCAGTATGCTGTCAATATCCAGAGTCTTGGAGACGCTGTCGCTGTACTGCTTTATTCTGCTGCCCTGGCGCTCCTCATCAGAAAAGATTGAGTTTAATAGCTTTCTGAACGCGGATATGGCGGCAAAAAGAATAATGGCAAGAAAGAGGAACGCCTCTATCTCCGGGTTTCCCAGATGTCCGCCGATTTTTTTGAACAGCGAAACTATCTTTTCAAAAAACAGCGCGGCTACGCCTACGCACAGTGCAGACGAAACGAGCATGAGTATGCTGCTCGAAATGACCGGCGTTGTGTTGAACATTCTGCGCTTATAAAGCGAGCGGATGAACAAAATGGCAAATGCAAGGCCGAACAGCGTATCCCAGGGGAAGGTATTTCCCGGGAGTATCTGCACGATATTACCGATGGCCATAAGAAAGCAGCCTATTATTAGCTCGGCAACTCCGGGGGCTTTTTTGCCTTTGGCAGCAAGTATCCTGCGAAACAGCTTCAGTATGGAGCCGACAATGAACATGAAAAATACCGTCGGTATTCCGATCCTCCAGTCCATCGCATAGGTATATACCGCCATGCCGTTGCTGCCGACTGACAGCTTAGGCGGTGCGAGGAAAAAGCCGGTCGCGGAAATAATCAGTATGATGAGCGTACCGAAAAACCAGATCATCCGCTCAAGGCTGTTTTTCACATTTGCAAACTGGTAGACATAGTTATAGACCAGAAATGCTATGGAGAACAGTGCAAGCAGAGAAACATAGTACCAGAACTCGTAGCTCGGGAAAACATTCAGGCGCATGAAAACCGTTCCGCCCGTCCACAGCACGAGGTCGCCCAGCAGTATGAGCCAGGCTCGCATCTCACGGCTGCGCTCTGCCGCGCAGAAGGCAACGAACATAAGCGCAAAGCACAAAAACGCCGCAATATTTATATATATGTATGATACGTTCATGCTCTTTCCTCCGTATACTTTGCGGTTCTGGCTTCGCTGAGCATGGCCTTGAGCCACAGGGAATCGGGGTTTATGCGGCTCATTTTAATCCCCTGCTTTTTTTCAAAGCTATCTATTGTTTTATACGGCAGTATGCTTATTTGCAGGGGCTCTATGTTAAGCAGTTTCTTAAGATCCTTATAATCGCTGTCAAAATATCTGAAATACACCGACAGATGCTCGGTGAGCACCTGCTTTGTTACGACGTCGTTTGCCCTTGCCTCGGGAGTTACCTCAAGGTATATGTGCAGAAACGGCGTATTGTCTTCGTCATACTCCTTTGCCGCTATCCAGTCGCCTATGCCGAGCTTTGACATGCGAATTACCTCGGTGATGGATTTTTCGGTTATGCGCGTAAAGCCCGCAATGTCAATAACTGTCGGGATGCGGTCTACATATGTAAAGCGCGGAACACCGGTCACCTTATCAATCTCGGTGCATCTGTACACATCGCCGATGCGATAACGCATGAACGCACCGCCGTGCAGTACGCTTATGACGAGCTCGTACCTTGCACCGGGGCGCACCTCGTCCATCAAGCAGGTGAGCGGCGTGCAGCTCGGATCGGCAAGATTCCTGTGCATCTCGCTTTCCGGGATAAATTCATAAAAGCAGGAGTCCGGAAACAGCACCATGCCGCGCTGCTCCCATGTGTCGCAGCCGACACAGGTTGATTCCGTTCCGGCGGCTACCTCAACCGGCGTTACGCCCCATGCCTCGGCGAGCTTATCACGGTAGCACTTGCCATCGGTTCCGGTACATGCAAAGCCCGTTATGCGGAAAAGGTCTACCGGACGTATCTTGCGATGCTCCCTTCGGCAGTTATATTTTGCCTTTATATACCGTGCAGCGATGACCGGTGATATCTGCACCCCCCCGCCGCCTCCGCCCGAGGATATCTGCTTATCGAAATTCTCCGTTATGTAATTTGCGACGCTGCCCATGGCGAAAAAATAGTCTATGCCGCCGTTAAAGGCCATTTTGAAGCCCTTTTTCATGCGCTGACTGAAGCTGAGGTCTGAATACTCGTCGCTGTCGGGCAGCCACTCAAAGCGCATCTCCTCGTTCATGAGGCTCGGGATAAGTCCTGTTTCATAAGGAAGCGGCGCGCCGCCGTACAGGAAGCGGTGCCCCGGACGAATATTGAAGTCGGCTTTCCCGTGACCCGACACAAGCATGGCCATCGCCATGATATTGTGCTTATACGAATCGAGCATCCTTCGCGTATAAGGCGCAATCTTTATCGGTCGCAGGCCGCCCTCCCATGTCGTTTCTATCCATATCACCGGAGCTTCGGGAAGCGTATCCGGGTCACGGCGAAACAGTACGTCGGCATAGCTTTCATAGCTCGTCAGCGGCATAGTTTGCAGGAACTCCTCGATGCTATCGGGCACGTCGGCCCTGTATATGCTCTTTCCGAGCTCGGACGCGCACCATAAGTTTATCTGCTCCTGCATGAGGCGGCGCTGAATGTACATATATTCTTTTATGTTGAGATCCAGGTAGCCGCAGTATTCGTTCCAAAGCTGCTGCTTACTGAATTTACGCAATTTCTGTTGAAATGTCATATCTTCCGTCCGAAAAAATCTATCTTTTTAATATCTTTTTTATCTCCGCCGGGGTCGGGAGCAAAAACGGCACGCGCTTTTTATACTCGTCGTAGCCGCCTATGGAGCGCGGGAACAGCCACTTATCCTCAAATGCCGCAAGCAGCATATTAAACACCGCGTACGCCAAGACTTCCTCCCATGGCAGTGAAAGAGCATAGTGAAGCGAAAAATAAAGTCCCGTAAAGAATATTACACCCGGGTGACGGCACAAAGCGTAAAAGCCCTTATCATACACCTGACGTCCGCTTTCCTGGCTTACATATGCGTCCTTGACGGAAAACGAGCCGAACAGCGCATAAAGCAAAACGAGCAGAAAAGCCGCTGCGACGGCGCACCAGGCGGCATCGGGAGCCTTAAAGCTCAGTCTCGCCGCTGTTGCTGCCGCAAGCACAATAATCCCCAGCGGAAAGCACAGGCGCATGGCTTTCTTATGCCACAAAGCATCGTTTATATCCCCCAGCAGCATCAGCAAAAATGCCGCCAACCCAAGGAGAATCATAGGCTTTTTATCATGTCGATCGCGGAGGCGTACTCGCGCTCGACATCGACACGATATCCAAGCGCTTGAGAGGCGTCTCCGTGCCGCAGAGGCTCAGTTATGCCCTTCATTGCGTCGAAAAGTCCGGTGAGCCCCAGCATACCGGAGCTGCCCTTGAGCGAGTGCGCCGCTTGAAAGCCGCTGCATACATCGTCTTCATCGAGCGCATGCATTAGTTGTACGTAATTCGTATCCGCAAGGAACATCTCCAAAAGGCTTCGCAGAAGCTCCTCATCTCCCGCGCAGCGCTCTATGGCGCCGGCATAATCATACCCGTGCGCTGCGTATGCGAATTTGATCTCAGACATTTGCGCCCTCCTTATATTCGAATATCTCGGACGGGCGGCCGCCTGTCTTGCAGTCGAGCGTTATGCCGACCTCGCCGAGAGAGTGCATGTATTTAAGATATCTGCGCGAGGTAACAGTGGAAAGACCGAGACCGTCGCTTATCTCGGTAAGAGGCATTTTCTTTCCCGCATTTTCGCGCATGAAGCCTCTGACCGTCTCGAGCGTCGTCTTATTTATCTTACCGGGGTTCGCACCTCCCTGAGCGGACTGCGGATCGGTGTTATAGTTCCTGTGCGGGCAAAGGAGCGTGTCGACCTTATCCTGCGTCCAGACACGGGTGGTCCTGACGAGCTTCATGACCGTATCGAATCTGGCCACGGCTTTCTCGAGGCGTGCGGCATTAAAGGGCTTGAGGATATAGTCGCAGATGCCGCAGCACATGGCGGAGCGTATGACCTCATAGTCGTCTGCCGAGGTTATCATGATGACCTGAACATCGGTGTTGAACCTTCTCAGCTGAGTAAGAAACTCAACGCCGTTCATTCCGGGCATGAAATAGTCGAGCACTATGAGATCTGCGCCATCGGGCGTCTGTTTGAGATATTCCAGCGCATCGGCGCAGCGGCGGTAATTGCCCTCAAGCCTAAGCTGGGTAAATTTACCCAGCTGCTTTTCAAGAATGGAGCAGACCATCAGGTCGTCCTCTACGATAATAGTTTTATACACAAAAACACCTCTGTCTGTCTTTCGGCCGCGGCGCGGCGTTACTCTTTCTGAAATTTAATAATATTTATTTTACCAACTTTTTTTATCCCGGTCAACAGTAATAGGACAATTAGTTTTTAAATGTGTCAGCTTTCACCCCTTGCAAGGAGCCGGATATCGTGATACAATTAGCGAAAACTCAACCGGAGGCCATGATATGACAAACGACGAAAGGCTCGATCTGAAAAAAGAGATCGAGGAGCAGGACGGATATAAATACAGCGACGAGCTGTTCTACACCGGCGAGGGCGATCTGCTCGACACCGCCGAGGGCAGAGCAAAGTTCTGCCGCATAAACGAAACCACGGTATTCAAGAAAAAAGACCCGACGGTCTGGAACAACTACATCTGGGTGTTCAATAATCAGGGCGTCGGCATGACGATAAAGCGCCAGAGCCATGTCGATCCCATGCTCATGGAGTGCATCGACTATGACGCCGACGGCAATCCCACCGGCAAGGCTTACGAGCCGGCGTGATGAAAAAACAGGTTCACAAATGTGAACCTGTTTTTTCATTTTCTGTGCTTATTTATTTCTTATCACCAGGTATGCTATGCCGCTGAGGATGAATGCCGCGATGGCAGGGATCGAGAGTATCATGCCGTAGAACAGCAATGCAGACAGCTCGAACGTTATGTTAAATCCCTCGGGAACAACAAACCACGCGAGAAGGAAAAATTCAAAAACAAGGAGCAGCAGGAAATCATACTTTCCGCGCTTTTTTGCGGCTATCGTCAGAACGACGGCGCCGAGAACGGGCAGGATATACAGATACCATATTCCATATATCGTAACAGGAGGTATCATCGCTCCGTGGCCTATCCGCTGCGCTGCAAGACTGATCCCGCAGAGGCAAAACAGTGCGGCATAAGCCCACCATTGGCGTTTTTTACGGGTTTCCACAGTAGTTCCCTCCTAAGTTAAATTTGTAAATATATTATAGCACATTGAACGCACTCTGCACAATATGTTTTTACATATTCAAAAAAATGTAGCACTATTACCAATAAAAAATGCAGGCTCAGGGTCGTGAGCCTGCGTTTTTTGTTAAAGATTACTTATTCCACTCGGCGACCTGAGTGCGCAGCCAGTCTGCCCACTGATCGATACCCTCGCCCGTTCTTGCAGAGATGGGGATGATGGTGATATTGGGGTTGAGCTTTTTGACGTATTCCCTGCACTTTTCAAGGTCAAAGTCGAAGTACGGCATGACGTCTATCTTATTGACGAGCAGAACGTCGCAGATAGAGAACATCAGGGGGTACTTCAGAGGCTTATCATGACCCTCGGGGACTGAGAGGATCATCGCGTTTTTCACAGCGCCCGTGTCAAATTCCGCAGGGCAGACGAGATTGCCTACGTTTTCGAGTATCGCAAAGTCGATATTCTCCGTGCCGAGGCCCTCAAGCCCCTGCTTTGTCATGCCCGCGTCGAGGTGGCACATGCCGCCCGTGTGCAGCTGGATGACCTTCGCGCCTGTCTCCGCGATCGTGTGTGCGTCGACATCCGAGTCGATATCCGCCTCCATAACGCCTATGCGCATCTCATCCTTGAGCGCAGCGATGGTCGCCTTGAGGGTTGTGGTCTTGCCCGAGCCGGGGGATGACATGAGATTAAGCAGGAATGTTTTCTCACGCTTGAGCTCCTGTCTGAGCTTATCCGCTTCCCTGTCGTTGTTTTCAAATACGCTTTTTTTGATTTCCAGTACTCTGAAGCCTTCCATTTTCGATGCACCTCTGTCTTTATTAGTTTAGTGAATTCATTATCGTGTTCAGGACATTATCGAAATTCCTGCTGTTTACCGAGTATTCGGCACTGGCAGCTCTTGTCGTGCCCTCGCCCTTTTTGCGCATCGTGTCTACTGCGTCCATGAGCTTATCATAAAGCAAAAGCTCTGACGACGAGCTCTCCTTGCCGATGGCGGCAAGGTAGCCCGTGTCTCCGACAAAGCTGCTGTTATTCTTCTGTGAGGTGAACCAGCGCAAAAACTCTACTGCCGACCTTTCGTGCGTATTGTCCGACGCGAGAACGGTCATGCCGGTGACCTTCTGCGTATACGCGGGCTTACCGTCCTTCATATACGGGAAGCTTACAAACTCAAAGTCGTCGCCGCTGAGCTTATCGGCGTATTTCATGAGGTCTGCCGATGATACTATCGCCGCGGCGACGTCTCCGTCGGCCAGCTTTTTTGCCGCCTGACCGCCGGATGAGGTGAAGCCTCTGTCATATGCTGTTTCAGCAAGGAGCTTATATATGTATTTGCAGTTATCGCTTTCGGTATCGTGAGGGCTCACGCCGTCAAATGTCTCGCCGAGCTGCGCTACGGCATCGCGGAAGAACAGCGAGTAGTCCGATATCGTGAAAAAGCTCTTCGAGCTGCGCTTATAGTACTCATCGGCAACCGAGCAGAGCTTCTCAAAGCTGGATATTGCCTCGAAATCGGCAAAAAGCGCGGTGTTTACAACAAAAACATTCGTCTCCGCCGCTATCGGCACGGAGGCCAGCCCCTTTGAGCCTTTCGCTTCGGCCGTCATGCTCTTATCATAACCTGAGGTCTCCCAGCTGCCGAAGTATTTGTCCATATCGGCAAGCTTATCCTGATCGTCGAGCCATGCAGCAAAGTCCGTATCGCAGGCAAGGATATCCGGCTTTTCTCCGCCGCCTGCGAGCGCATCCTCAACGCTTTCATAAAGCTGCTCCTGAGTGTCGAAGGACTTGGCATTTATTCTGATGCCGCAATCGGCACCATCAGTTTCGTTATACTCGCCGCACATGGCGTAAAAGCCGGACCACATCGCGTCATCGTTTACATACCAAACGCTCAGCGTCTGCTGCTCATCGGGCTTAAACGGCGCATAATGGGCAAAGTATATGTATATTACGCCGCCGAGCAGCAGCACCAGAGCCGCCGCAATTGCGAGCTTATACTTGATCTTTGACATTTTCCGTTCCTTTTTGCCCGGTCAATACCGGACATTTTGATTTTACATAGCTTTTATATCACATTTTCCCGTCGTTTTCAACCGCATTGTGTCGATGCGCACATAAGATGCATATATCTTGTGGCCGAGCAAAACGGCAGGAGCAATAGCTCCTGCCGTTTCACGTCTTATGTGGGCTTAGTTTATATAGGAAAGAATATCACGCGGCCGGTATTATTGCCGCTCCGATATGCTTTATAACTCTTGAGATCTCGCTCTGGCTTATCCAGTCGGTCACCGTGCTCTGCCCCAGGCCGATAAGAGCGCCGTGGTTTCCGATATTCTTCGTCAGGCTCTCAGCCAGTACGGCCCAAAGCTTCTGTCCGTCCTCGGTGCTGCTCTCGGCAATGCTGAACTCATAGCCTATGCGCTTGACAACATCACCGGGCTTATAGTACTCACTGAGCTTATCATAGAAATCACTGATGGCGCTGGTGAAGCTCACAAGCTCGTCGCAGCTGAGCTCATTGAGCTTGAGCTTTTCCTCATACTCCTCCGGAATGACCCCCGCGACCGAGCCGATACGCTCAACGCCCTCGGGCAGGCCGACATACTCGAACAGCTGGTTCAAAAGCTGGATATTATTCTTAACAAGCTTGTCAAAGCTGTAGTCTCCGTGCTCGGAGATAAACCTGTTTATGATATCGACGCGTCCCTCGGAGATGCCGAATTTCTCAGCCGTCGCGGCAGAGGCAGCGTCGCGGCTTATTATCTGACCAAGTATCGAGAAGCCGTAATCGACGGCCTTGTCTATCTGTTCGACGGTTTCGACCGTGCTCTTGAGTATCCCCCGTGCCATATCGTCGCTCGACGCGGCAACACTTATGAGTATCGAATTTTTAAGGTTCGTTATATACTCCTTCTCCTGAAGCGAGGTCACGATCTCCGTAACGGCTGTCTTATAGTCCTTGCCCTTGAGCTCAAGTCCTTCGAGCACCGGCTGCGATTCTTCATTGAGTCCTTCAACATTCACGACGATGTCACGGTCGTTTACCTCGATGCGTATGCTGGGGTTAACGTCGATCATAATAACGCTGTTGTGCGCCATGCTGACGCTCTGCACAACGGAGGTGAGCGTCATCTCGTCCTTATCCACACGCGGGCCGTTTGCGGCTATCACACCCGTACCGAGTATGACTATGGCAAGGCTCGCGGCTATGGACGCGATGACATTGCGTGAGCCGGAGCGCCTGCGCGCCGTTTTCACGCTTTCGGTCATTATCTCTTCAATATATTCATCTTTTACAGAGCCCATGGCTCTGAGCAATCTGTCGCTCTTCAAAGAGATATACCTTCTTTCATGAAATGTTTTTTCAGTCTGCCGCGCAGTCTGAAAAGCATCGTAGTTGTTTTTGAAACCGATATGTCATACCGCTCGGCGACATCGGCAATGGGCTCCATCATCCAGTATCGCCGCATAAAAACTCCTCGCTCCACGGCGCTGAGCGTTTCAAGAAAGCTGTTCAGCGCGTTCGTTATATCCTCGGAATCCTGCCGTCTCTCGAACTCGTCGACGCCCGATACACACTCGGCAAGCTCATCAAGCAGCACCGGCACCTCGCCGTTTCCGCGCTTTGAGCTGTTTTTCCGCCGCAGCTTATCGAGCGCGATATTGCGGGTTATCTTCCCTATGTAGGCCGAAAGCGAATCCGGTTCGTTCGGCGGGATGCTTCCCCAGGCCCTCATATAGGCATCATTCACGCACTCTTCGCTGTCCTCGGCATTTCCGAGAACATTGAATGCCACGCGGTGACAATAGCGGCCGTATTTAATATCTATTTGTAAAAGAGCTTCCTCGGAACGCGCCAGAAAAAGCTCAACAATACGCCGATCGTCCACAATAAACTCCTAACTCTAACTATAAAGACGGATATTTAGATTAAGTATCACATTTTTTTGCGAAAAACACAAGAATTATTTTTCCATCAAGGCCATTTTACGATAATTGAAACCATTTGTTGTTGTAGACGGCATATTAATATGTTATATTAGGTGTTAAATCTGTACTTTTAACGAAAGAGGGTAACTGTCTTGAAAACAAGAGTTATATCGGCGACGGTGCTTATAATACTGGTCGTTACATGTTTTGCACTGGGTCCCGTGACGAGAGCGCTGTTCCTGCTGGCGGCGATGATAATGGCCGTATGGGAGACCTGCCGCGCCATAGGATATAAAAACGTCGTATGCTCTCCCTGGATACTGTACGCTTACTGCGCCGCAACTGTCGCGGAGCTTTGGTTCAATGCCGACGCTTTAGCATTTGAGATTACCTTTTTCCTTGCCGTATTTGCCGTTATGACGGCCGGTATCGTTTCAAAAAAGATCCGCGGCGCGGGCGCGCTTGCTACACTTGGCGTTCTGGCATACCCGGTCGTTCCGTTTATCATTGTGTGTAAGCTTGCGCTTATGGACAGCGGCGTTTGGATCCCGGTGTTTTCTGTCGCATGCATATCCACCTGGGTGTGCGACAGCTTTGCGCTGTTTGGCGGCAGAAGATTCGGAAAGCATAAGCTCGCACCCGAGGTCAGCCCCCATAAGACCGTCGAGGGCAGCGTCTGCGGCGCGATAAGCGCAGTCGCTGCAGGCGTTATACTTTTCTTCGTGCTCAAGCAGTGGTTTAATGTAAGCATTCTCGGCTGCACTCTGACCGCGCTTATCTGCTCGAGCTTCGGCCAGGTCGGCGACCTTGCGGCCTCGCTGATAAAGCGCATGGCCGGCCTTAAGGATTACAGCAATCTCATCCCCGGTCACGGCGGCGTTATGGACAGGGTAGACAGTCTGCTCTTCTCCATCCCCTCGGCGTACTTCTGCCTTATTATTGCGGGCATCATCTGAACCCTGCGGAGTAAAATCTAATGAAGAACTTTTCTCAGCTTAAAAAGCTCATGCTCATAATAAACCCCGTTTCGGGGCGGCGCACCTCCCTGCGCTTTCTGCCGGATATAATAGGGATATTCTCGGCAAACGACTATGCAGTGACGGTTTTTCCGACCACTAAAAGCGGTGACGCAACGGATTTTGCGATGTACTACGGAAAGGAATTTGACCTTATCGTCTGCATAGGCGGCGACGGTACGCTCAACGAGGTGATAAGCGGCATCATACGCGGCGATTGCCGTACGCCGCTCGGCTACATTCCATCGGGCAGCACAAATGATTTTGCCGCCTGCCACGGAATATCCTCGGATATGCTCGAGGCTGCGCGGAGCATAGTCGGCGGCAGGCCGAAAAGGATCGACATCGGGAAATTCGGAGAGCAGTATTTTTCATATGTTGCGGCCTTCGGCGCGTTTTCCTGGCTGTCATATACCACGCCGCAGAACCTCAAAAATATGCTGGGGCACTCGGCATACCTGCTTGATGCGGTGAAGGATCTTCCGAAGATCCGGGCTCATCATTTGAGGCTCGATATCGGTGAATTCACCTGCGAGGGTGACTATATATTCGGCGCTGTATGCAATTCGACCTCTGTCGCAGGGACGATATCTCTTCCGAGGGCCGTTGTAGATACAGGCGATGGGAAGTTTGAGATACTGCTTGTCCATGAGCCGCAGACGATTATAGATTTTCAGAATATTCTTCTCGGCATTTTTACGCAGGACTACTCCTCCCCCTTCCTTGATTTCTTTCAGGCTCAGTCGCTGAAGATAGAGGCACCGGAGGATCTCGACTGGTCACTCGACGGTGAGCGCGGAAAGGGCGCAGAAAGGCACGAGATTGAAAATCTCGCAGGCAGACTAACTCTTATATGCTGAAAAATTACCGCTTTGGGCGGTAATTTTTCATGGTGGTCTATGAAAAAAATCTTTAACACAATAAACAATTTCATGATTGAAATAAGCGAGGACAACATAAACGCCCACGCCGCGGCGAGCGCGTTTTACATGTTTTTATCACTTGTTCCGTTTGTAGCGCTTTTGACGGCGATAATACCCTACACAGGTCTTTCGCAGGAAACGCTTTTTGACGCGATCGAGCGCTACATACCGGCAGCTCTGCAAGCGATAATCGAATCGGTCGTCGACGATATATACTTTGCCCCGGGTGCTGTTTTGCCGCTTTCGATATTGCTGACGATATGGCTTTCAAGCCGTGCATTTTCGGCGCTCATCCGCGGAATCGAGGATATTTTCCACTCGCCGAAGTACTCTACCTTCCTGCGCCGCAGTCTGATCGCATGCTTTTACACGATCAGTATGATAGCCGTTGCGATAATCGTGCTTGCACTGATGGTCTTCAGCAAGGAGATATATGACCTTATAAGCATCCATCTGCCGGCGGTCTCACCGGCCCTGGTCCTGCTTCTCAAGCTCAGGTTCGTCGTCGCTTTTCTGATACTGGCGGTGGTCTTCCTCGCGATATACAAGGGCATTCCCGGAGTTAAAATAAAGCTTCTGCATCTGCTGCCGGGAGCCGCCGTAGCCGCGGCAGCGTGGCTGCTGTTCACATGGCTGTTTTCGCTTTTTATCCGCTATGCAAACTATTCCACCTACGGCAGCCTTGCAACGATAGTCATATCCCTTCTCTGGATGTACTGGTGCATGTACATCATTCTGCTCGGAGCCTCTGTAAACCAGTTTATTATAGAGGCTCATGAGGACTGATTTTGCCGCATAATGCACAAATTTTAAATCTTAATTTTATATACATTTACTTTATAAATTTGTTATGCTATAATCAACACCGTTTTGAATTTATACATTATACAGGTGATAAAATGAGTCAGAACAATTCGCTTGCCATGTTTGAGAATGAGTCAATCGGCAAGCTTATGCTTAAATTTTCCCTGCCGGCCATAGCGTCGATGGTCGTAAACTCCATATACAATATAGTTGACCAGATATTTATCGGTCAGGGCGTCGGCATGTACGGCAACGCGGCAACGAACCTCACCTTCCCTCTCGTCACGATAGCGATGGCCATAGGCACTCTCATAGCCGACGGCTGCGTTGCGTATTTCAGCTTAAAGCTCGGGCAGAAGAACTACGATGAGGCCGCGCGCACCATGGGCAACGGCATTACGATATCTCTGCTGGCAGGTCTTTTCATTACGCTTTCCATGGAGCTTCTGCTCACGCCGGTGCTGAATCTCTGCGGAGGCGCGAAGGTCGCAGAGGAAACGTTCAGATATGCCACCGAGTATGCGAGAATAACGCTCATCGGCATACCGTTTGTCTGCATAAGCATGACGGTCAACAGCATTATCCGTGCGCAGGGCAATCCGCGCTACGCCATGATATCGAATATATCCGGCTGTCTGCTGAATGTTGTGCTTGACGCGTGGTTCGTCCTCGGCCTTGGCTGGGGCGTCGCGGGCGCTGCCTGGGCAACGATAATCGGTCAGATACTTAACTTCGTTCTCGCGGTTGCATACATTCCCCGACTCAAGGGTATTGAATTCAAGCGCGAGTACGCTATGCTGAACGGAAAGACGCTGTTTTCGTTCCTGCCGCTCGGAATATCAAGCTTTTTTACACAGTTTGGCTCGACCATCGTCGTTATCTGCATGAATAACCTCACTGTAAAATACGGCCTGCAGAGCGTTTACGGTCCGGATATCCCGCTTGCTGCCTTCGGCATTGTCATGAAGGTAAACTCCATTATAATCAGCGTCATGGTAGGCCTCGGAATAGGCAGTCAGCCCATCGTCGGATACAACTACGGTGCGAATAACTTCCGCCGCGTTAAGGCAACATATCTGCGGACCATCATCGTCGGACTCATTGTCGGCTTTATCGGCTGGGGCTGCTTCCAGCTGTTTACGCAGGAGATCATCAACATCTTCGGTCAGGAAAATGAGCTGTACAACGATTTTGCGCTCAAGTGCTTCCACATCTTCCTCGGTGCTATATTCCTTGTCGGCTTCCTGATACCCTCCGGCATCTTCTTTCAATCGATCGGCAAGCCCGCAAAGGCTATGATCTGCACGCTGACAAGGCAGCTTCTCTACTTCCTGCCCGTAGCCTATTTTCTCTCAAGCATCATGGGCATCGACGGTTTGCTGTACGCAGGTCCCGTGGGCGATACGCTCGCGGCAATAACCGTCGCTATCCTGATAATCGGCGAGATGAGCATAATAAACGGCAAGATAAAAGAACAAAATGCATAGTATTAAGCTTAAAGGCCTCCCGACAGGAGGCTTTTTTGCATTTATGCATTGACATATTTTGCATGCGGATATATTATATCCGCATGAAGATATTATTTGCTGCAATTTCAATAACGGCTTTTGCCGCGGCGGCGGTGTTCGCCGTGCTTGCAATAAAAAGCAGGCACAGGGCGCATGTCGGCCGTGCGGTCATATGCTGCTGCATACTCGCCGTTTCGACTGTGGGCTTTGTTATTTCGCCGCCGAATGAGAGGGCGGAAGCCGTCAGCGCCGTACATGTCACCGTGAGCCCTGTCAGGGACACCTCCGCCCCGGCGGAGACGGATACTCCGGTTGATCAAACGCCGGCTCCCGTGAAGCTTCAAGGCTCTTATACGGCCAGCAGCAGATCGGATAAATTCCATATGCCCTTCTGCCCGTCGGCAGCGAGAATATCGGAGGATAACCGCGTTTGGTTTTCGACACGCGATGAGGCCGTTGCCGCCGGGTATTCACCCTGCGGTCGCTGTAAGCCGTAAAATAAAAAAGGCAGCCTGCCTGAACCGGCAAGCTGCCTTTGGCAGCGGATGAAGGATTCGAACCCTCGAAGCGCCTGCGGCACTTCGTGCACTGATTTGAATTTGTGTTCGGGTTCTAAAGCTTCCCGGCAAATAAAAAAGGCAGCCTGCCTGAACCGGCAAGCTGCCTTTGGCAGCGGATGAAGGATTCGAACCCTCACAAACGGAGTCAGAGTCCGGTGTGCTACCATTACACAAATCCGCTAAGCGCAAGAGCTATTATACCGTAAAATCGGAATTTGTCAATACCTAAGCAGCACTTTTTTAAGAAAACAGGCGGTCAAAATCGACCGCCTGTCTGTTATCTGTATCCTTATTTTTATCGCACGATGAAGTTGACGGAGGTATCGCCCTGCTCGTCAACGCCGAACTCGTAGTCCTTGCCGGGGAGGATCGCGTTTACGAGGATGCCGACGATGGATGCGACCGCGAGGCCGGAGAGAGACACGATGCCGATCTGGATGCTGCCGACGGAGTAGTTGATGCCGATCGCGAGAACGAGGATGAGCGCTGCAACGATGACATTGCGGCTGTTGGTGAAGTCGACCTTGTTTTCAACGACGTTGCGGACGCCGACTGCGGAGATCATACCGTAGAGGATCAGGGAGATGCCGCCGATGGTCGCGGTGGGCATTGCTGTTATGAGGGCCGCGAACTTCGGGCAGAAGGAGAAGATTATCGCAAAGCATGCCGCAATGCGGATAACGCGGGGATCGTAGACCTTGCTGAGCGCGAGGACGCCGGTGTTCTCGCCGTAGGTGGTGTTTGCGGGTGCTCCGAAGAGAGACGCAAGAGTAGTCGCAAGGCCGTCGCCGAGGAGGGTGCGGTGCAGTCCGGGGTCAGCAACATAGTTCTTGCCGACGGTGGAGGATATCGCACAGATATCGCCGATATGCTCGACCATGGTCGCCAGGGACAGAGGCACGATGGTGAATATTGCGCTCAGGAGCATGCCGGTGTCAACATTCATATTGAACAGGTGGAATACGCTGTTTTCCCACACGATGGGCAGACCGATCCACTTGGCCTCCGCGACCTTTTCCGCAACGGCGGTGCGGGAGGCGGGGTCTATGAGCATGGAGATGAGGTAGGAGCCGAGCACGCCGAGGAGGATGGGGATGATCTTGGTCATGCCCTTGCCCCAGATGTTGAAGCAGACGACGATGATGATGGCCGCTGCTGCTACGAGCCAGTTGGCGTTGCAGTTTTTGATAGCCGAGGAGGACAGGATAAGGCCGATGGAAATGATGATGGGGCCTGTGACTATCGGGGGGAAGAACTTCATGACCTTTTTTACGCCGAAAGCCTTGAACAGCGCCGACAGGATGACATACATAAGTCCTGCGCAGGCGACGCCGAAGCATGCGTAAACGAGGAGGTCGTTATTATATATGGGGTGACCGGATGCGTCTGTACCTATGGTGCGAATCGCATTGTAGCCGCCGATGAAGGCGAACGAAGATCCGAGAAATGCGGGAACCTTGCGCTTTGTCAGCACGTGGAACAGCAGAGTGCCGAGGCCTGCAAACAGCAGCGTCGTTGCGATATCAAGTCCCGTAAGGAGCGGAACGAGAACGGTTGCGCCGAACATTGCGAACATGTGCTGAAGTCCGAGAATCAGCATTCTGGGAGTGCCAAGGGTGCGTGCGTCGTACACGGGTCCATTAATCACGGTTTTTTCTTTCATTAGTGATTGTACCTCTCTTTGTGTAGTTTGTAGTTTTATATTAAGGATCTTTGCTGACTTATTGATCTGTCTCCATAAGATACACGCCCGTTTCGCCGTCAAACTCCGGCAGGCGGACCTCGATGAGCTCGGCTCGCGAGGTGGGAACGTTTTTGCCGACATAATCGGCCCTTATGGGCAGCTCGCGATGGCCGCGGTCTACCAGCACCGCAAACTGGATGCTGCGCGGACGCCCCGCCGTGAATACGGCTTTCA